>Ga0207799_100155_pt1 | contig 61393 bp, 60 predicted proteins | sample TtanPargueraPR_4_FD_187742 | JGI IMG/M metagenome (GOLD analysis project Ga0207799, IMG submission 187742) | Aerobic enrichment media microbial communities from Bioluminiscent Bay, La Parguera, Puerto Rico - Tt and M2 (SPAdes) | ecosystem: Environmental > Aquatic > Marine > Unclassified ...
GCGCCGCCGTCATGGCGCGCACGGCGGCGTCCGGCTCGCAGCCGAGGACCAGGACGGTATGGGTCGTTTCCGGCGCGGGCAGAACCTTGAAGGTGAGTTCGGTGAACACGGCCAGCGTGCCGAAGGAGCCGGTCATCAGCTTGCTGAAATCGAACCCGGTGACGTTCTTGAACATCCGCCCGCCGGACTTGAACGATTCGCCGCGCCCGCTGACCGCCTTGAAGCCGAGGATGTGATCGCGCGCGGCGCCGATCTTGAGCCGTCGCGGCCCGGACAGGTTGCAGGCGAAAATACCGCCGACGGTGCCGGAGACGTTGCCGCCCGGCGCCCCGCCCAGCAGCGGGGCGAGATCGGCCGGTTCGAAGGCGAGCTGCTGGTTATGCGGCGCCAGGGCCGCCTCGATTTCGGCGACCGGCGTGCCCGGCTTGGCGCTCATCACCAGCTCGTTGGGTTCGTAATCGAGAACGCCGGAGAAGCCTGAAAGATCCAGCGCATGCCCGGCCTCGACCGGGCGGCCGAAGGCGCGCTTGCTGCCGGAACCGAGCACCTCCAGCGAGGTTTCGCCGGCAACGGCCCAGCGCAGGGCCTCTTCCACCTGTTCGGGGGTCTCGGGCGTGAATGTCTCACTCATGACCGTGGTCCGTCCTGCTGACTGAACCGGATCGGCGAGGACCGGTCCCGACGGACGGCTCCCCGAAGTTCCTATGGGCAGAGAACGGAGTCGAACAGACGGGCTCGAACGACCTTCAAGCCCCTAGGCGACCGCCTCCCGCCTCCCGGTTGTTTTTTTGTTATCTCGGGAAACAGTGTAGGGGATCAGCCGCGAACGGCCAACGGCAATTCCCCTGCGGTCTTTCCAATGTGCGGAAAAGGAAAACCGCGCAACCATGGCGCGGTTCCAGATACCGGCCCGAAAACGGGCCGGTCGATAACGGACGAGCTTAGCCCTGACGGACCTTGAAGCGCGGCTGGCGCTTGTTGATCACGTAGACGCGGCCCTTGCGACGAATGACGATGCAGTTCTTATCGCGCGTTTTGGCAGCTCGAAGCGAATTCTTGATCTTCATCGTATTATCCTCAAAGAAAACCAGCCGCAGAGTCAGCTCCTGCAGACAGGGCGCGGAACATAAGGGCTCCCAGCTTGGCTGTCAACGCCGCAACGGAAAAAACCATCGGTCAAGGATCTCCCGCTCGCGCCGACTGGAAAAAACCGGACCGCAACCGGTGGATTTCTCCGCCACAGGCGGCTAAAGCTAGGGACGGAAGCGGTCTCAGGCCGGGGGAACAGAAGTACACCATGCACGAAAACACGCGAAAGCAACGTATCCAAGCCTTTTTTGACCAGCTGGCGCCGGACCGCGACGACTGGATCAAGCGCAATCAGGCGTTCTATTCCGCCGACTGGAACTATATGCGCTTCCTTGTCCCCGAAGGTCTAAAGGTCCTGGAAATCGGCTGCGGAACCGGACAGTTGCTGGCCGCGTTGAAGCCTTCCCTCGGCGTTGGGGTCGACATCAGCGAGGAGATGGTCGAGATTGCCCGCGAATCGCATCCCGGCCTGGAGTTCGTCGTCTGCGACGCCGAAACTCCGGCCAACATCAAAAAGCTCGGCGGGCCGTTCGACGTCATCGTGCTGTCCGACACCATCGGCCTGCTGGACGATATCGAGGCGACGTTGGCGTCGCTGCAGAGCCTCTGCGCGCCCGAGACCCGCATCATCGTCGCCTATTACTCCCGCTTATGGGAACCGGCCCTGCGGCTAGCCGAAAAAATCGGCGGCAAAATGCCGCAGGTCGAACAGAACTGGCTGTCGCCCAAGGACATCGCGCTGCTGCTCGACCTCGCCGATTTCGAGACCGTGCACCAGGAATGGAAGCAACTCCTGCCCAAGCACTTGCTCGGTATCGGTCCCGTCGTAAACAAGTACGTCGGCACCCTGCCGGGCATCCGGAACCTTTGCCTGCGCAACTACGTGGTGGCCCGGCCGAAACCCAAGTCGGCCCGCAAGAAGCCTTCTGTTTCAGTGGTCATCCCCTGCCGGAACGAACGCGGGAACGTCGAGGCTGCCATCAAGCGGATGCCGAAATTCTCCCCCGACATGGAGATCGTCTTCGTCGAGGGACACAGCGCCGACGGAACCTTCGAGGAAATCGAGCGCGTCATCGCCGCCTACCCTGACTGGGACATCAAGGCCTTCCGCCAGGAAGGCAAAGGCAAAGGCGACGCCATGAAAAAAGGCTTTGGAGAGGCGACCAAGGACGTGCTGATGATCCTCGACGCCGACCTAACGGTGCCGCCCGAAACCTTGCCGAAATTCTACAATGCCATCGCTCGCGGCAAGGGCGAGTTCATCAACGGCTCGCGCCTGATCTATCCGATGGAGGACGGGGCGATGCGATTCCTGAACCTCATCGCCAACCGCCTGTTCTCCTATCTTTTCTCATGGCTGCTTAGCCAGCGGTTAACCGACACCCTATGCGGCACCAAGGTACTGCGCCGCGAGGATTACCGGAAAATCGACGCCAATCGCGACTATTTCGGCGATTTCGACCCGTTCGGCGATTACGACCTGATCTTCGGCGCCTCGAAATTGAACCTGAAGATCGCCGAGGTGCCGATCCGCTACGCGGCGCGCGAATACGGCGAGCCGCAGATCTCGCGGTTCCGCGACGGAATGATCCTGTTCAAGATGGTCGCCTTTGCCTACCGCAAGCTGAAGGCGATCTAGCTCCAGAAGCCGGGAGACGAATCAGAGAATCCGCCGCTTCAGCCTAGTCAGGCCGACCAGTTTCATCAGGTTCTTTTCGTAGAACGGTTCGCTGACGCCGCGGCGGATCTTGCGCATGAAGTATTTTTCGAACCCGACCTTGGCGTAGTGCACCCAGCGGCCCGAGGATTCCCAGTTCACGTTGCGCGGCGGGATTTGCGGGATGGCGACGAAGGCGGTCCCCTTGTCGCCGAAATCGGCCAGGCAGGCGGCGCTGAGCGTGCCCTCGTGGGTCGCCTCCTTGCCGTCCAGCAGATCGCGGATGTTGTGGGCCGTCGCCGTGACCATGCTTTCGATCATGAAACCGGTCTTGGGGCAGCCCGTCGGTACCGGCGTCGCCTCGACCGGCGGCAGCGCGATGACCACGCCGACCGAGAAGATATTCGGATAGGCCGGGTTGCGTTGATGCGAATCGACGATCACGAAATCGCGCGGATTGGCCAGCTTGTCGATCCCGGCGATGGCCGGGAAGCCGCGGAACGCCGGGATGAACGCCGACAGCTTGTGGTCCAGCACATGCTGCCGTTTCGCCTCTCCCTCCTCGTTGTGCTCGGTGATCTCGATCTTGTCGGCCGCCACCCGGTCGATCTTGGCATTGCAGATCCAGCTGATGTGCCGACGCCGCAGTTCCGATTCCAGCAGCCCCTTGCTGTCGCCGACCCCGCCCAGGCCGAGATGGCCGACATAGGGCTCCGGCGTGACGAAGGTGATCGGCACCCGGTCGCGAATCCGCCGCTTGCGCAGATCGGCGTCCATGATGCAGGCCATTTCGTAGGCCGGCCCGAAACAGGACGCCCCCTGGGTCGCCCCGACGACGATCGGGCCGGGAGCCTCGACGAACGCCTTCCAGTCCTCGGCCCCCTTTACGGCATGGTCGCCGGTGCAGACCGAAAGCGAGTGACCGTCCGGCCCCAGGCCTTCGATCTCGCCGAAGGCGAGCGAGGGCCCGGCGGCGATGATCAGGTAGTCGTAGGGAACGGCCTCGCCGTTATCCAGATCCAGCTCGCTCGCCTCGGGCCGCACCTTTGTGACGGCGGCATGGATGAAATCGATCCCCTTCCTTTTCATGACCGGGGCCAGATCGACCTCGGTCTCCGCCCGGGTGCGCCACCCGACCACGACCCAAGGGTTCGACGGGACGAACTGGAACTTGGGGGTGTTCGAGATAACGGTTAGTTTTTCGCCCTTTTTCAGCAGACCCTTCATTTCATAGGCCATCGGCGCGCCACCGATTCCGGCCCCGACGACGACGATATTCGCCATAGCGGCTGTCTCCCTGTTTTAACGCTCCCACCCCTGTCAGGACCGGCCATTTCGCCGCATTTTTTTCGCACAGGCCTTACAGGACTAACGATCAATATTAGCAGAACATATGGATTTGGAGATAGATAGTTGAATTTGCCATATATATAGTTGAATCTCCCATATGGACCACCCGAATTAATTCCTCATATAATATGAGCAAGAACAGGGGAAGCCATGGGTCGTCTGGGTGACACATCCAACACCTATCCGACACGCAACCTCAGTGGGCAATTGGCCCATGAGCTGGGACTGCGCATCGTCACCGGCGACTTCGAAGCGGGCGCCCTCCTGCCCACCGAATCCGAACTGAGCACCCAATTCAACGTTTCCCGGACCGCCCTGCGCGAAGCGGTGAAGGTCCTGACCGCCAAGGGGCTGATGGAATCGCGGCCGCGCATAGGCACACGAGTCCGCCCCCGGTCCGACTGGCACTTGGTGGATCCCGACGTCATCGCCTGGCATTGCGCGGCAAGCCCGAACGAGGATTTTCTCTGCGAGCTGTTCGAAATCCGCCTGATCGTCGAACCGAACGCGGCGGCGCTGGCATCTGAGCGCCGCACCGAGGGCGACCTTGCCATCCTGCGGCGGGCGTTCGGTGAAATGACCCGGCGGGCCGCCTGCAACGACGGCCTGGTCGAAGCGAACGTGCGCTTCCACACCGCCATCCTGGACGCCGCGGGGAACCCGTTCCTCGGCGCCCTGGCCGGTCTCATGGAACCGGCATTTTCGGAATCCGTCCGGCGGGTCTGGACGAATACGTCCCCGGACGTCCTGCTCGACGCGCACCGCGCCGTGCTGGACGCCATTGCCGCCGGGCGGGGAGGACAGGCCCGGCGGTCCATGCAGTCCCTCATGTGGACGACACGGGAAGGCCTGCTGAAGGCCCTATCCCGCAAAAGCATCAAGGAGAGACCAATCTCCGACTAAACGAGAGAACGGCGGCCGCCAGGCGCTTCGCTCCCTTGGGGACGGGAACGCAGCGGCCTTCAGGGTCCCATAAAAAGAAAAACAGACGCCGCCGGTTCGAACCGCGTATTGGCTTTTAGACAAATGGGGAGGCTTTAAATGAAAAAGGCCCTTATTGCGTTAACGTCGTTGGCCTTCATCGGACTGGCCCCCGCCGCGGCTTCCGCGGCCGACCAGGAATTCTCGTGCGAAGGTCTGAATTTCGTCTTCTTCCCGGGTGGCCCGGAAGGCGGCCCGTTCGCCTCGATCGTCTACAACGGCGCCCATGCCGCCGAGCAATTGACCGGCTGCAAGGTCGAATACGTCTGGTCCGACTGGAACCCCGAAAAGATGGTCCGGCAACTGCGCGAGGCCATCGCCCGCCAGCCGGACGGCATCTCGATCATGGGGCATCCGGGCGAGGAAGCCCTCGGCCCCCTGGTCGATCAGGCCCGCGACGAAGGCATCATCATGACCACGTCCAACGTCGACCTGCCGACGCTGGAGCAGAACTACAAGTCGACCGGGTTCGGTTATGTCGGCCAGAAGATCTACGAATCCGGCTACACCCTCGGCGTGGGCACGGTGAAGGAATGCGGCCTGAAGGCGGGCGACAAGGCCCTGGTCTGGGGGCTGCTTGGCCAGCCGGGCCGCGGCCAGCGGACCAAGGGCGTCATCGACGCCCTGGAGAAGGACGGCATCAACGTCGCCTATCTGGAAATCTCGGACGAGGTCAACAAGGATGCGGCCCAGGGGACTCCGGCCTTCACGGCCTTCGCCGCCGCCAATCCCGACCTCAAGGCCCTGATCACCGACCACGGTGCCCTGACCTCGACCGCCGGCGTCTATCTGCGGGCGGCGGGCATGGAGCCCGGCCAGATCTGCGGCGCGGGATTCGACCTGTCGGCGCCGACCGCCCAGTCGATCAAGGACGGCTGGGTTTCCGTGGTCCTCGACCAGCAGCCGTTCCTGCAGGGCTTCCTGCCGATCATGCAGTTGTACCTGGCTAAGAAGTTCGGCTTCGCCGGGATGAACATCGACACCGGGGCGGCGTTGATCACGCCGGACAACGTCGATCAGGTCATGCCGCTGGTCGCCAAGGCGATCCGCTGACGGCCGGTCCGGGCCGGCGGCGCGGCCGCCGGCCCCTTCCCGTCAAAACCGAGAAACCAGAACGAAAGAACGCGCCGACATGTCCAACGAACCGCTTCTGACGATGCGGGGGATCAAGAAATCCTTCGGCAAGATGAGAGTCCTGCGCGGCATCGACCTCGACGTCGATTACGGCGAGATCGTCGCCCTGGTCGGCGACAACGGCGCCGGCAAGTCGACGCTGATCAAGATCATCACCGGCGTCCACAAGCCGAATGCCGGCGAGATCACCTACAAGGGACAGCCGATCACCCTGCATTCGGTGAAGGAATCCCGCGAACTGGGAATCGAGACCGTCTATCAGGAGCGGGCCCTGGCCGACCTGCAGGAGATGTGGCGGAACATCTTCGCCGGGCGCGAGATCACCACCTTTCTCGGTTTCATGGACGTGAAAGCCCAACGCCGGGAAACCGAACGGCTGTTGCGCGAGCACATGGGGTTCACCTCGTCGGCGATCTCCGTTAACTCGCCGGTGAAGAGCCTGTCGGGCGGCGAGAAGCAGGGCGTGGCCATCGGCCGGGCACTTCACTTCAACGCCGACCTGATCATCCTGGACGAACCGACCATGGGCCTGGCCCTCAGGGAAACGGACAGGGTGCTGAATTTCGTCCGCGACTTCCGCGACCAAGGCAAGTCGGCGATCTTCATCGACCACAACATCTTCCATGTCTACGACGTCGCCGACCGGTTCGTCATCCTCGACCGGGGACAGGTCGCCGGCCAGTTCACCAAAGCCGAGATCACCCAGGACGAACTGATCGCCAACATGGTCCACCTTCACCATACGGGGACGCTGCAATGAACCCGCAAGACAGAACGGCCGCCCCCCGCCTCGACCTGCCGCAGAAGGACGCCCTGAAATTCGTCCGCGACTACAAGATCCAACTCAGCATCCTGGGCATCCTGTTCGTCCTCTACACGGTCTTCCTGATCGGCAACCCCATGGTCTTCACCAACTTTCCGATCTACCGCTCGTTCATGACGACGATGCCGTTCTTCGGGCTGATGGCGGTTTCCGTGACCTACGTGGTGACCCTGGGCGAAATGGACTTGTCGTTCCCGTCGGTGCTCGGAATCTCATCCTGGGCATTCAGTTCGGTCTTCGTTTCGTCGGAAAGCTTCGCCCTGGCGATTCTCGTCTGCCTGCTGGTCGGGCTCGCCGCCGGGATGATCAACGGCCTGATCGTGACCAAGATCGGCGTACCGTCCATCGTCGCCACCATCGGCACCATGTTCCTGTGGCGCGGCCTGGTGAACCTGTTGTCCCAGGGCAAGGGCATCGCCCTGGTCGGCCTGCGGGACTCGGCGCTGTACCCGATCTTCGTGGGCCGGGCGTTCGGCGAGATTCCGGCGCAGTTCATCTGGTTCGTCGGGTTGAGCCTTCTGTTCGGCCTGGTCTACCGCCGCCACAAGTACGGGAGCCACCTGCTGTATGTCGGCGACAACGAGGAAAGCGCCCGGATGATGGGGATCAACGTCGACCGGGTGAAAATCATCGCTTTCATGCAAATGGGGTTCTTTTCCGCCCTGGCCGGGATCTTCCTGGCCGCCGAGGTGACCTATTTCTGGCCGACCCAGGGTGACGGCATGCTGCTGACGACGCTGGCCGCCGTGTTCATCGGCGGAACCTCGGTGTTCGGCGGGACCGGCACGATCTTCGGCTCGTTCATCGGCGTGATCATCATCGGATCGCTGGAAGCCGGGATCATCGCCATCGGCCTGACCGGGTTCTGGGTGCGTTTCCTGAACGGCCTACTGATCACCGTGTCGGTCAGCGTCTACGCCTTCATGCTGAGGCGCAACCGCTAGAGCGCTTCGCCGGGACGGCGCCAGCCGGCGTCACGGGCCGCCTCGTCGCTACAGAAGGCCTGGTCGCCGGCCGTCGCGTCGAGCGTCATGCCGTGGAACTGGCGATCGGTGGGGACATAGTAGAGGCGCGTCCCGTCCGACGAAACCTTGCCGTAGACCGGGCAGGTGCCGTCCCCCTCACCTTCCTCGGCAAGCCGTGTGCCGCCGCGCCATTCCCAGGGCGGGACAAACCCGCCGGCCCAAAGGCCCAGATCGGCCGCGCGGGCCTTTTCCTCCGCGTCCCGGTAGTAGCGGGCCGCGTCCGGCAGGGCCGCCGCATAGCCGGAGCGCAGCATGGTCAGGGACAGGTTCTCGGTGCCCGCCTCGCAGGTCGCCCGGACGATCCCGCCGGGAAGCTCGGTCAATCCGGTGCAGGTGACCGGATCGGCGGCCAGTTCGATCAGCTTGTGCAGGGCATAGGCGGCGCGCAACCCGCAGGGCCAATCCTGCCCCCCATGCACACAGACCTGGCCCAATTCGGGGGCGTCGATTCCGGCAAGCTGGACCACCCGCCCGGCCATCTGCAGGGTGTCCCCGTCGATGACCGCGATGCTGTGCCGGCCGCCCGACAGGCCGTCGGCCCGTACGGGCGACGCCGCCGGACCGAACGCCCAGGCGCAGACGGCAACGAGGAAAACCCCGGCGAAAGCGTGCTTAGACACCACGTGACACCCCTCCCATTTTTTGTGCCGGACACGGGAAATCCGCCTGATTGTAGTCCAGAATCCGGTGGACGCCTTCCCATTTCATAGTGGAAATATTTCTCCGCGGCGATTATGCAAACCCTGCAAACCGATTTCCCGGCCCCCCTTCGCGGCCGGAGGAACCCTTTTAGGGACTGATTTTTGAGAGACCCCAAAATGCTGCTGACCCCGGTAATCCACGTCATCGGGTGGTTTCTTTCCGTTTTGGGATTGGCCATGTTCATTCCCGCCGCCGCCGATTGGTTCGTCGCCAATCCGGACTGGCAGGTCTTCGTGGCGACCGGCGCCGGAACCGCTTTCGTCGGGTCGGCCCTGGTCCTGGCGACCCGGGGCACCTCGCTGAACATCAGCGTCCGCCAGGGCTTCCTGCTGACCACCGGCAGCTGGATCATGGTCTGCGTGTTCGGCGCCCTGCCCTTCACCTTTTCCGCCCAACTTCCCCTGAACTACGCCGACGCCTTCTTCGAGACGATGTCGGGGCTGACCACCACCGGGTCGACGGTGATCAGCGGGCTGGACCAGTTGCCGCCGGGCATCCTGCTGTGGCGCGGCCTGCTGCAATGGTTCGGCGGCATCGGCATCATCGTCATGGCGGTCGCCATGTTCCCGATGCTCAAGGTCGGCGGCATGCAGCTTTTCCAGATGGAGTCCTCGGACCGGTCGGAACGCGCCTTTGCCCAGGCCCGGCGCTACACGGCGGCCCTATTCTTCGCCTACACGGCGCTGACCCTCCTCTGCGCCTCGTTGCTCAAGCTCGCCGGAATGACCTGGTTCGAAGCCGCCGTGCACGCGATGACGACGCTGTCGACCGGCGGATATTCCACGTCGGACGCCTCGGTCGGCCATTTCCCGCAGCATTCGATCCATTGGATCATCACCTGCTTCATGCTGCTCGGCGGTACGCCGTTCATCATCTATATCCAGATGATCCGGCGCGGCCCGCTGGAGTTCTGGCGCGACCGGCAGATCCGCGCCTACCTGTGCTTCCTGGCCACGGCGATCGGCGGCATCGCGGTCTGGCTATGGGCGGTGGACGGCTTCTCGGTCGAGGCGTCGCTGCGGCAATCGGCGTTCAACGTGGTCTCGATCGTGACCACGACCGGCTACGCCATCTCCGACTATTCGAAATGGGGCACCCTGCCGTTCGGCGTGTTCTTCCTGCTGATCTTCGTCGGCGGCTGCACCGGATCGACCGGCGGCGGGATCAAGATCTTCCGCTTCCAGATCCTGTGGTCGGCGCTCGGGCAATACGTCTGGCAGCGCGTCTACCCGCACGGCGAGCGGCCGTTCCTCTACGCGGGGCGGCCGGTATCGCCCGACGTGGTCATGGGCGTGCTGATGTTCATCCTGACCTTCCTGGTGACGGTCGCCGGGGTCAGCATGTTCCTGGAGGCCCTGGGCCTCGATCTGGTGACCTCGCTGTCCGGCGCGGTGACGGCGATCTCCAACGTCGGCCCGGGGCTCGGCGAGATCATCGGGCCAGCGGGCAACTTCTCCAGCCTGCCGGATTCGGCCAAATGGGTGCTGTCGGCCGCCATGCTGCTCGGGCGGCTGGAATTCCTGACCGCGCTGGTGCTGCTGTCGCCCGCGTTCTGGCGCGGCTGACCTTGTTTACCGCAATATCGATCGCCATTATCTGAACGATCAAAAACATCTATCGTCCGGATATGCGATGACCCTGCGGGAACTGCGATACCTGGTGGCGCTCGCCGACCACCGGCATTTCGGCCACGCCGCCGAGGCCTGCCATGTGAGCCAGCCGACCCTCAGCACCCAGTTGAAAAAGCTGGAGGACGACCTTGGGGTCGTGCTGTGCGAGCGGACCAACAAAGCGGTCCATATCACGCCCATCGGCCAGCAGGTCGTCGCCCGCGCCCGTTCGGTACTCGCCGGGGCGGACGGCATCGTCGAGATGACCCGCCGCCGCACCGGGCCGCTGACCGGCCCCCTGGTCCTCGGCATCATCCCGACCCTGAGCCCCTATCTGCTGCCGTGGCTGATCCCGGCGCTGGAGACGGCCTATCCGGACCTGAACCTGATCGTCCACGAGGACCTGACGGTCAACCTGACCGAACAGCTCGAGACGCACCGGATCGACGCGGCGCTGGCCGCCCTGCCGGTGGACGGGGGAGACCTGGAAAGCCGCCCCCTGTTCGACGAACCTTTCTTCCTGGCCTGCCCGCCGGGCCATCCGCTGAGCACCGAAGCGGAAGTCGACCAGTCCACCCTGGCCGAGGAAAACCTGCTGCTGCTGACCGACGGCCACTGCCTGCGCGACCAGGCGCTGGCCGTCTGCGGCCTGGGCCGCACCACGAAAAGCGGCGGAAGCCCCGACTTCCGGGCCTCCAGCCTGGAAACCATCCGCCAGATGGTCGCCGCCGGCATGGGCTGCACCCTGCTGCCGGCCCTGGCCCTGGCGGGCGACGACAACCGGAAGATCGAGATCAGGCCGCTATCCGGCGGCGCGGCCCGGCGCATCGGCCTGGTGTGGCGACGCAACTATCCGAAGGTTCCCGACCTTCAGATCTTCGGCGACATCATCCGCGAGACCCTTCCTCCATCGGTACGGGCGGTGTGATCCCCTGCACGTAACGCCCTCTTTTCCCGATTCGGAGCCGGGAACAGGTACGACCAAACGGAATGGAACTCTATCCGGTAAAAAACCGCAAGATCGGACGGACGACCCGGAAACTTTTGTTACGTTTCCAGAATAAGTTTGACCCCGGCGCGCGGAGGGGCCACATTCAACCCAATGGCCGCCGATCAACCGGCGTTAAAGGCCGATATAAAAGTTGCTGTAGGGATGCAAAACGGGGGCCGCTTGAACAGCGGCCTGACGTGTTTTTACTGCCCGTAGCATCGAGAAAGAAAAAAATGAAACTACTGATCCCCAACGGACCACACCCTGTCGCCGAAATCACCCTTCCCGACACGCGGCGCCAGAACGCCTTCGCCCGGCTGGCCCGCGCCGTCGATGAGATGTCGGAAAACCTCGCCCACCAGAAACGTGAAGTGAACGCCTTCCGCGAAAACATGCAGACCCTGCAGGCGCGGATGATGGAAACGGGTAAGAGTCTCCGCCTCCACCACGATGCCCTGGGGGAGATCGATATCGCGCGTCTGGGCCGCAAGGCCCGCCGCCTGGCCCAGATCATAGAGGTCTACGAGGCCGGCTGCTGACGGAATCTACCCGCCGAGGATAGAAGCCACGCGATCGAGCTGATTGGGGAAGAGGTCGAGGGGGACTCCCTCGGAACCCAGCTTTTCGAAGATCTGGTGCCGCGCGCACCGGCCGAATTCGCCACGGCAGTACTTGCCCTTCATCGTGTCGGCCAACGCCGGCATGTCGGCCATGCGGTCGTTGAAGAACGGACAACGGGGCAGGCATTCACAATCAGGCATTTCTCCCTCCTGAAGCCTAATCCTGAGTTGAATATTAAAGTATATGTTATAATGTAATTATTATCGATTTTTTGCCGCACGCCAAGAAAAATACAATCTTAAGATTGCGTTTCCCTTTCAATTGCAATTGCAGGCGGCAGAGAAGCCTCAACGAGTCTTTGGCGAGAAAGACGTCGAGCGCCGGAATCAGGCGTGGCCGAAACCCGGAATCCTTAGCCGGTCTTCCAGCTTGCGCAACAGGAAGCTGGCGACCGTGACGATCACCAGGTAGTAGACGCCGACCACCAGGAAGACCTCGGAGAAACGGAAGGTCTGGGCGGCGAGTTCCTTGCCGTGCCCCGTCAGTTCCATGCAAGTGACGAGATAGGCCAGCGACGAATACTTGATCAGATAGACGATTTCGTTGCCGCAACCCGGCAGCGCCCGGCGCACCGCCTGCGGCACGACGATGGAGAGCATCGACTGCAAGGTCGAGAAGCCGAGCGCCTGGGCCGCCAGATGCTGGCCCCGGCGCGTCGCCAGCAGGCCGCCGCGGATGTATTCCGAATGATAGGCCGCGCTGCACATGGAGAAGCCGAGCACCGCCGCGCCATAGGGTTCCAGATAGATCCCGACGTTGGGCAGGCCGTAGTAGAGGAACAGGAGCTGGCAGACCAGCGGCGTTCCCCGGAACAGGGCGGCATAGCCGTTGGCCAGCGCCCCCAGGACGCTGCCGCCGTAGACCCGCAAGGCACCGAGCACGATCCCGAACAGCAGGCCGAGGACCGTCGACGGCACGATCAGCTGGATGCTGATCACCGCCCCCTCGTTGAGGGCCGGCATGACGCGGTCGACGATGAAGTTCAGGGTTTCCACGACGGCTCGGGGCTCCGGCTCACGAAAGATGGTTGCAGAATTCGGCGGTGCGGGTCCCCGCGCCGTCGGCCAGCAGTTCGGACGGGCTGCCCCGCTCGATGATCTCGCCGTCCTGCATGAACAGGATCTCGTCGGCCAGCGCCCGGGTGAGCCCCATGTGGTGGGTCGCCATCGCCATGGTCATGCCGGAGCGCGCCAGGTCGCGGATCACCTCGACCACCTCGCCTGTCAGTTCGGGATCGAGGGCCGAGGTCGGTTCGTCGAGCAGCATCACCTTGGGGTCCATGGCCAGGGCCCGGGCGATGGACACCCGCTGCTTCTGCCCGCCGGACAGTTCCGCCGGATAGTGCCCCGCCCGGTCGGCCAGCCCGACCCTCGCCAGTTCGGCGCGGGCCCTTTCCTCGGCGGCCTTGCGGGGCATCCGCTTGACCTTGCGCAACGCCACCGCGACGTTGTCCAGCGCGGTCAGATGATCGAACAGATTGAACTCCTGGAAGATCATGCCGACCTGCTGGCGGAAGGCGTAGAGCTGCTTGCGCGACTGCGCGTCGACCGGCTGCCCGTCGAGGCGGACGGTCCCGGTATCGGGCGCGATCAGGTAGTTCATGCACTGCAGAAGCGTGCTCTTGCCGCCGCCCGACGGGCCGATCAGCACCTTGTGCTGGCCGGCATGCAGGTCGAGGGAGACGGAACGCAGGATCGCGTTTCCCCCCAGGGTCTTGGAAACGTTCTCGACGGAAAGGACCGGTGTTTGTTCCATGGTTCGTATTCCCGGGCCGCTGGGCTCAGCCGCGGCCGTAGCCGCGGATCGCGACCTTCTTTTCCAACATCCTCAGGCCCCGCACCCCGGCCCAGGTCAGCGCGAAATAGATGACCGCGGCGATCGCGTAGAAGGCCAGGTGCTGATAGGTCCGCGCGCCGACGAAATGGGTCCGCGCCATGATCTCGGTCGCCCCGAGCACGAACACCAGCGCCGAATCCTTCAGCATGATCGAATATTCGTTCGACCAGCCCGGCAGCGACAGCCGCAGCGCCTGCGGCAGGATGATGGTGCGGATGGCCTGGGCATTCGACATGCCGAGCGCGCTGGCCGCCCGGAACTGCCCGCGCGACAGCGACAGGATCGAGCCTCGGAAAATCTGCGACTGGTAGGCGGCGCTGGCCATGGCGAGGACGATGATCGCCGCCGCCACCGCGTTCAGGTTCAGGCCGATCAGTTCGAACAGGCCGTAATAGAACAGGAACAGCAGCACCAGGACCGGCACGCCGCGGAAGAACCAGACATAGGTCCCGGCCAGGATTCGAAATAGGCGGTTTCCGTACACCTGCGACAGGGCCAGGACGATGCCCATCGCCAATCCAAGGAACATCCCGCCGCAAACGATCAGGATGGTGACCGGGACGCCGCCCAGGACGTAGGGCAGCGCGTCGATCAACGTGGCGATGGCTTCGTTCATGGGCGTTTCTTAGACCACCGGGCGATCAAAGAAAAGGCGCGGGAAGCGATTCCCGCGCCTTCCTTCCGAAAAAAGCCGGGTGAAACCGGAATTACGGATTGTAGGTCTTGACCAGCTCGGCCCAGTAGGGGTCGGCCATCAGCGCCTTGTAACCCTCGTTGAGGGTCTTCAGCAGCTCGGTGTCCTCCTTGCGCACGGCGCAGCCGAAGGAGTTCACCTCGCCGAACAGCCCGGCGATCTTGACCGGCTTCTTGGAGGCCGCGTCCTTGGCCGGCGCGTCGTTCATGCCGGCGCCGTCGATACGGCCGTTCAGCACGTCCTCGACCGCCATCGGCGAGGAATCGTAGAAGCGCAGTTCGAAGTTCCAGCCGTTCTCTTCCTTATGCGCCTTCAGCCAATCGGCTTCCGAGGTGCCCTGCTGGACGCCGATCTTCTTCTTGCCGTTGAGCAGTTCGTCGGAGGTGAGGGTCGAATCCATCTTGGTGACGAAGACGTTCTTCACCTCCCAATAGGGATCGGTGAAGTTGACCTTCTTGGCCCGCTCCTCGGTGATCGACATGCCGGAGCAGATGAAATCGATCTTCTTGGCCAGCAGGCTCGGGATGATGCCGTCCCAGTCCACCGGCTGGTGCTTGACCTCGAAGCCTTCCTTCTTGGCGATCCAGTTCACCGCGTCGACGTCGAAACCGGCCGCCTTGCCGGACTTGTCGACATAGGCGAACGGCGGGAAGTTGGCGTCGATGCCATTGGTGTATTCGGCCGCCGAAGCAGGCCCGGCCGCCAGCGCGAGCGCCGCGGCCGCCGCGGCGCAGGAAGCGAATGTCTTAAACACGATTCCGATCTCCTCTCCAGTCCTCTTTGATTGCCGCCCTCCAAAGGACGCCCCGGTCGGCGACCATATCCCAGTTCCAAACGAATTCAAAAGGGGCTTGTGATAGGAAATTAAATCCCGACGCGGCTCTCCCATTCCAAGCCCCCCATCGGAATATCGCCCGGCGGCGATTCCCGTCGCGGTACTTCCCAAAAAACGCTGGCGGAACACCTTTTCAAAAACGTGGTAGAGAAAAAAATGCGACAGCAAAACCGGCCTCGACCCGAGTAGGCAAAAAACCAGATTTATCATATTTGCCTAGTTCAAGGAGTTATGAACCATTTGAGAATTCTTAAAGAAAACCAATAGGATATTCGGTACCATTTAACCATAATTAATGTAGGGCAACCCCCTTGACTCGCGATTAATTCGCAATATCCTCGCGGCTCGGTGCTGGATTCGACTCTGACTTTCAATTGCAGAGCGACGGTATTCGGACACCGAAGTCGGGCATCAAAAGCTCCGAGTTTTGAAGATTTATCGGGAGCGTTTCGTTTGAAGGCCTGACTTTCCGGCGAATCAACGCGAACTGGGGCTGATGACCATCATCAACGACAACAAAACGGCTCTGACCGGGGAAAATGGGGTGAGGAGCGGGTTCTTCTCCGTCCTCCTTCTTTCGTTCTCCTTGCTCATTAGTGCGTTCTGCCTGCTCGCCCTCCCGGCGACGGCCGACGACACGCCCGATTACCGCGGCATGGCCGACCGCATCGAGACGTTCCTGACCGACGCCGCCGCCGACTACAAGGCCGGCAACGTCGAAAGCGCCAAGACCAAGGTCCAGAAGGCCTATTTCGAGGTCTTCGAGAACCTGGAAGGCCCGATCCGGGTCAACGTCTCGGCCAAGGAAAGTGCAATCCTCGAAGCCGAGTTCGGCGACATCCGCAAGCTGATCATCGACGGGAAGCCCGTCGAGGAAGTCGAGAAACGCGTCGCCGCCCAGATCGCCGAGATCGAGAAGGTCATCCCCATCCTGGAAGAGGGCTTTCAGATCCGCGCCGAGGCCACCGCCGCCGCCGGCCCGAACGACACCGTGGCGATGCCGCAGGAAGAAAGCACCAAGGTCGAGCCCCATTGGGCCGCCGTGGTCGATGGCATCGAAAAGACGCTGAACGAGGCCTCGGCGGCCTATGAAAACGGCGACGGCGAGGCCGCCCGCGATTTGATGCAGAAGGCGCAGTTCGACGGCTACAAGAATTCGCTGCTGGAAACCGCCATCCGGCGCAATATCTCGCAGCGCACCGACAGCGACATCAATTCGGAATTCAGCCGGATCACTGGCCTGATCCGCGACGGCAAGCCGGCGCGCATGGTCACCGCCTCCAACAAGGTCGTGATCGACGACCTGCACCGCTGGATCCAGGGCCTGCCCCTGCTGCCCGGCATGCAGGTGGCCGAGACCGCCGAGGACACGACGCCGGACAAGGATTGGCGGGCCGTTGCCGGCGAGGTGATGGGCAACATGGAGCAGGCCGTTGCCTTGCACCAGGACGGCGACACCGACGGCGCCGCCGCGTTGATCCAGGACACCTATTTCGACGTGTTCGAGGCCAGCGGCATGGAAAACAAGGTCGGCGCCCGCGACGCCGCGTTCAAAAGCCAGGTCGAAGGCCATTTCAACAAGGTCATCGGGCTGATGAAGAACGGCGCCTCGGCCGACGAGCTTGGCGCCGCGCTGGCCAACATGAAGGGCGACCTGGACCAGGCCGTCGCCATGCTCGGCCAGGGATCGGACTCGCCGCTCAGCCTGTTCATGTATGCGCTGTTGATCATCGTGCGCGAAGGCTTCGAGGCGATCATCATCGTTACCGCCGTGCTGGCCTACCTGGCCAAGACCGGCCACCAGGACAAGCAGAAGACCATCTACAACAGCGTCGCCGTCGCGCTGGTCGCCAGCGTGATCACCGCGGTGCTGTTCAAGCTGGTGTTCAAGGTCTCGGCGGCCAGCCAGGAGGTGCTGGAAGGCGTGACCATGCTGGTCGCGACGGTGGTCCTGTTCTCGATGAGCTATTGGCTGGTCTCCAAGGCCGAGGCCCAGAAGTGGATCGCCTACATCAAGGGCAAGGTGGACAGTTCGCTGTCCTCGGGATCGCTGCGCGCCCTGTGGTTCGCCAGCTTCCTGGCGGTCTACCGCGAGGGCGCCGAGACCGTGCTGTTCTACCAGGCGCTGACCCTGGACGCCGACGCCGCAGGGATTTCGGCCATCGCCGGGGGTTTCGCTGTCGGCTGCGTGCTGCTCGGGATCATCTACGCCGCCATGCGCTTCGGCGCCATGAAGATCGCCATCCGGCCGTTCTTCATGATCACCGGGATCCTGCTCTACTACATGGCGTTCGTTTTCGCCGGCAAGGGCATGATGGAACTGGTCGAGGGCAAGATCATCGAACCGAGCCTCGTCTCCTGGCTGCCCGAGGTGCCGTTCGTCGGCCTCTATCCCTACTGGCAGACCGTAGCCCCGCAAGTGCTGCTGATCGCGCTGCTGGTGCCCGCCGTCTACGTCCTGATACGGCGCAAACCGGCGATGGCCGCCGGGGCGGAGTAATCCCAGAAATCCTGAAGGAACACCGGAACGGCGCAGACCGGAGACGACAGACCGAAGAAGAACAAATTCATAACAATGCAACTGAGACGCGTTAAAAACTGAGGCCAACTCTAGACCACGACAAGGAAGGAAGTGCAATGAACAAACTGATCGCGTTCGCGGCGTCCGCCGCCTTCGCCACGGCCCTCGCCGCTTCGGCGAGCGCCGAGGAATTCAAGGAATTCCCGATCGGCGAGGCCCAGACCGTCAACACCCTCGAGGTGGCCGCGGTCTACCTGAAGCCGATCGACATGGAGCCGCGCGGCATCGACCTGCCCGCCTCGCAGGCCGACATCCATCTGGAAGCCGACATCCATGCCGACAAGGGCAACCCGAACGGCTTCGGCGCCGGTGAGTGGGTGCCGTACCTGACCGTCTCCTACCGCCTGGAGAACAAGGATACCGGCAAGGTCCTGACCGGCAACCTGATGCCGATGGTCGCGGTCGATGGCCCGCACTATGGCGCCAACATCAAGATGCCCGGCGCCGGCAACTATGCGCTGAGCTACCACATCGATCCGCCGTCGCGGCAGGGCTTCGGCCGCCACACCGACGAGGCGAGCGGCGTCGGCAAATGGTTCCAGGCGTTCGACGCGAGCTTCGATTTCGAGTACGTGCCGATCCAGTAAGGACCGGTCGAAGACCACGATAACATGAGGCCGCCGCCGGGCAACCTGCGGCGCCGGGCGACGGCTTCAGGAAACGGGTGGTTCCCTTGAAAAAGGGAGCCGCCCTTTCCCCTTGCTAGGGACCGGGCGTTTTTCGCCCCCCTTGCAAGGGGAGAGGAAGAGTCGAAAAATGCTTCTGTATCTGGTGAACATGGCCCATGCGTTGCTGCCCCCGGCCCTTGTCGCGGGGCTGGCGTTCGGCTTGTTGAAGACCCCGCCGGCAAAGCGGCGGGCGGTGCTCGGAACCTGGACCACGGCGGGCGGCTTGGTCGCCGGCGGCGTGCTCTACGCGGCGGCGGCTTCGGCCGGCATGGCCGTCGAGGCGCGCACCGGGATGCGGCTGGCCGCCATCGCCGCCATGCTGCTGGCCCTGCCGCTGGCTCTGCGCGATCCCGGCCGCGACCGGCTGACGAGCCTGGCCCTGGCCGACGCCCTGATCCTGGTGGCCGTGATCGCAGCCCAGGGAATGTTCGAATTCCTGATCCGGGCGGCCGACCAGAGCCTGACCGCGACAACGGTCCTCAACACCGAATTGATACAGAACATCGCCGCGATCGGCGGCGGCGCGGCGGTCATCGGGGCGGTTTCCTTCCTTGTCGCCCACGAAGCCCACACCGCCCCGAAGACGGCCCGCGTTCTGCTTCTCGCCGTATTGGTCGTGCAGATCGTCTTTTCGGCCGGCGACGCCCTGCTCGGCCTGCTGCAGACCGGCGTCCTCGACGTCACCTCGGCCCGTGTCTCCTTCGTCGCCAAGGTGACCCACGTCTCGGCGTTGGCGGTCTATATCCATCTAGCCGCCATCGCCGTGCTGTCGGCCGTCTTCTTCCGGACGCGGCCGCGGGTCGAGACCGAGGCGGACAGGATCCGCCGGCGGCGGCAGAAGGCTCGCGCGCTGTTCGAGATGCGCTGGCTGAAGGCGACGGCGGCGGTAACCGTCTTCCTGGTCGCCTCGCTGCTCTATCACGATCTCTATGCCTCGCTGCCGCCGAGCCTGTCGGAGGCCGTGCCGGTGACGCCGGACGACCGGGGCCTGGTCACCATCCCGGTGGCCGACGTCAAGGACGGCAACCTGCACCGTTACGCCTACATCGCCTCGGACGGGCACCGGGTGCGGTTCTTCCTGATCAACCGCTACGACGAGGAACATGTGAAGATCGGCGTGGTCTACGACGCCTGCATGATCTGCGGCGACGACGGCTACATCCAGGACGGCAACGAGATCATCTGCATCGCCTGCAACGTCCGCATCTTCATCCCGTCGATCGGCAAGCCGGGCGGCTGCAACCCGATCCCGCTGACCCACGAGACCGACGGCACGACGATCGCCATCGCCGCCGCCGACCTGGAGAAGGGCGCCAAGTACTTCTCCGAGGTGGTCGAACTGGAGGTCACCGACCCGGTGACCGGCGGCAAGCTGATCAACCTGAAGGCCCCCTTCCAGTATGAGTTCAAGGGCCAGACCTTCTATTTCGAGAGCAAGGATTCCTACGAGACCTTCCGCGAGGACCCGGAGACATACGCCGGGCAGATCGACGGCCGGTTCTTCCGGGTCCAGGGCTACCAGACCGGGCAGAGGTGACGCGCCATGTTCTTCACCATGCTGAGACAATCCTTCTTCGAGGGCGGACGCCGCAAGGCCCTGGCCGTGCTGACCGTGGCGCTAGCCGCCGCCCTGATCACCACCTTGCTCAACCTGTCGGTCGACGTCGGCGACAAGATGGCGCACGAGATGAAGTCCTACGGGTCGAACATCCGCGTCACCGCCAAGAGCGAGAGCATCCCGCTGGTCATCGGCGGCATCGACTACAACCCGCTGAAAGGCCGGGGGTTCCTCTACGAGGAGGACCTGCCGCTGATCAAGGATATCTTCTGGCGCAACAACATCCTCGGCCTGGCGCCGTTCCTCAACACCACCGTCGCCCTTGAGGGCAAGCCCGGCGAGAGCGTCCCGCTGATCGGCACCTATTTCGACAAGAACATGCCGATCCCGGACGACGAGGAGTACCGCACCGGCGTGACCCAGACCAACAGCTTCTGGGAGGTCGAGGGGGCCTGGCCGGACGACGAGACACCGGAACAGGCACTGGCCGGCCGGGCGCTGGCCCAACGGCTCGGGCTGAAAGTCGGCGACAGCTTGACCATCCGCCCGGACGAGGACGACGCGGGCGACTGGCGGACCGTCACCGTCACCGGCCTGCTGACCTCCGGCGGCAACGAGGACAACGCCCTGCTGACGCCGCTACCCCTGGTTCAGCAGATGACCGGACTGGACGGCATGGTCCAGTCGGTCAACGTCAGCGCCCTGACCATCCCGGAGAACGAACTGTCCCGCAAGGCGCGGCGCGACACCGATGCCTTGAGCACCACGGAATACGACGTCTGGTACTGCACCGCCTACGTCAGTTCCATCGCCCATCAGATCGAGGAGGCGGTGGTCAACGCCTCGGCCCGGCCGATCTGGCAGGTGGCGGCGAGCGAGGGCGTGGTCATCGGCAAGATCCAACTGCTGATGCTGGTGGTCACCCTGGCCGCCTTCGTCTCCTCGGCGATGGGCATCTCGTCGCTGATGAACACCGCCGTGATGGAGCGGGCCCGGGAAATCGGCCTGATGAAAAGCCTGGGCGCGATGAAGTGGGAAATCCTCGCGCTGTTCCTCTGCGAGGCCGTGGTCATCGGCATCGTCGGCGGGCTGATCGGCGTGCTGTTCGGCACCGGGCTGTCGCAGGTCGTCGGCCTGACCGTGTTCGATTCCTACCTGTCGCTGCATTGGATCAGCATTCCCGTCGTCGTTTTCGCATCCATCGCCGTGGCCCTGGCCGGTTCCATCGTGCCGTCCCTGGCCATCGCGCGGCTGATGCCAGTCGAGGTTTTCCATGGCCGCCAATAACGCCAAGAACCGGCTGTCCGGACGGACGGCGATGACCGCCCGCCTGCTGTTCAAGGCCCTGACGGTGCGCAAGACGCGGGTCGCCGTGGCCGTCGCCTCGATCATGGTCGGCGCGGCGGTGATCTCCGCCCTGTCCAGCCTGTACCTCGACATCTCGATCAAGATGAGCGAGGAGCTGCGCACCTACGGCGCCAACTTCTTCGTCGGCCCCGACCCGGCCCAGGGCAAGGTCAAGTACATCAGCGACGACGCCTATCAAGAGGTCCTGCAGTCGATCCCCCAGGACAAGCTGGTCGGTGCCAGCCCGTTCCTTTACGGCGTGGTCCGGCTCGATCTGGGCAACGCGGTGCTAGCCGGGGTCGATTTCGCCGGGCTACGCAAGGTCTCGCCCTACTGGCAGGTGGAGGGAAGCTGGATCGGCGTCGCCTTCGACGACCGCAACTGCATGGTCGGCCGCAACCTGGCCAAGAACATGGAATTGAACGTCGGCTCGACGGTGACGGTGATCAACGAGGATACCGGCTTCCGCACCGAGTTGACCGTCAAGGGCATCATCGAAACCGGCGAGGCCGAGGACGAGCAGATGTTCGTCAACCTGTCGCTGGCCCGCAAGATCTTCGAGGCGCCCGGACAATCCGACTTCGCCATGCTGAGCATCATCGCGCGGGGCGACGAGGCCGATGCCCTGGCCGACACCATCAACACCAAGCTCGACGGCGTCGAGGCCCGGCCGATCCGCAAGATATCCCAGTCGGAAGGCCAGATCCTCGGCAAGATCGACGGGCTGATGGCGCTGGTCGCCGCGACCATCCTGATCATCACCACGCTTTGCGTGAACACCACCCTGACCGCGATGGTCGTCGAGCGCGCCCCGGAAATCGGGTTGCAGAAGGCGCTCGGCGCGACACACAAGGCGATCATCCGGCAGTTCCTGTCGGAGACGGTGCTGCTTTGCGCCGCCGGGGTCGTTCTCGGCCTTGCCTTCGGCTTCGCCTTTTCCCAGTTGTTGGGACAGGCCGTGTTCAATTCCTGGGTCACCTTCCGGCCGGTGGTCGCGCCGGTGACCATCGGGATCTCGCTCGCCGCCGCCGTGATCGCCGCCGTCGTGCCGATCCGCCGGGCGATCGCCGTGGTCCCCGCTCGCGTTCTGAAAGGAGAATAAGATCATGAACATGCCGGCAGCGGCGCTTTCGCCGACCGACGCCCAGGCGCCTTCGACGCGGACCGACGACCTCGTCATCGAGATCGACAATCTGGCCAAGCGCTTCGGCAAGGTGTCGGCCCTGGACGGGGTGAACATCCGGATCAACCGGGGCGAGTTCGCCGCCATCATGGGCCCCTCGGGCTCGGGCAAGACCACCCTGCTGAACATCCTGTCCTGCCTGGATACGCCGACCGAGGGCCGCTACCTGCTGGACGGCATCGACACCTCGTCGATGAACGAACCGGAGCGCGCCGCCATCCGGCGCGACAAGATCGGCTTGGTCTTCCAGCAGTTCCACCTGATCCCGTATCTGACGGCGGTCGAGAACATCATGCTGGCCCAGCACTACCACAGCGTCGCCGACAAGGACGAGGCGATGCAGGCGCTGGAGAACGTCGGCCTGGCCGACCGCGGACACCACCTGCCCTCGCAGCTTTCCGGCGGCGAGAAGCAGCGGGTCTGCGTCGCCCGCGCCCTGATCAACGAACCGGCCATCATCCTGGCCGACGAACCGACCGGCAACCTGGATGAAAAGAACGAGGCGGTGATCATGTCGCTGTTCACCCGGCTGCATCGGGAAGAAGGCCGGACCATCCTGCTGGTCACCCACAACCCGGAACTGGGCCAGGCCGCCGAGCGGATCATCCGGCTGGCGCACGGGCGGGTCGAGGCAAGCTGAGAGCGGATTTGGCCGAGGAGGCTGAAATGGCGTGGAAACGATTGGCGGCGATTCTGGGCGTTGTGGCGCTGGTCGCCGGCTGCGACGGCGAGAAGACGGCCGCGACGGAAGACGCGGCCCCCGAGCTTGCCGTGCTCGACCTCGATCAGAACGCGGTGAAGCTGGCCGATTTGAAGGGCAAGGTCGTGCTGGTCAACTTTTGGATGGTCGAGTGCGGCCCCTGCCTGGCCGAGATGCCGGGCTTCGAGACCGTTTACCGGAAGTACAAGCATGACGGCTTCGAGATCCTCGCCGTCAACATGGGCCAGGACACCACCGCCATCCGCGACGCAAGCCGCCGCCTGGAGGTGACCTATCCGCTGCTCGAGGACCCGCTGAGGATCACCACCGAGCGCTACGACGTGATGGCCGCGCCGACCTCGTTCCTGATCGACCGCGAGGGCCGGCTGCACGAGCGGATCAACAGCCCGATGTCGGACAAGGTCCTGGAACAGAAAATTTCCGGGCTCCTTTGAGAGCCCGAGAAGCTACCGCCGCCTTTTACGCTGAAGGGAATGGATATAGATGCCGAGCGCTTGGATTTCGTCTTCGCTGAGACCGCTTTTGGCGATGTCGGGCGGCGTGCTCGGATTGGCTTCCGCCTGCACGGCGCGCAGCTTGGCGATAATCGCGTCCGTTTCCAGGGTGTTGAGGCGCTCGGACTGCCCCAATGCTTTCAGGTTGGCCCGCGAGCCGTGGCAATCGCGGCACTTTTCCCTGTACAGGCTCTTGCCCAGGGCCAACGCCTCGGCCGACGGGACCTCGTCGGCGGCCAACGGCGCGGACAGAACCATCGCGGCGAATAGAAGGGGAGCGGCAAGGAGCATCCGGCTGCCCATGAACGTTTCCTTTTCTTGCTTGAGACGTCTTTTTGCGCCGTCGAACGGCAGCCCGATAATAGGTTTCATTCGCACGGAGAGCAAGGCAAGCCGGGCCTTTGCGGCCGGTCTTTGCGCCCTGATGCTGCTGAGCGCCTGCGACGGCAAGAAGACGGCGGCGGTGGATCATCAGGCGCCGGAGCTCGCGGCGTCTCGGCTCGACGGCGATCCCGTGCGGCTGGCCGATCTGAAGGGCCGCGCCGTCGTCCTGTACTTCTGGCTCGGCGGTTGCGCCGCCTGCATTACCGAAATGCCGACCTTGCAGGAAATCCGCCAGCGCTATGCCGATACCGACGTGGTCATCCTGCCGATCAACGTCGGCGGTAACGCCGAGGTCGCCGAGGAGTTCAACAAGAGCTCGGGCGGGGCCTTCGAGTCGGTGATCGACAACCTGTCGCTGAGCGCGACCCGTTACGAGGTGGCCGTCTTCCCGACCACCTTCGTCCTCGATCGCGAGGGCATTGTCCGCGAGAAGATCCGCGGCAAGATCGACGCCGCCGAGGTAGACAGAACGCTTGCCCCCGTCTTGTAATTTTTCGCCGTTTTCAGGCGTTTTCTTTCTGCGTTCTCCGGTCCGAATAGGCTAAACTGGCGGTCCCACCGCCGGGTTTCGTTTGCCATCCCAAAATCCGACATTGCGCCCGCCCGAACAGGAGAACCATCTTGGAAATCGATTTCGCGCCTCTTGAACCGAAGATGCGCTACAAGCTTCTGACCGCTTTCATCGTTCCCCGCCCGATCGCCTTCGTTTCCACCGTCAATTCAGACGGGGCCGCGAACGCCGCGCCGTTCAGCTTCTTCAATGTGTTCGGCGAGGAGCCGCCGGTGGTCGTCCTCGGGTTCGACCGGCGGGCCGACGGGACGCTCAAGGACACGGTGCGCAACATCCAGGAAACCGGCGAGTTCGTCGTCAACATGGTCGACGAGCGCATCGCCCAGGAGATGAACGACTGCGCGGTCGATTTCCCGCACGGGGTCGACGAGTTCGCCGAAACCGGCCTAACGCCGGAACCGAGCCATCTGGTGAAGCCACCGCGGATCAAGGAATCCCCCGCCGCCTTCGAATGCCGCCACATGCAGACCATCCAGTTCAAACCGCACCGGCTGATGATCATGGGCGAGGTCGTCTGGCTGCGGACCACCGACGGCGTGCTCGACCCGGAGACCATGCGGATCAGGGACGACACCTATGCCCCGGTCGGCCGGCTGTACGGCAACTACTATTCCCGTCAGAACGACCGGTTCGAACTGACCCGCCAGACTTACGACGAATGGGTCGCGGCCAAGAAGGAGTACTGAGGCCATGGCTCCCGATGAAATCCAGATCCTGCGCGGCGCCAAGCTGCTGCTCGACCCCGCGGACGAGGCCGGAGGCTGGGTGGAGAACGGCGCCGTGGTGGTCGAGGACGGCACGGTCAAGGAAACCGGACCGTACGACGAGATCGCTCCGCGCTATCCGCACGCCAAGGTGATCGGCGACGGCAGCCACATCGTGATGCCGGGCCTGATCGACGCGCACAGCCACGGTCACGGCCTGTCGCGCATTCAGGCGGGCGTGTTCTTCGACTTCCTGGAAAACATGATCCTCGACTGGCCGTGGCGGGTGTCCCTGCCCTCGCACCTCGCCGCCGCGCTGACGGCGGTGCGCCACCTGCGACAGGGGTTCACAACGACGCACCATTTCGGCTGGGATGACCCGGGACCACACGCCATCGAGGCGGCCGACCGGGCGGTCGACGCCTATCTGCGGACCGGCATCCGGCTGGCCTATACGCCCGCCGTGCGCAACATGAACAAGTTCGCCTGCGACGAAAAGGAGTTCCTGGAGACGCTGCCGGACGATCTGCGCGCCCTGGCCCAGCCGTTCACCGATTACGACGCGGACGTGCTGGAGGAACAGTATTTCGAGCTGTTCGAACACGTTTACGCCAAATACAACAGCGAAGACACACCGGTTCTGCTCGGGCCGAGCTGGGCGCACGGCTGCACCCGGAAGCTGCTGACCCGGGTCAAGGCGCGGGCCGACGAACTGGGCGGCGTGCCGATCCATATCCACTGCCTGCAGACACCGCACCAGCGGGGCTACGGCTTCAAGAAATACGGCAAGTCGCTGCTCGACTGGCTCGACGGCATCGGGCTGGTCGACCGCAACACGGTGTTCGCCCACGTGGTCTGGGCCTCGGAGACCGACATCGAACTGCTGGCCGAACGCGACGCCTGCACCACCCATCACGCGAGTTGCAACTTCCATGTGCGCAACGGCATCGCGCCGCTGGACGCGCTGCTGAAGGCCGGGATCAACGTCGCCATCGGCATCGACGACAAGAGCATCAACGACGACGACGATCCGTTCATGGAAATGCGGCTGATCCACAAGCTGCACCGGGTGGCCGGATTCGACCTGGAGAAAACCCTGCCGCCGACCGCCTGGCAGGTGCTGCGCATCGGGACGGTGAACGGCGCCCGGGTAACCGGTTTCGAGGGCCGTCTCGGCGCGCTGAAGCCGGGCATGCTGGCCGACGCCATCCTGGTCGATCCGACCGCCATCGCCGAAGCCCCCTGGGCCTCGCCGGAGATCGATTGGCCGGAACTGCTGATCCACCGGGCCAAGGGCACCGACGTGCGGACCGTCATGGTCGGCGGCAAGATCGTCGCCCAGGACGGCAAATTGACCGGCTACGACGAAGAAGCCTTGTACCGGGAGGTCCGCGAGGTCCTGAGCAAGGGAATCCCGGACAGCGTCAAGGCGCAGCGCGAACCGATCGGCCGGCTGTTGCCGCATTACCAGCGCTGGCATAACCGCTTCCTGGAATACCTGGACGTGACCGAGCCGTTCTACATGTTGAACGGACGGAAGTAGGAAGCAAAAAAGGGCGGCATCCAAAGCGGACGCCGCCCTTTTCTTGTCTTCCGCAGATCAGTACTGCCCGAGACGAACCGCGCCGAGAGCCAGGGTGACCGCCGCCTGGGTCGGTTCGACCACGGGGATGCCGACGGCATCCTGCAACCGGTCGCGGTAGCGGGCCATGCCGCCGCAGCCCATCACCAGAACGTCGGCCCCGTCGGTATCGCGCAGGGTCTTGCCGGTCTCGATCATCCGGGCCAACACCTTGTCCTCATCCGACAGTTCGGCGACGCCGAGGCCGATGGCCCGGTCGCCCGCGAACCGCTCGAACAGCCCGAGCGCCCGGACATAGCGGACATGCCGCCCGATGGAGGTGGCGAGGATCGAGATCACCCCGAAGCGCTCGCCCCGGGTCAGGGCCACCAGCATACCGCTCTCGGCGATGCCGAAGACCGGCTGCTTGGTTGCCTCGCGGGCGGCGGCCAGTCCGGGATCGCTGTAGCAGGCGATGATAAAGGCGTCGGTGTCCGGGGTCCGCTCGATGATCAGATCGCGCAGCGGCTGCACCACACTTTCGATATGGGCCTGGCTTTCGATGCCCGGAGGGCCGCCCGGCAGGCAGATGCAATCGATGGCCGGACCGTCGGCCAGGCGGAGTTTTTCCATCGCCAGGCTGATATGATCGGTCACCGCCTGAAGGGAGTTCGGATTGATGACGAGGATGCGTTGGGACATTCGGATTAACCCATCAGAAGGTTCGGCAGCCACAGAGAAATCTGCGGGAACATGATCAGCAGAACGAGCACGATGAGGTCGCAGACGAGGAAGGGCGCACACCCCCTATAGATATCCTCGATCGACATCTTCATGGTTTTCGGGATCACCCCTTTCATGGCGAAGACGTTCAGCCCGACCGGCGGGGTGATGGCGCCGATCTCGGTCAGTTTCAGCGCGATGACCCCGAACCAGACCGGATCGTAGCCCAGCTTGACCAGCAGCGGCATGATGATCGGCAGGGTCAGGGCATAGATGCCGATCGGCACCATGATCATGCCCAGCACGAACATGATCGCCATGATGCCGCACAAGATGACCAAGGGCGGCACGTCCCAGGTCTGCAGCATCATGGTCAGTTCGGTGGGCAGCCGGGTCACCGCCAGGACACGGCTGTAGAACAGCGCGCCGATATTGATCAGGAACAGCATGGCGGTGACGTTGGCCGATTCCTGCATCGCCGACGTCACATCGCCGAGGCTGCGAAATTCGCGCGACAGCCAGCCGAAGGCCAGCATCACCAGGGCGCCCGCGGCGGCCGCCTCGGTCGGCGTGAACCAGCCGGTATAGAGGCCGCCGAGCACGATGAAGGCGGCGACGAACACCGGCCACATCTGCAGCGCCTCGCGGCCCCGGCTGACGACGATCTGAACGTCCTCTTCGTCCTCTTCCGCTTCCGCCATCCGGCGTTCCGGAGCCAACGCGGGGTTGCGCTTCACCATGATGACGATCAGCGCGGCGTAGACAACGGCGGTCATGCAGCCGGGCAGGATTCCGGCGGCGAACAGTTTGCCGATCGATTGCTGGGTGAACAGCGCATAGACGATCATCATCGTGCTGGGCGGAATCATCGAGGCGAAGGTGCCCGCCGAGGCGATACAGCCGACCGACAATCGCTTGTCGTAGTTGAGGCGATTCATCTCCGGCAAGGCCATCTTGCCGAAGATCGCCGAGGTGGCGATGGACGAGCCGGATACCGCCCCGAACACGCCGCAACTGAAGCAGGTGGCGATCATCAGAGAACCGGGCAGTCCCCGGCTGAGCGCGTAGACACCGTTATAGGCGCGCCGCGCCATACCGCTGGACGAGGCGAAGCCGCCCATCAGGATAAACAGGGGGATGGCCGCCCATGTCGGCGAGGCAACCGAGAAATAGGCCGCTTGACCGAGCAGCGTCAGCGAGCTTTTGAAGCCCAACAGAATGGCGCTGACCGCGAAACCGCCCAACAGAAAGGCCAAGCCGATCTGCATGCCGATGGCCATCGCAAAAAGGAGAAGGGCGATACAGAGAATGCCGCCGGTCACGAAATCCATGGTTTTATACTCGATATGGAAGCAAACGGATCATTGGATTTCCGGAGGCTCACGCCCCCGTGCCGGAACCGGTCCCACCGCGACGGATGTCACGCACGGCCTCGACGAGGTTCAGCATCGCCTGCAGGAAGAAAAAGACCATTCCGGCAATCATGATGAACTTGGTCGGCCAGATCGGCAGATTGACAACCCCCTCGATGGAACTGTTGGTCCGGTACGCCGCCATGGCGTCGCGCGTTACCGCATAGAACAACAGCGCAATCGTGCCGACGGCGAGAAGCTGGCTGACCGCAGCCATGATCCGCCGGCCCTTCGGCGGCAGATAGTTGGTGACGATTTCCAGACCGACATGCTCCTTGTGCTCCTCGCAGCGGGAGAAACCGAGATAGATCACGATCATCATGACGAACACGGAAAGCTCCGCCATCATCTGCAACGGCATGTTGACGGCCCGGCTGACGATGTCAGCCACCAGGAGCAGCATCATCGCCAACATCAGCCAACCGGCGAAACCGGCCAGCAGGTGATTGGCTCGATGGACCAGCTTTTTCATGACGTTCGGGCTCCAAGGCTTGCCCCCGCCGCGGCCCGAAGGCCACGGCGGGGGAGAGGCTTCAAGTCTTCCGCAGTTCAGGAACGCAGGTTATTCGGCGAGCGTGTCCTTCATAATCGCGCGGACCTTGTCCATGACCTGAGCAGCGGTCTTAAGGCCGGCCTCTTCGGATTCCGCAACCCACTGGTCCTGAAGCTGGGTGAGATTATCGGTGCTCGCCCAGGTATTGATGTCGGAATCGGACATTTCGGTGACCGTGAAGCCGGCGGCTTCCTGCTCGGCGCGGATCTTGTCGAAAGCGGCTTCGTAGACCGCGTCGAACTTCTCCTCGGCGATCTTGGCAGCCTTGAGCAGAGCGTCCTGCTCTTCCTTCGGCAGGCTGTTGAACTTGTCGAGGTTCATCACGTGGATGAACGGCACGGCGTACCAAAGAGCCTTGGAGATGAGGAGGTTCGGCGCAACTTCGTCGAACTTCATCAGGTGGATGCCGTCATAGTTGGTGAAGCAGCCGTCGATGGTGCCCGTCTGCAGCGCGACATAGACGTCGCCCCACGGCACGGCCACCGGCACGGCGCCGATGTTCTCGAGGAACTTCAGCTTCCACTTGTCGCCGGCGCGCCACTTGTCGCCCTTGACGTCCTCGATGCTCTTGAGCGGATTGACCCCGGTGAAGGCTCCCGGCAAACCGGCGCCGATCATCAGCGGCATCACGCCCGCCTTGGCCAGTTCCTCCTTGAGTTCGGGAACCTCGTCATAGATCCGGCGATACAGCTTGACGATATCCGAGAATTTCTTCGGGCCCTGCGGGAACAGGTTGTAGACCGAATGGGCGATGAGCTGGCGGGGATAATGGCCCGGGTAGACGTACCCGAAATCGGCCACGCCGTCGCCGATACCGTTGAGGACTTCCTTGGAACCCATCAGGGCGCCGCCCCAGAAATCCTCGACCTCGATCTTGCCGCCGCTCTGCTTCTCGATCTCGGGCAGGAAGACGTTCTTCACGAAATCCGTCCGGACGCCGCCAAGCGGGTCGTGGTCGGTGTATTTGAGTTCGAAGTCCGCCGCCGTCGCCGGACTCCCCATGCCCAAAGCCAGCAGCGCCGTTGCGCCGGCCGCAGCCATCAGAAACTTGGTTTTGAAAGCTCGCATCTTGTCCTCCTAAATTCGAGGTGTCGTTGCACCTAACTCTTATGGGTTCGGGTGGGGGTCTCCGTGATAACTGGGGTCACAGAAGCGGGCGCAGGAACTTGCCGTCACCCGCCTTGGAAAGAACGGTCTCGCCGTCCCAGACCTTTTTGCCGCGCAGATAGGTGGCAGCGATGCGGCAGTTGAAGGTCTTGCCGTCGAACGGGCTCCAATCGGCCACGGTGACGGTCTTCTTGGCGTCAAAGACATAACGGCCCGGCTCGACGATCGCGAAGTCGGCGTCCGAGCCCTTGGCCAGCACGCCCTTCTTCGGATAGAGCAGGAAGTACTTGGCCGGTCCCTCGCTGAGCAGCTTGGCAACCGTGCTGATCGGCAGGCCGTGATCCTCGCAGCCGGTGAACATGGCCGGAATGAAGGATTCCAGCCCCGGCGCGCCGGAGGCGTTCTTGAAGATGTTCGGGTTGCTCTTCACTTCGCGCGGCCAGGGCGAATGGTCGGTCGAGACGAAGTCGATGTGCCCGGCGGCGACATGGCCCCACATGGCCTCGACCATCTCGCGCGAGCGGATCGGCGGGTTGATCTTGCCGAAGGCGCCGACGCGCTTCACGTCGTCCTCGTCCAGGAACAGGTAATGGACGCAGACCTCGACGGTCGCCTTGACGCCGCGCTTCTTGTAGGACTCGGTGATTTCGATGCCGCGCGGGATCGAGCAGTGGACCACGTGGACCCGCGATCCGGCCTCGGCGCCGAGCTCGTAGATCTCCGCCATGGCCAGGGCCTCGGCGATGGGCGGGCGGCTCATGCCGTGGGCCTCCGGGCCGGTCTTGCCCTCGGCCTGCAACTTCTCGATCAGGAAATCGACCATTTCCTGGTTCTCGTTGTGCACGCCGCCGCCGATGCCGGCCGCCGCCAGGACCTTGAAGGCCTCCAGCATGTCGATCGGCTTGATGCGGGGGAAACGGTTCGGATCGGATTCGTAGGTCGAGAACTTGAAGGCGCAGGCCCCGGCCTCGATCATGCCCGGGATATCCTTGACCCCGTTCTCCTTGCGCATGGTGCCGAACAGGCCGACGTCGACGTGGGCCTCCTTTTCAACGACCGCTACCTTGGCGCGGAACTTGTCGGCGTCGAACACGGCGCCGGCGCCGTCGTAGGGCATGTCGATGATGGTGGTGACACCGCCGGCCGCGGCGGCCATGGTGCTGCGCTCGATGCCTTCCGGCGGCTTCTGGCTGCCCGCATGGACCTGCCCGTCGACCGCGCCGGGAAGCACGTACTTGCCGCTCGCGTCGACCGTCTCCTTGGCCTGCGGCGCGGCACCGGAACCGACTTCCGCAATCACGCCATCGGAAACCGCCAGATACCCTTCCTCGATAACGCTGTCCGATAGAACGATCTTGCCCTTAACGACCAAATCAAAAGCAGCCATCTTCCCTTCTCATCATCAGCTGAACGGCAACACCGGGAACCGATCCCGACTGCCTAAATCCTAGCCTCTGACGAGCGCGCTTTCTTATATATTATAAACGAAGACGAATAATCTTAGATTATTGGATGACCGTCTCCGGGGCCGAACGGCAATAGGCGGCTACATCTCCGCCGAGGAGAAGTTGAGGATGGCGTCCTCGATGTGGTGGATGAGCACCTTGGCCAGCCGGGGGAGCGGCCGCAGGCGGGAGAACATCACGTAGGCGGTCAGCGGAATGGTCGGCGTAAAGGGGCGGATAACGACCCCCTCGCGGGCCTGGGTCCGGGCGTAGTACTCGTCGACCAAGGCGACGCCGAGGCCCTTTTCCACCAGCGAATAGGCCATATAGCCGTAACGGGTCTCGATCCCCCAGGCGAAGGGCTCCCCGGCGGCGGCGAAGGCGTTGGCGACGATATTGCCGAGCGGCGTACCCCGCTCCATGGTGATGAAGGTATGCCCGCGAAGATCGGCGGCCCGCACTTCGCCCTGGGCAGCCAGCGAATGCCCGGCGGGAATGACGCAGACCATGCGCCCCAGATGCATGGGCTTGGTCTCGACCGTCGGGTAGTCGGAAAAGGAAAGCGACAGACCGACGTCGGCCAGATTGTTGTCGATCCGGTCGACGATGCCCTCGACCCGCTGGAGATCCAAAGAGACGCTGACGTCCGGACGGTCGGCCAGAAAAGGCTGCAGGGCCGCCAGGAGGATCGACTGGGCCAGGCTGGGCACCGAAACGATCTTAATGGAACCGACGCGGGATTCCTTCAGATCCTCGACCTTCTGATTGACCGACCGGAAAATGACGAAGATCGATTCGATGTCATGATCGAGAATCGTCGCCTCCTCGGTCGGCCACAGGCGCCCCTTGTAGCGATCGAACAGCTTGATCCCCGACTGGGCCTCCATGTGGCGGATCATGTTGCTGACCGCCGGCTGCGAGATGCCCAGGATATGGGCCGCTCCGCTTGTGGTCCCGGTCTGCATCACGGCCCGGAAGATTTCGAGTTGGCGCAAGTTCATGGCCGAAGATTATAATCCAATATTATATATATGGTATTGGTTTTTAATAGAATGGCACGGACCGGAACACAGTTTGAGCAGCCACATGCCTATCTTTTGACCAATCCTTTCCCATGTGATTGCATCCACCGAAGACACTCGCGGGCCAGGAGAGGAACCGCAGCCCCAAGCCGGGATTTTCCCCGGACTCCGCCGAAAAATACTGATTTCCGCCGCCGAGTCGCGACCGGGAGATTATCGTGGAAACGAGGAAATTCCGGTTCATCCTCGTTCATCCCGGAAAGCGGAATAGGGACGAGGCTGAACCGGAAGTGGTCAGGCTTATAAGGCCCTATCCGGGAAGGCCGTGGGAACGCGACCTGCTCCCGGCGCCTAGCGCATTCAGGCGTCTTTCTTGTTGATTACGTCCGGCCAATCCGCCGCCAGCGTGTCGACGAGAACCCTGAGCGCCCGATCGAAGTCGGCCATTTCCATGGCCTCGTCCGGGTTGTGGCTGCCATTGGCGTTGCGGATGAAGATCATCGCCGTGGGGACGCCTTCCAGGGCGAAGGTCGCGGCATCGTGCCCGGCGCCGCTGGCCATGACCTTATAGGGGACCTCCGACGCCTCGGCCGACACCCTCAACATGTCCTGCAGGGGTTCCGACATCACCGCCGGGGTGCTGCCGGTCAGGTCGCCCATCTCGAAGGTCACGCCGCGCCGGTCGCCGATCTCCTTGGCGAGCACGTGCAGCCGTTCGCGGACGACCTCGAGCGTCGCCGCCTCCTGGCTGCGCACATCGAGGCAGAGATGGACCTCGCCGGCCACCTTGGAGAAGCTGTGCTGCTCGGTATCGGTCAAGATCTCACCGAAGGTCACGGTCAGGTCTCGGCCGTCGGCGAGCATCTCCTCCCAGACCATGTCCATGCGGTGGATCAACTCGCCCGCCGCCGCCGCCGCGTCCTTGCGGTATTCGCGCGGCATGGCGCCGGAATGGGCATAGGCGCCGATCGCCTTCATGTTCCGGTAGCGGAAGCTGCCGCGGATGCCGGTGACGATGCCGACCGGAATCTCCTCGATCAGCAGAACGGGCGCCTGCTCGATATGCGGTTCGAAATAGGCGACGACTCGGTCGCGGTCGATCAGACTGGCCCCCCGGCGTACGGCGTCGGGATCGAACCCCTCCTCGCCCATATGGTCGGCCAAGGTCCGGCCGGTATCGCTGCGCTTCACCGTGTTGAGGATCACCGGATCGAGGATGCCGAGGGCCGACTTGCTGCCGATGTAGCTGTAAGGGAACCAGCAGCTTTCCTCGGCCCGCATGGCCAGGACGGTCAGGTCGAACGGCGGCTTGCGCCCGGCGGCATGGAATACCGCCTGCGCCGCGACGCCGGCGACCACCCCGGCCGCGCCGTCGTAGTTGCCGCCGTGCGGCACGGTATCGATGTGCGACGCGACGAGAAGCTGCCGCGAGCGGTCCTCGCCCGGCAGGGTCAGGAAGAGGTTACCCGCGGCGTCGTGCAGCGCCTCGACGCCGAGCGGCTTGGTCTCCTCAATCAGCAAACGGTGGGCCATGCGCTCGCCGTCGCCGTAGGATTTGCGGGTCACGCCCGGCAGGTCTTCGCTTTCACGGCGCAGCGTATCGAACAGGCGGCGGGCCAGATCCTCTCCGGCCTGCAAATCGCCGGGCTTCCAAGTCGGCATTCGTTTTCTTTTCCTTTAATGCTCGGACAGCAACGAGCCGAACCCCTCGATCCGATCGCGCAGCCCCATTGTCCGGATGGAATTCCAGAAGGTCGCCTGGTTGCTGGTGATGACCGGCTTGCCGACCTCCTCTTCGAGGGCGGCGATCATCTCAACCGTGGCGAGGTTGGTGCAACTCAGGAATACCACGTCGGCCTCGGGGCGGTCGATATAGCGAACAAACCGGAACAGAGATTCCGGCGGAACCCGGCCGATGCCTCGGCGCTCCTCCTGAGTCTCGCCGAGCCGCAGGCCGTACCAGGCAACGACGTCGAAACCCTCGCTTTCCAGCAGCTTGACCTCTTCCTCGTTGACGAAATCCACGTAGGGGGTGCCAAGCGAAATGCGCTTCGCGCCGAGTTCCTTCAGCGCGGCGAGGACCGAGCCGAAAGTGGTGAGCGACGGAACCCCGGCCTCCTTGGTCATCGCCGATTCGAGCTGCGACCTAGGAACAATGACCGAACCCGAGGTGCAGCCCCAGGCAACGATGTCGACCTCGGCGGTGCCCAGCTCGGAGGCGGCCCGCGCCGTCTCCTCGCCCATCGCGATGTAGGACTCGGTGGTCGCCTTGCCGAGCAGCTTGATGCGCGACGTATGAATCGACACGCCGCGCGGCGCCATGCGGTAGAACTCCGGCTCGTTGACCGTGTTGGTCGATGGCACGATCAGGCCGATCTTCCCCCGGTAGCCGTAGGGGCTGTACATCTGGACCGGCTTCATCGTGGTCCCGGCCACCTGTTCGGGCGAGATGCCAAGCGGTTTGGCCCCTCCGGTTTCGTTGTCAGCCATCGGCACGTCCTCCGATCTTCATCAACTCCGGCACGATGGCGCGGGCGGCGTTGAACACCATCGCGGCATCGTTCTGATAGGGCAGCCAGGTCGCCCCGCGCGCCACCAGATTCTCGGCCTTCTCGGCCGTCTGACAGCTTTGGCCGTAGGGCACGCCGTTGGCCTTGCAGATGGTATAGATCTCGTCGATCGCCTCCTGCATCTTCGGATGGTTCATCTGGCCGGGCACCCCCAGGTCCTGCGACAGGTCGTCGGGGCCGACCATCACCGCGTCGATGCCGTCGACCTTGCAGATGGCATCCAGATTGTCGATCGAGGTCTGGGTCTCGACCATCACGACGGACAGGGTCTGCTCGTTGACGTGGGAAATGATGGCATCCGGTTCGGCGGTCACATAGTCGGTGTGCGGGCCGCGCAGGTTCATCGGACGGTTGCCGCGCGGGTAGTACTTGGTCGCCTTGATGATGGCTTCCAACTGTTCCGCGGTGTCGATCGAGGGGAGCAACAAGCCCTGAGCCCCGGCGTCGAGCGGCCGGGTCAGGTCGTGCGGCTTCATCGTACCGGTCGGACGGACGACCGGAACCAGCCCGGCCTCGCGGGCCAGCATGGCCAGCGTGCCGACCGTCTGCATGTTGAAGTCGGTGTGTTCCATCTCGATGATCACGAAATCGAACCCCGCGGCGGCGAACATCTTCACCACCCGCGGATGCGGGCACAAGGTGATCCAGGTGCCGAAGGCCGGCTTGCCCGAGGTCAGCAGGGATTTGACGGGATTGCTTTTGATCATCGTTGTTCTCTAGCTATTGCAAAAGTCGGTTTACGGTCAGGCGTCGGCGGTCGCCTCGGCCCGGCGAAGGGATTTCCAATACACGAAAGCACCGAGGACGAGCGCCAGGGCCAGACCGATCCAGCCGCTGAATTCGCCCGGCAGGGCGAGACAGAGGACGGTGACGCATAAGAAGAGCCCGCGCTCGGCCCACCCGATAGCCCCGAACAGATAGCCCTCGCTGGCCACGACGTATGCAGCGATGCCGGCCGCGGCGAAAACCAGGGTGCGCAGCAACAGCCACGGCGACCAATCGACGAACAACAGGTCGGGGTAATGGACCAGCACGAAGGCGATCAGGAAGGCCGGCAGCGCCATACGCATGGCATTCCAGGCGATGGCTCCGGGGCTGGCTCCGGCGATACCGGCCGCCGTAAAGCAGGCGATGGCGACCGGCGGGGTGATGTTGGACAACACGCCGAACCAGAAGACGAAGAAATGCGCCGACAGCGGGGCGGCGCCCATCTGGATCAGGGCCGGGGCAATGGTCACGGCCACGACGATGTAGACGGCGGTGGCCGGCAGCGCGCAGCTGAGCAGGACGGCGGCGATGGCGGTCAACACCAGGGCGAAGAACAGATTGCCGTTCGACCACTGCTCGATATAGCTGGTGAACACCTCGGCGACGCCGGTGATCGAGATGACGCCGACGATGATACCGGCGACCAGACAGGCGACACTGACCGGCACGGCAGCGGCGCCGCCCTGCATCAGGGCCGTCAGGAACCGCCGTGGCGTCAGGCGGGACGATTTGCGCAGGTAGCTCAGCGCCACCGTCGCCAGGATGCCGTACAGCGCCGCGTAGATCGGCGTGTAACCGTCGATCAGCAGGTAGACCAGCAGCACGATCGGCAGCAGCAGATGACCATTGGCCTTGAGAACGCCGGCGAACGGCGGGATTTCTTCTCGCGGCAGCCCCCGGATGCCGTTCTTCACGGCCCGGCAATGGATCACGCCCATCAGCGACCCGTAGTACAGCAGCGCCGGAAAAATGGCGCCGACCATTACGTGGGTGTAGGGGATGCTGACGAATTCGGCGATCAGGAAGGCGGCGGCCCCCATGATCGGCGGCATGATCAGCCCACCGGTGGAGGCGATGGATTCGACCGCACCGGAAAAATCGGCGCGGAAACCGGCCCGTTTCATCATCGGGATGGTCAACGTGCCGGTGGTCGCCACGTTGGCGGCGGCGGTGCCGGAAATCATCCCGGTCAGGCCGCTGGCGACCACCGCGACCTTGGCCGGGCCGCCCGCGAAACGGCCGGACACGGAAAGGCCGACCTGGGTCAGGATTTCGGTGGTGCCGGTCGCCACCAGGAAGGCGCCGAACAGGACGAACAGGCCGATATAGGTCTGGGCGATCTGGAAGATGCTGCCGAACATCCCCTCGCTGACCAGGTACATCCGCATGACCAGGCGTTCCGGACGGACGCCAAAATGACCAAGCGGCGCGGGCAGCCACTGCCCGTAAATGGCATAAAGAATGAACAAAAGGGCCAGGGCCGGAAGCCAGATTCCGAGGCAGCGCCGTCCCGCCTCGAAAACCAGGCAGAGCGCCAGCACGCCGAACGCCATGTCGGCGGAGGTCATCTCCAGATTGCGGGCGACGAAGGCGTCATAGGTGAAATAGATGTAGAGCCCGCAGGCCAGGCCGCCGAGGGCCAGAATGTAGTCGATGGGATTGGGCTGAAATTTCTTCGCGCCCTTACGGTACGGGAACATCAGGAAGGCCAGGGCCAGGACCAGCCCCATGAACATGGCGCTGCGCCGCATCAGGTCCATCAACAAAACGCTGTTGATGAGCAGGATGAAGATGGCCGTCGCCACGGCAAATCCGGCGGCGATCCAGGCATGGGCGCCGTTCAGGTTCCGCCCGCCTCCCTCGAAGCGCAGGAATTTCCCGGTTTCCGCCGCCTGATCTGTCGATGTGGTGCTCATGATCGTGTGTTCCGCAGTGAGGGACCATGCCGCCCCGGGGGATGGGCGGCGCGCCCGATGGCTGAAGACGCGCCGCCCTCCTCGGGAGGTAAGGGATTACATGGTGTCGAAGAAGCGCTTCGCCCCGGGATGAACCGGCAGCTTGAGCGCCTTGAGCTGCTCCGGAGCCTTGACGAGGTCGAAGGTGTTGAACGCGCCGTGGGCCTTCCGCAGGTCGGCAACGTGCTCGTTCATCAGCTTGAGGATGTCGTAGGCCACGTCCTCGGGCATGTCGGCGGGCACCATGACCAGCGCCATGTGCGACACGGTGAGGATCGGCTTCGGCTGATCCCGGTAGGTATTGGCCGGGATCTCGGCCGGGGCCTTCCAGCCGCTGTTCTCGACGACCGCCTTCTGTTCGTCGGGGGTCATCGAATAGACGGTCAGACGGCCGCCCGCCGACAGCAAGGTCTGGTTGAGCTGGCTGTAGGGGACGCCCGAAACCACGTCGGCCCCATCGATGATGCCGTTCTGCAGGGCGGCGAGGGCCTCGGTCTGGCCGATATGCTCGCCTTCCACGTCATCCAGCATCAGGCCGCCGCCGGACAGCACCGCCTCGTTGGACAGCAGGGTTCCGCTGCCCGGCGCGCCGATGGCCCACTTCTTCCCCTTGGCATCGGCCAGCGAGGCAATGCCGGCGTCGGCCCGCACCACGATGTGGTCGGTATTGGTGAACAGCGGGCAGAGGACGGCCATCTTGGTGAAGGCCTTGCCTTCGAACGTCCCGGTGCCGTTGAGGGCGTCGCGGACGACGTTGTTCTGGATAATCGCCATGTTCGCTTCCTGGTTACGCAGAAGCGAGACGTTCTCGACCGAACCGGCCGAGGACTGCGCGGAGGCGCGGATATCCAGGTTGTCGTTGATCAGCTTGGAGATGGCGAGCCCGGCCGGGTAGTAGGAACCGGAGGTGCTGGCCGTCGCGATGTTGATGAACTTCAAGTCCGCCGCCTGGGCGGTGGAAACAGCGGAAAACGCCAGTACGGCGGCCGCCAGGGAGAGATAGGCTTTCTTCATGGGGGTTAGACCTCTTTTCCAGGGATCAGTTGGGCTGGACCGGCGGTCATTGCCGGCGCTTTTCCCACACGGTGGGATTAACGAGGTGCTCGGGACGCCTGCCCGCCAGAACCTCGATAACTTGGTAGGCCGTCTGCAGCGCCGTCCGCTCCAGGCATTCCTCCGTCGCCCCCCCTATATGGGGAGAGAGGAGCAGCCGGTCCTCCTTGACGAAGGGGTGGGCCGCCGGCAGGGGTTCGACCTCGAATACGTCCATGGCGGCGCCGCGCAGATGGCCGCTGTCCAGGGCCGCAATCAGGGCGGCCGGGTCGACCAGGGCGCCGCGCGCCGTGTTGATCAGCATCGACCCGGGTTTCATCTGGCCGAGCCGTTCCCGGTTCAGCATGCCGCGCGTTTCCGGAGTCAGCGGCAGATGGAGGCTGACCACGTCCGCCGCCGCCAGAACCTCGGCCAGATCGTCCATTTTCTCGGCACCCGCCGCCGCGATGTCGGCCGCGTCCTGGCGGGGGGAATAGGCAATGATCCGCATGTCGAACGCGGCCTTGGCGATCTCCGCAGTGCGGCGGCCGATCCGGCCGAAGCCGATGATCGCCAGCGTCTTGCCCTGGAGTTCGACAAAGTCGCGGGAATAGCGGTAGCCGTAATTGTCCGAGCGGACGGCCCGGTCCGCCTCGCGCACACGCCGGGCAATGGCCAGCATATGGGAAACCACCAGTTCGGCGACCGATTGCACGTTGCCGTAGGGCGTGAAGACGATGGGCAGGCCGATCTCGGTCGCATAGGTCACGTCCACCGGGTCGGTGCCGATACCATGATTGCCTAGGACCCTGAGGGTCGGCGCCGCATCCATGGCCGCCCGGTTGAGACCGGCATTGCGGGTGATCGCGGCGTCGCACCCGACGATCTCTTCGGACACGACATCCATTCCCGGCGCCGATGCCTCGCGGACTTCAATGCCCGCCGATCGCAGGACATCAATTCCCTTATGGTGGATAGGTTGGATGAGGAGACAGGTGGTCATACGGGTCAGCCTTGGCAGGGTCTAGGGTTGTTCGTCGATGTTGGAAGTTTTCCAAGTGACCAAAAAAATGTCAAATCGCAATATCTCATGCTATCATGCACAAATATTATGCTAGTTGATGGAGGGTTCTCCCATTTCCCGACCGGTCAATCCGCGACAACTGGAGGCGTTTCATAGCGTTATCCTGACCGGAACGATGACGGCGGCGGGGGAGATGATGCACATCTCCCAGCCCGCCGTGTCCCGGCTGATTCGCGACCTCGAGGAAGATCTGGGGCTTCAACTGTTCGACCGCAGCGGCGCGCACATCACCCCGACCGACGACGCCCTGGTCCTGTTTCAGGATGTCGAACGGCTTTTCGTCGGCAGTGGCCGGATCCGCGAAACCGCAGAGGCGATCCGCGGCCTGAGCGCGGGGAACCTGAGAATCGCGTCGATGCCCAACCTGTCGATGGGATACCTGCCGGGCCTGCTCGACGAATTCCTGGGCGACCGGCCGGATGTGAGCGTGGTCCTCCATTCGGACAGCTCGGTGGCGATCATCGATCTGGTCGCCCGCCAGCAGTTCGATATCGGCCTTGCCTATGTCGCGACGGGCCACCCGAGCATTCGGGTCAAGGACTTGCCGCCGACTCGGGCGGTCTGCGCCCTGCCGTCGGATCATCCGTTGGCGGCCAAACCGGTCATCGACGCCGAAGACCTCGCCACGGAAAAGCTGATCATGCTCGGCCACACCAGCCTGCTGCATCATCACATTCTCGGGGCCTTCCAGACCCGGCAGATCCAACCGCATATCCGGTTCGAGACGCGCTACGCGGCCACGGCCTGCGCCTGCGTGGCGCGCGGACTCGGCATCGCGATCATCGATCCCTATGTGCCGGAGGCGATCGCCCCGAACCGGGTCGTCATCCGGCCCTTCGAGCCCGCCATAAACTACGGTTTCTCGCTGATTTTCCCGGCCCGCCGGCCGACATCGCGGCTGGCCGAGGAATTCGGCGAACTGATCCTGAAGAGCATCACCGAGAACTTCGCCGTCTAGGCCGGCGGCAGCCGGGATCAGGACGCCGGCGGGGTGAACCGGGCGACGAAGTGGTGCTTCTCGCCGGGATAGACGAAGCTGACATGGGTAACGGGCTGGCTGTTCTTCCAGGTCCGGCGCTCCATGGACAGGCAGGCCTCTCCCTTGGCGATGCGCAGCCGTTCGGCGGTCAGCTTGTCGGCCGAGATGGCGCGGATGGCGTGCTCCACCTCGCTCCACGGTACCCGGTAGAGCAGCCAACTGCCTGGCGGGGTGTCGTCGAAAGGCTCGTCCTCGGCTTCCGGCACGGCATCGAGGTTGATCTCGCGCAGCTCCCAGACCGCCGGTTCCCGGTCGGCGTAATGGACGATCTCCAGCACCAGCATCCGGGTTCCCTCGGGGACACCGGCATAGGCCGCTTCCTCGCTACCGGTCACGGTTCGGACGGTGCGCTCCAGGATGGTGTAGTCGTAAGCTTTGCCCGAGGCCAGAGTGTCGGCCTTGATATCGTGGATCTTGAGGATCGGCTCCTCGACCCGGGGGATGGAGACGAACGACCCCGAGCGCCGCTTGCGGACGATAAGACCGGCCGCGGCGAGCGAGGACAGCGCCTTGTTCACGGTCATCCGCGAACAGGCGTATTGCTCGGTCAACTCCATCTCGGACGGCACGCGGAAGCCCGGCCGCCACTCGCCGGAAACGATGTGCCGTTCGATATCGCGCTGGATCTCGACGTAGAGAGGGAGGTTGCCGCCGTCCGTCATCTCCGTTTCCCCCTGCCTGTTCCGTCCCGCCTCAGACCGTGGCCAGGCGCTTCAGCACTTCACGGTACTTTTGCTCGGCCGCGTCCCGGCCGTGATGACGGCCGCCGGAAACGACTTCCTCGCCCCGGACGATGACACGGTCGATCGCGTTCCGGCCCGCAACAAAGATATAGGGATCGAGGCCCCGGTCGCCCTTGGGGGCGACGAAATCGGGATGATCGCCACGCAGGATCACGATGTCGGCAGGCTTGTCCGGCGCCAGGGCCGGTTCCTCGCGGCCCAAGGCCTGGGCGCCGCCCGCCAGGGCCTTGCGATACAGCGACAACCCGACCGAGCGACCTTCCCGTTCGGCCAGGACATTGCGCCCCCGCACCTTCAGGCGCTGGCTGTATTCGAGCTGCTTGAGCTCGCCCGCAGCCGTCAGTTCGATATTGGAATCGGTGCCGACGCCGAACCGGCCGCCCGCCGCCAGGTATTCCGACGCCGCGAAGAAACCGTCGCCCAGGTTGGCCTCGGTCAGCGGGCAAAGCCCGGCGACCGCGCCGGAGCGGGCCAGACCGGAGACCTCCTCGGGTGTCATATGGGTCGAATGGACCAGGCACCAGCGCTCGTCGACCCCGGCGTTCTCCAACAGCCATTCGACCGGGCGCCGGCCCGACCAGGCAACGCAGTCCTCGACCTCCTTGACCTGCTCGGCGGCGTGGATGTGGATCGGCCCAGCCGGGAAGGTGTGCAGCAGCTCGTCCAGGGTCTCGGGCGTGACGGCGCGCAACGAATGCGGCGCGATCCCCAGCCTGGCGCCGGGAAGGTCCGCCAGCGCCTTTTGCGTCCGTTCCATCAAATCGCAGAAGCCGTCGACGTCCTTGATGAAACGGCGCTGGCCGGCCTCGGGGGCACCGCCGCCGACCTGGCCGTAGGCATAGAAACAGGGCAGCAGGGTGAGATTGATGCCGCTCTCCCGGGCCGCCTCGATGATCCGCAGGGACAGCTCCTCGGGCGCGTCGTAGGCGCGGCCCGACGCATCGTTGTGCAGGTAATGAAATTCGCCGACCGTGCTGAACCCGGCCTCCAGCATCTCGATATAGGCGTAGGTGGCGATGACCTGGATGTCCTCGGGGATCAGTTCCTCGAGGAAGTGGTACATCACCTTGCGCCAGGTCCAGAACGAGTCGTCGGCCGGGCCGCTGATCTCGGCCAGGCCGGCCATGCCGCGCTGGAAGGCATGGCTGTGCAGGTTGGGCATGCCGGGGACGGCGATCCCGCCGATGCGCTCGCGGCCCGTTTCCGCCGACTCCGGCGTGACGGAAACGATCCGTCCCCCGTCCACGTCGAGCGCCACGTCGGCGGCGAAACCCGCCGGAAGCAGGGCGTGTTCAAGGAGAAGTCTGCGCATCGATCAGCCTCTTACGATTTGTCTGGACATATTACGAAAACGATTATTATGTATATACGAAAAGAGTTCCTTGCGTCACCCCAGTTTCTCGGCCCCGCGCCGGTGCCGCGCCGTCCCTTTGCAACGACGAGACCCCGGCGACATCCGTGTTCCGAAGCCGTCGCCCCATTCGTTTATCCCTAGCCGTTGAGAGCCGACACACCATGACCCTGACCCCCGGATCGATCCCCCTCTCCGTCTGGCGCGCCGTCTATTCCGGCGCCTCGATCTCCCTCGATCCGCAAGCCCGCGCGGCGGTCGACGCCGGGGCGGCAACCATCGAGGCCATCCTCGCGCGGAACGAACCGGTCTACGGCGTCAACACGGGTTTCGGAAAGCTGGCCAACGTGCGGATCGGCGCCGACGACCTGGCCACCTTGCAGCGCAACCTGGTGCTGTCCCACGCCTCGGGCGTCGGCGACCCGCTGCCGGTGAACATTGTCCGGCTGATCATGGCGCTGAAGGCGGCGAGCCTGGCGCAGGGCGCCTCCGGCGTGCGCTGGAGCACCGTCGAGCATCTGCTGGCCTGCCTGGAGCACGGCCTCGTCCCGGTCGTGCCCGGCCAGGGATCGGTCGGCGCGTCTGGCGACCTCGCCCCGCTGGCCCATCTGACGGCGGCCCTGCTGGGCGTCGGAGACATGGTGGTGGACGGCAAGACCGTGCCGGCGATCGAGGCGATGAAGGCCGCCGGGCTGAAGCCGCTGGTCCTCGGCCCGAAGGAAGGGCTGGCGCTGCTCAACGGCACGCAGGTCTCGACCGGGCTGGCCCTGGCCGGCCTGTTCGAGGCCGAGCGGGTGTTCCAGGCCGCGCTTGTCACCGGCGCGATGTCAACCGACGCGGCGCTCGGGTCGGACGGACCGTTCGACGAGCGCATCCAGAAGCTGCGCCGCCATCGCGGCCAGATCGAGATCGCCGCGGCCCTGCGCGCCCTGATGGCCGGCAGCGAAATCCGCAAGTCGCACAAGACCGGCCACGACCGGGTGCAGGATCCCTACTGCCTGCGCTGCCAGCCCCAGGTCATGGGGGCGGTCCACGACCTGCTGTGCCAGGCCGGGGCGACGCTGGAGACCGAGGCGAACGGCGTTTCCGACAACCCGCTGGTGTTCAGCGATACCGGCGAGGCGATCTCGGGCGGCAATTTCCACGCCGAACCGGTCGCCTTCGCCGCCGACATGATCGCCATGGCGCTGTGCGAGATGGGATCGCTGGCCGAACGCCGGATCACCATGCTGACCGATCCGGCCCTGTCCGGCCTGCCCGCCTTCCTGACACCCGAACCGGGACTGAACTCCGGCTTCATGATCCCGCAGGTAACGGCGGCGGCCCTGGTTTCCGAGAACAAGCAGCGCGCCTTCCCGGCCAGTGTCGATTCCATTCCGACCTCGGCCAACCAGGAGGACCACGTCTCGATGGCGGCGCACGGGGCGCGGCGGCTGCAGGCGATGGCCCGCAACGCCGCGAACGTGATCGCCATCGAACTGCTGGCGGCGGCCCAGGGCTGCGAGTTCCACGCGCCGCTGCAATCCAGCGAACCGCTGAACCGCGTCCGCGCCCGCTTGCGCAGCGAAGTCCCGCACCTGGAAGCCGACCGCTTCTTCGCGCCCGACATCGCCAAGGCCTTTGCGCTGGTGCGCGGCGGCGTATTGGCCGAGACTGCGGCCCTGCCCCTGCCGACAATTGCCGACACCCTTCACTGACCCCAGACTTTACCGACCCAGGAGATCCCCTCCCATGCCCGACGCCAAAGACTTCTACGGCCTGCTGGAAAACCAGTTCCTGACCTATGCCGACCTGAGCTCGGTGACGATCAAGGACAGCGGCGATCCGATGGTCCCGCTGGGACCGGACTTTCCGGGGAAGGTCCTGGTCATCGACGAAGGGATGAAGGCCTATACCGGCGAGCACACCTTCGTGCGGGCCTCCCTGGTGCCGCTGCTGACGAAGGCTCAGGAGCATCTGCGGGAAATCCTGCCGGACTGCGACCTGGAGGTCGTCTACGGCTACCGGCACCTGGACATCCAGACCGCGAAATACGAGACCCGGACGCGGCAAGTCCTGGAGGAGACGCCCGGCCTTTCCGGCGACGCCCTGAAGGAGGCCGCGCACCGGTTCATCGCCGTGCCCGAGGTGGCCGGGCATCCGACCGGCGGCGCGGTCGACATCCGCATCCTCGACGCCGACGGCACGCCCCGGCCGATGGGCACCGACATCCACGCCCACGAGCTGGATACCTACGTGTTCTCGCCGTTCATCGACAAGACGGCCTGGCACAATCGGCAGATCCTGCGGACTTGCATGATCCGGGCCGGGTTCGCCCCGTTCGACGGCGAATGGTGGCATTTCTCCTACGGCGACCGGGAATGGGCCTACTACTACCGCAAGCCGCACGCCCTGTTCGGCCAATTGCGTTTCACCGCAAGAGCGTTTCACGACTATAAATGATCGTTCTGACCGAGGACATTTGCTCCGGGGTTAGGAGCCCATCGCAGAGCGTAGCGGTGCTACGGTCAAGATGCGCGACGACGTCCCCGGAACAAATGTCCCGGCCCTCCGGGTGGCTTCCGGCGGCCGCCCACGTCGTTGCGCGACTTGCCCGATGCTCCGGCATCGCGCGGCGCCCCGCGCCTCGTGGATCGACTCCCCGGAAGCCATCAGAAGGATCATTTATAGCCGTGAAACGCTCTAATCCCGCTTGACGAGCATTCCGTTATCAAACACCCTTAGCTCCCGCCAACGACACCGCCGTTCCAGAAAGCGCCTTCCGTGACCCTCAACGCCAAAAACGCCGAACTGGCCTCCACGCGTCTGTACGAAGCCGAGACCTCCGTTGCCGACATCGCCGCCCGCTACGGGCTCGACGCCGGTTCCATCATCGACTTCTCGCTGAACGTGAACCCCTTCGGCCCGCCGAGGAAGGCCATCGCCGCGGCCCAGGCGGCGCTCGGGTCGTGTAACTTCTATCCCGACCTTAACTTCGCGCCGCTGCGCAAGGCCCTGGCCGAGCGCCATGGGATCGAAGAGGACATGCTGTTCTTCGGCGCTGGGCTGGACGACGTGATCAAGCTGCTGATCCACGCCTGGACCAGCGCCGGGGACGCCGTCCTGGTGCATCTGCCGACCTTCCCGCGCTACGCCCTGGAAGCCGGCTTGCGCGGCTGCCAGGTGATCGGGGTGGAAAGCCCGTCGCCGGAAAAGACCGACATCGGCCGCATCCGGGCCGCCCTGACCCGGCAGATGGCGGCCATGGCCTTCATCTGCACGCCGAACAACCCGACCGGCGAGCGTTTCCCGGAGGAGGTCGTGCTGGACCTGGCGAAGAGCTTCCCGGCGACGATCTTCGTGGTCGACGAGGCGCTGATCAACCCGGCCGAGGACGGCATGATCGCCCTGCCGAAAGCCCAGGCCAACGTGGTGGTGATGCGGACCTTCTCGAAATATTTCGGGCTGGCCGGGCTGCGCGTCGGCTATGCGGTCGCCGATCCGCGCCTGATCGAGGTCGCCGCCGTCGGGCGACCGCCGTTCAACATGGCCCTGCCGTCGGTCGAGGCGGCCGTCGCCGCGCTGGACGACGCGGCCTTCCTGGCCGACTGCAAGACGACCTTCGCCGCCGAGAACACCTATTTCACCACCCAGGTCATGGCGCTGCCGGGCGTCGCCGTGCGCTGCGGGCACGGCAACATGGTCCTGCTCGACCTGCAGAACATGACGGCGGCCGAGGGCGCCGAGGCGCTGGCCAGACAGGGCGTCGTGGTCGCCGACGCCACCTCGTTCCAGGGGTTGGAAAACTACAACGCGCTGCGCGTCTCGCTGCGCGGCCGGGCCGACAACGAAAAGCTCGTCGCGGCCCTGCGCAATATCGTCTAACTCAGTTCTCCCAGAAGACGTTCCGGTCGAAGAAGTTCTTCAGGAACCGCACCAGCCGGGGGTTATCCTTGCTGAGCAGCACGTCGCGGGGCGCGCCCTGGACGGCGATGACGCCCTCGTCGATGAAGGCGATGCGGTCGGCGACCTGGGCGGCGAACCCCATCTCGTGGGTGACGACCGCCATGGTCATGCCCTCCTCGGCCAGATCGCGCATCACCTGCAACACCTCCCCGACGATCTCCGGGTCGAGGGCCGAGGTCGGCTCGTCGAACAGGATGATGTGCGGCCCCTTGGCCAGGGTCCGGGCGATGCCGACCCGCTGCTGCTGGCCGCCCGAGAGCTGAGCCGGATAATCCTCCAGCTTGTCGGCCAAGCCGACCTTCTCCAGCGCCGCCAGGGCCCGTTCGCGGGCTTCCTTGCGGCTGAAACCCGAAGCCAGCCACAGAGGCTTGGCGACATTGTCCATCACCGTCATGTGCGGCCACAGGTTGAAGTGCTGGAAAACGAAACCGACGTTGCGCCGAACGTCGGAAATCTCGCGCGACGTCGCCGGGCGGCGGCGGCCGTCCTTCTCGACATAGCCGAGCAGACGGCCTTCGATCTCGACCCGGCCGGTATCGTAGGTCTCGAGGAAGGCGAGGCAGCGCAGCAGGGTGCTTTTCCCCGACCCCGAGGGGCCGATGATGCAGGTCACTTGCGAGCGCTCCAGGGCCAAAGACACGCCCTTCAGGACCTCCGTCGACCCGAAGGTCTTGGTCAGCCCCTCGACCTCGATAATCGGATTTTCCGTCATTCTCTCTTCCTTGTCCGGCCTCTTTCGATGGGCCTTATCGCACCAGATAGCGGCCGACCTTGCGCTCGGCCCAACGGCCCGCCGCGGTGACGCATTCCAGCAAAATCCAATAGAAGGCCGCCAACGCGAACAGCGTTTCGGCATAGGCGTAGGTGGCCGAGCCGATCCCGTTGAGCACGGCCGTCAGGTCCGGGATGGCGATGACCGACAACAGGGCCGTCTCCTTGGTCATGATCACATACAGGTTCACCATGGAGGGCAGGATGATGATCATCATCTGCGGCAGCTGAACATGAATCAGGATCTGCATGCGCCCGAGCCCGGACATCCGGGCCGCCTCGATCTGTCCCGGCGGGATCGACTGGAACCCGGCCCTGAAAATCTCGATGAACTGCGCACTGCTGTAGACGGTCATGCCGACAAGCCCGGCCTGGACCGGCGTCAGCACCAACCCGAAGGACGGGCCGCCGTAATAGAGCAGAAAAAGCTGGATCAGAAACGGGGTTCCCCGGAACGCCGCCACGTAGGCGGCGATCCCGCGCTGGACCACGCCGCCGGCGTATTGCCGCACGGTGGCGATAGTCAGCCCGAGCACCATGCCGAGGACGCTGCCGCCGAGCCAGAGTTCCAACGTCAGCCACAGGCCGCCGAGGATGTCCGGCCAGTTGTCGGTGAAAATGGAGAAATCCAGGTTCATCCCTGCCGCTCCGTTTTCAGCGATCGCCGGGCCACCGCCTCCAGCGCCCCGATGGACGAGGTGACGGCCAGATAGAGAATTCCGGCGGTAAGGTAGACCGACAGCGGCTTATAGGTGCTGGCGGCGACGTTTTGGGCGGCGCGGGTCAGGTCGAGGACGCCGACCACGGAAATCAGCGACGAGGCCTTGACCATGTTCACGACCTCGTTGATCAGCGACGGGAGGGTCAGGCGCACCGCCTGCGGCACCTCGATCTCCTTGAGGATCTGAAACCGGTTGAGCCCGGAAATCTGCGCCGCCTCGATCTGCCCGTAGGGGATTCCGAGAAAGCCGCCGCGCAGGATTTCCGCCATGTAGGCGGCGGTGCAGGCGGCCATGGTGAACAGCGCCGACACCCCGGGCGAGACGTTGATCCCGACGACCGGCAGGCAATAGAAGGAAATCAGCAACTGCACCATCAGCGGGATGCCGCGGAAGAAGCTGACGTAGACCGCGGCGATCGACGACAGGACCGTCGACTTGGACAGCCGCATGGTGCACAGGGCCACGGCCATGAAGAAGCCGACGACGACCGATCCGAACGAGAAGAAGATCGTCGCCTCGAGGCCCTTGATAAAGACGGGAAGCGCTTCGCTTAGCAGAGAACTCATGACCAGTGGGACATCGGGAAGATTTCTGAAAATCCGGGGAAGCGCCATCCCCGGATCGGAGCCCGCCGGCCGGAATTTCCGGTCGGCGGGCCGCTCGATCGAACGGGATTCGGGAACCTTACGGGGCCGGAACCTCGGACGGCAGGTCGACGGCGTAGCCGAACCACTTCTCCTGGATCGCCTTCATCCGGCCATCCTTCTGGATCTTCAGCATCGCGGCGTTGATCGCGTCGATCAGCGTCTTGGAGTCGTCATCCTTGCGCACCAAGTACCCCGAGTAGCTCGGCGTCCCGAAGCTCGGCATCACGACCTCGAAGACATCGGGGCGCTGCGTCGCCGCGTAGAGCAGGTTGGGCGCGCTGTTGGCCACCCCGTCGATGCGGCCGGCCGCCAGATCGGCATAGGCCTGGTTGTTGTCGACGTATTCCTTGATGACCGGCGGCTCGGGCAGCGTTTCGGCGTAGGCCTTCAGCTGATCGAGCTGGTAGGAGGCCCGCTGCGACCCGATCGGCTTTCCGGCGATGTCGGCGGATTTCATGATCGAGTCGTCGCCCTTGCGTTTCATGATGGCGGTGGCGGTCACGTTCATCGGGATGCTGAAGCTGAACCGCTTCATCCGCTCGGCGGTGATGGTGGTCGGACCGGTGACGACGTCGTATTTTTTCGCTTCCAGGCCGGGCAGCACGCTGGCCCAGGGCAGATCGGTGTATTCGATCTTCAGCCCCATTTCCTTGCCGATCTCGTCGAACAGGTCGACGTTGACGCCCATATGCTCGCCGCCCTTCAGGAAGTCGTACGGCGGGTACTGCATTTCCGTGGCGACCTGGAGGACGCCGGCGGCCTTGGCCCGGGCCAAGGCATCCTGGGCGGAAGCCGGAGAGATGAAAGCAAGGGAACAGGTTAGGGCAGCAAGCCCCAGGGAAAGGAATAGGCGGCGCATGGGAGTTTTTCCTCTTTTTGAAGGCGGGTTGGTGGGTTTCTCTTTGTCTATACAAAATCAGAGCCCCTGAACCCCGTCAAGCCGAAAACTGACCCTTTTTAGGTCATGCGTCTATTTTGATTATTTTATAGGCAGTTTTCAGACGCCGACGGTTCCCGGTTGGGCAATGCGTCCGGGATAAAAGAGACCCGTCACACGCTTCCCTTGAACGGGAGGCCGCGCCCGCCGCAAAATCCATACGACTCGCGTGACCGCGGGGCAAGACGTCCGTGCAACGACAGAAAAGAAGAACAGGAACGAAAAAATGATTTCCGGCAGCACCCGATTGATCGGCTTTATCGGCGACCCCATCCAGCAGGCGAAATCGCCCGAAAAGCTCAACGCCATCTTCGACCGCGCGGGCGTCGATACCGTTTGCGTCCCCATGCACGTTAGGCAGGGCGACCTGCCCGCCTTCCTGAACGGCATGGCCGGACTGCGGAACCTGGACGGTATCATCGCCACCATCCCGCACAAGTTCGACCTGGCGGCCCTGGCCGACGACCTGGAGGAAAACGCCGCTTTCGTCGGCGCCGCCAATGTCGCCAAGAGGACAGACGGAGGGCGCTGGACCGCCGAGCTGTTCGACGGCATCGGGTTCGTGCAGGGGCTCGAAAAGCGGGGCCACGACCTGCGGGGTAAATCCATCCTGCTGACCGGAGCCGGCGGGGCCGGAACCGCCATCGCCGGAGCCCTGGCCAAGGCGCATACCGGGCCGCTCACCATCGTCGACGCCGACGAGGCGCGCGCCGCGAAGCTCGCCGGACGCCTCCGCGAGAAAGCGCCCGAGATGGCCGTCACCGTCGCCCCCCTCGGCGCCGACCCGGCGGGGTTCGACGTCGTGGTCAACGCGACGCCGATGGGCATGGGGGAAGGCGATCCCTTGCCGGTCGACCCCACGCGGCTGGACCCGGCATCCCTGGTGGTCGACATCATCATGAAACCGGAAAAGACGCGCCTGCTGATCGAGGCCGAGAAGCAGGGCTGCCGCATCCACCCCGGCCGCCACATGCTGGACAGCCAGCTCGACAATTTCCTGGCGTTCTTCGGCCACGGGGACCTGACCGCATAGGCCGTATCGGCATTCAGCTTGCGCGGAAGGGCGGATGAAGCGAGGCGCTTTTATGAGCCCAGACCCGGTGAGTTACGGGCTTGCACAAGATCTCATGGCCAAACAGGCACGCCGTCCAGGCCCGCGGTTTCCGGTAGGCCGAAGATCAGGTTCGCATTCTGCACCGCCTGACCGGCCGCTCCCTTGCCGAGGTTGTCGACCACGCCCATCGCGATCACCAAGTTGCGCTCCGGATCGGCCGCATAGCTGACGAACGCGAGGTTGGAGCCGGTGGCCCATTTGGTCTGCGGCGGCTTGTCGGTCACGCGGACGAACGCCCGGTCGGCATAGAAGCGCCGGGCCGCGTCCAGGCACTGGTCCGTGGTGGCGCGGCCGCGGCAGTAGATGGTGACGAGTACGCCGCGGGTCATCGGCACCAAGTGTGGTGTGAACACCAGCCCGGCCGCGCTGCCGTCACTCAGCCGCTCGATCGTCTTGGCCATCTCGGGCATGTGGACGTGCTTAAGCAGACCGTACGGTTGCAAGTTCTCGTTGCTCGTGGCGAAACCGAAATTGCTGGTCGCGCCGCCCCGGCCGGCACCGGAGATACCGGTCTTGGCGTCAATCACGATGTTACCAGGCTCGATCAGCTTGTCGACCAGCAGCGGCGCCAACGCGTTCAGTGCCGCCACGGGAAAGCAGCCGGGGTTGGCGACACGGTCCCGGCCCTCGATCTCGGCTGGCCAGACGTCGGCCAAGCCGTACGCCCAACCCTCGGCGTAACGGTGGTCACCGCCGATATCGACGATCTTCACGTCCTTGCGGACGCGCGCCAGAGCCTCGGCCGAGGCCCCCGTAGGCAGCGACGCGAACAGCACGTCGAGTTCCGGCAGGGTCACAGGATCCCACTTCTCGATCACCAGATCGGCCAGCTTGTCCGGCGCCCCGGGGAAACGATCCATCAACCGGCTGCCGGCGCTGCCTTCGCCGGCGGCGTAGACAAGCTCGAAAGACGGGTGGTTCGCGACCAGGCGCATCGCCTCGCCGCCGCCGAAACCGCTGATCCCGACAATGCCGACGCGAATACTCATGGTGGTGTCCTCCTCCTACGAACCGACTTCGCACTACTGACGCGGCGGCTCAGGCCGTGAGCGGGCGTTCCATTAACACCACGGGAAATTGCGCAGTTGGCCAAGCATGTCAAGCGATCCGGTGAATCACGAACGCCCTTTCTGCGCAAGCTGGCTGTCGATACAACCTAGAGCCACCTGTCACCGGAACGGTTGACAGATCCGCCCATTTAGCGGGATTACAGTTACTCGCCCGCGCTTCGGCGCGGGTGGGGAGTCCCTGAAGGAAACAAGATGGACGGATACCTCGTCACGTTTTTCACGCAACAGAACAGAGGACACGACGGCACTTCGGTGGCCGACTGGATCCTCGGACAGGCCCGGGAACTGGGCGTCCGCGGCGCCACGCTGCTCTCCGGCCAGGAAGGCTTCGGCCACGACGGACGGTTCCATTCCGAGAACCTGTTCGACCTGGAAGACCCGCCGCTCCAGGTGGTCGTCGCGCTGACCCCGGCCGAATCCGACCAGTTGTTCTCCCGGATCGAGGAGAGCGGCCTGCGCGTCTTCTACACGAAAACCCGCGCCGAATTCGGCTTCACCTCCGGCGGCTAGTCCGCCCAGTTTTCCCCGCATTCCCGTCGCGCAATCCAGAAGTCCAGGGACGCGCCCCGCGCGCCCCCAAAGGTTATACGATGATTGGTCCCTACGTTAACGGAGCGGCATTGCTCCTCGGCAGCCTCGCGGGCGCCCTGATCGGCCCGCGGCTCGGCAAGAACCTCCGCCTCCACATTCCCCTCGTCTTCGGCTGTTCCTCCATGGGAATCGGCGTCTCGATGATCGTCAAGGTGCACTCGCTGGCGCCGGTCGTCCTGGCGCTGATCGTCGGCACCATTATCGGAGAGATCATCCGGTTGGAGGACGGCGTCCAGAAGATCGCCGGCGGCTCGCGGAAATGGGTCGAAAAGGTCACCCGGCCGACCGACGGCATCGGCCAGGAGGAATTCCTCGACAAGTTCGTCGCCCTGGCGGTTCTGTTCTGCGTCAGCGGCATGGGGATCTACGGTTCGCTGAACGAGGGTATGACCGGCGACCCCTCGCTGCTCGTGATCAAGGCGATCCTCGACCTGTTCACCGCCCTGATCTTCGCCTCGACGCTGGGCTACGCGGTCGGCCTGCTGGCCGTTCCGCAAACCGCCGTCCAGACGCTGCTGTACCTTGGGGCGGTCCAGATCGTGCCGCTGACCACGCCGGAGATGATGGCCGACTTTTCGGCCTGCGGTGGCCTGATCATGCTGGCCACCGGCTTTCGCATCTGCGGCATCAAGCAATTCCCCGTCGCCAACATGATCCCGGCGCTGATCCTCGTCCTGCCGCTGTCCTGGGCCTGGACGGCCTTCATGCCGTAGGACGGGGCGGGCCGGTTCAGGCGTCTCCGGAGTAGGTATTGAAGAACGGTTCCAGCCGGTCCATGGCCAGCGACAGGGTTTCCGGCCGGGCGGCGAAACAGGCCCGCAGATACCCCTCGCCCGCCTCGCCGAACGCCCGCCCCGGCGCCAGCCCGACGCCGGTCTCTTCCATGATCCGCATGGCCAGGGCAAGGCTGTCCTTCAGCCCCTCCACCTTGAAGAAGGCGTAGAAGGCGCCGGCCGGCGCATCCAGGGTCACGCCCGGGAACGCCGAAAGCCGCCCGACGATCAGATCCCGGCACTCCCGGTAGGAGGCCATCATCTCGGCGATCCCTTCCTCGCCCTCGGCGAGCGCGGCGATCCCGGCATCCTGCACGAAGGACGTCGGCCCGGCGATGCTGAACTCGTTGAGCAGGGCGAGCGGCCGTTCCATGGCCTTCGGCGCGACGATCCAGCCGAGCCGCCATCCGGTCATCGACCAGGACTTGGAGAACGAGTTGACCGAGATGACCCGATCATCCTCGGTCGCCTCGGCGACCAGCAGGGGCGCGCGGTTGCGTTCGTAGACGATGCGCGAATAGACGTCGTCGCAGATCAGCCAGAGCCCCTTCTCCCGGCAGAAAGCGAGAAGCGCCGCCGCCGCGCCTTCGTCGATCACCCAGCCGGTCGGGTTGCTTGGGCTGTTGAAGCAGACGACCCGGGTCTTCGGCCCGCAGGCGGCGCGGACCTTGTCGACGTCGAGAAACCAGCTTCCGTTGCTCGGCGTCAGCGACACCTCGCGGGTGACGCCGCCCATCACCGCCGCCGCGCCGGCCACGTTCGGCCAGGCCGGGGTGACCATCACCATCTCGTCGCCGGGGTCGAGGAGCGCCTGCATGAGGATCATCATGGCGTGCATGCCGGAGCCGGTGACGGTGATCCGCTCGCGCGCCAGATCGAGCCCGTAGATCCGTTTGGTGTAGGCGCGGATCGCCTCGCGCAGATCGGGGACGCCGCTGTTCGGCGTGTAGTAGACGTGGTTTTCGTCCAGCCCGCGCAGGGCGGCGTCCTTGATGAAACCGGGGGTCGGCTGGTCCCCCTCGCCGAACCACAGGGCGATGATGTCCTTCCTGCCGAACCCCGCCTCGGCGACTTCGCGGATCAGATTCGGCGCCAGTTCGGCGATGGGTTTTCTCAGGCTGATCATGTTTCCGGCATCCGATGGCGGGAGAGGAAGGAACGGGCGGCGATGCCCTTTCCCGTCGTATTGCTTTTGCGGAATGCGGTCAAGACGGAGGCGTGCGGGATGCCGCGCCGGAGCGAGGCCCTGAAACGGCGAAACCCCAAGGTTTCCCTTGGGGTTTCGATGGTGGGCGCGGCTGGGATTGAACCAGCGACCCCTACGATGTCAACGTAGTGCTCTCCCGCTGAGCTACGCGCCCTATTTCTTCGTTTTCCGGGGTGCCCCGGAACGGAGAACCGCCTTTTAACGCCCTTCGCGGCGCTTGGCAAGCCTCGCTTGTCGGTTTTGTGACTCCCTTTTATTGTACCGCCCATGGAAACCCTGTCCCCCTCCCCGTCGGCCGCCCCGGCCGGCGTTTCGATCCGCCCGGCCGAGGCGCGCGATATCGCCGCCATCCGGGAAATCTATGCCCACCACGTCGACCACGGCAGCGCTTCGTTCGAGGAACGGCCGCCCGACCTGGCCGAGATGGAACGCCGCCATGCCGACGTCACCGGACGCGGCCTTCCCTATCTGGTCGCCGAGGTGGATGGCGCCGTCGCGGGATACGCCTATGCGGCACCGTTCCGCGCCCGCTCCGCCTATCGATACACCCTGGAAAACTCGATCTATCTGGCGCCGCAGTTCCAGCGCCGGGGAATCGGCGCCGCGCTGCTGGCCGAGATCATCCCGCGCTGTGAGGCCCTGGGTTACCGGAAGATGATCGCGGTCATCGGCGATTCGGCCAACGCCGGGTCGGTCCGCCTGCACCGGCGCATGGGGTTCGAGATGGTCGGGACGCTGACCGGCGTCGGCATCAAGTTCGGCCGCTGGATCGATACGGTCTACATGCAACGCAATCTGGGCGAAGGCAGCCGCACCGTTCCCGAATAGGTTGCGGATGCACAAAAAATTTGGGCCGCCCAACGGCGGCCCGAGTTTTGGGAGGAAACGTCCAAGAAAGGCAGCAAGAGAAAAATGTTCGAAAGCGATCATCTCCCGCCTGCTGCAGGCTTGCATCTGGTGATCTTGAGAACTGCTTTCAATACAAATATGCGATTTTTGTTTGAGAAACCTTGCCGCTTATTTCCCTTTTGAAAATCCCGCCTAACGATCCGCCGCCTCCGGGCGATCTGGCACGTCCTTTGCGATGCTTTGGATGGGCAAAGGAGTTTTGGGCTTTGACGGTACGAAAATTTCCGATCGCGATCTTCCTGGGCATGCTGGCCGCCGGCGCCTTTCCCGGCACGCCGCTCGCCGCCGGGAATTCGACGCAAGCAATTGAAAAAACGTCGGGAATCTGCCAGGCGCAAACCGCCAGGGTGGAACGCGAGATGGGCATTCCGGCGCATCTTCTCGGCGCCATTTCGCTGGCCGAGACCGGCCGCTGGGATGCCGGGAAGGAGGCAAGTTTTGCCTGGCCCTGGACCGTTATGGCCGAGGGGCGCGGCCGCTACTTCGACAGCAAGGCCGAGGCCCTGGCCGAGATCGAGGGGCTCAGGCAACGCGGCATTACCAACATCGACGTGGGCTGCATGCAGATCAACATGCGCTACCACGGCGAAGCCTTCGCCAATCTGGAAGAGGCCCTGGATCCGGCGGCGAACGTCGCCTATGCCGGCGAATTCCTGAAGGACCTGCATGGCGAGACCGGCTCCTGGACCACGGCGGCCGGTTATTACCATTCCGCCACACCGGAACACGGCGACGCCTACCGCGAGCGCGTCGTCGCGCTGTGGGAACGGAACGGCGGCACCGGGACCGAACCGGCGCCGGCGCGGAAAGCCGGCCGGGCGGCCACCATGGCCTCCCTGACGCAGCATCCGACCGTCTCGATCGACATGGCGCGCACCGCCAAGCTGAACGCCCGGCTGCGCCTGGCCCGGGCCGAGGCCCGCCAGATGGATTTCGAGACCCGCCGCCAGCAGGACCTCGCCCTGTGGCGCGAGAGCGGCGGCGACATGCGCAAGATGAACCTCAACGCGAAGAAGCGCCGGGCCCGGGCCGAAGCCAACCGGCTGCGCGAAATCGACAGCCTGGGGAAGAGCCGCGAAGACTCCTTCGCACAGCGCCGGAAGGACCAATTGCGGCGCTGGCGCCTCTCGCTGAAAGACGACGGCGGTTCGTCCTAACGCGGCAAGGGATGCCGCCGATCAGAAGTCTTTAGAATCCGGATTCGGAAATATCGACGATCACGTATCCTCGGGCCTCGGGATAGCGCGCGTTGACCTTGATCCGGGCTTCCTGCTCGGAACCGGCCTGTACTTCGATATAATGGGTTTCCGCCCAATCCATGGAAATGTCCCGATGCCGGGTTCCATCCTTTTCGGCTTGGCGGACCTCTTCGTTATAAATCCCCACCTCGTATGTTTTTCGCTGGCTCAAGATTCTCTCCGTGCAACGTCGGGGTGGCCAGTATGTCCTCCGGCGGGAGGATCCGCCACCTCAAATCGATTTTCTCAATAATATCATCCCACAACGCGGAACGAGGGGTTTTTTTTCCGCGCCGGGGAAACATGTTATACTGCAAGATAATTACACAAAATGCCGGAGTTCGGCTTCGGTAAGTGTGATTTTGTGTCCGTGCACCGAGGGGAAAGGAGGAACGTTTTGGGCCGTCTCGTGGTCGTCTCCAATCGCGTAACCATTGCCACCGACAAGAAAGCGCAGGCCGGAGGATTGGCCGTCGCATTGCAGGACGCCCTTCAGGAAGACGGCGGCGTCTGGTTCGGCTGGAGCGGCAAGGTCGTCCCCCGCACCCCGTCGGAACCGACGATCACCCAGGTCGACAAGGTGACCTATGCAACCGTCGACCTTTCCCGGAAGCACCATTCCGAATATTACAACGGCTTCGCCAACCGCGCCCTATGGCCGCTGTTCCACTACCGCCTGGACCTGACCGCGTTCAGCCATCAGCACTATTCCAGTTACCTGGAAGTCAACAAGCTGTTCGCCAGCCAACTGCTGCCGCTGCTCGAGGAAGACGACCAGCTTTGGATCCACGACTATCATCTGATCCCGCTGGGCGAGGAACTGCGCCGGGCCGGCATCGAACGCCCGATGGGGTTCTTCCTGCACACCCCCTTTCCGGCGATGGAGATCCTGACGGCCCTGCCCTCGCACGAGGCCCTGGTCAGGGCGCTATGCGCCTACGACCTGGTCGGTTTCCATACGGAGAACGACCTGCGCGCCTTCCTCGATTACATCGTGCACGAGGCCGGCGGCGGCATCATGGGCAACCACCTGATACACGCCTTCGGCCGGACCCTGCGGGTCGAGATCTTCCCGATCGGCATCGACACGCAGGATTTCGAGAAGCTGAGCGCCAGCCCGGCCGCCACCGAAAATGCCCGGAACGTCCGCGAACATCCGCATGACCGGACCTGGCTGGTCGGCGTCGACCGGCTCGACTACAGCAAGGGGCTGGTCGAGCGCTTCCACGCCTTCGAACACTTCCTGGAGCGCTACCCGGAACACCGGGGCAAGGTCACGCTGGTGCAGATCGCCCCGCCGTCGCGCTCGGAGGTTCCGGAGTACAAGGATATCCAGATGGAACTGGCCACCCAGGCCGGGCTCCTCAACGGCAAGTTCGCCGACTTCGATTGGGTGCCGATCAACTACCTGAACCGCGGCTTCAAGCGCGACGAACTGGTCGGCTTTTACCGGGGCAGCCGGGTCGGGCTGATCACGCCGTTGCGCGACGGCATGAACCTCGTCGCCAAGGAATACGTCGCCTCGCAGGATCCCGAGGATCCGGGCGTGCTGGTGCTGTCCCGGTTCGCCGGCGCGGCCCGCGAACTGGATGCGGCGCTGATCGTCAACCCCTTCGACTACGACGGCATGGCCGACGCCATCGCCCAGGCCCTGGCCATGCCGCTCGAGGAACGCAAGGAACGCTGGAACGCGATGATGGACGTGCTGCGGGCCAACACCCTGACCAATTGGCGCGACGACTTCCTGTCCGCACTCGACGAGGCTCCCTACGAATGACGCCCCCGGCCCTGATCGCCGACATCGGCGGAACCAACGTGCGCTTCGCCCTGGTCGGGGAGAACGGCGAGATCGGGGACGTGCAGGTGCTGAAGGTGAAGGAATTCCCGGACCCGGCTGCCGCCGCCGAAGCCTACCTGGCACAGACCTCTCCGGGTGAGAAGCCACATCGCGCCGCCTTCGGCGTGGCCTCGGTCGTCGCCGGAGATCGTATCGACCTAACCAACCATCCCTGGACCTTTTCGATCAAGGAGACACGGGAAAAGCTCGGTCTGGAACGCCTCCAGGTGGTCAACGACGTGCTGGCCCTGACCCTGGCGGTGCCGCACCTGTCCAGCAACGACCTTGCCACGATCAGCCAGGGGAAGGCCGTTCCCGACGCCCCGATCGTGGTGGTCGCACCGGGCACCGGTCTGGGCGCCGCCGCCCTGATCCCGTCGTCCGGCGGATGGATCCCGGTCGCCACCGAGGCGGGCCACGCGACGGTTGCCGCGGTGACCGCGCGGGAGGCGGAAATCGTCGCCCACCTCAAGGAGCGGTTCGGCCACGTATCCTACGAACGGATCGTTTCCGGCCCCGGACTGGTCAACGTGTACCAGACCATCTGCCAGCTAGACGACGTGGCGTGCGATCCGGAAATCGATCCGGCCACGGTGGTCCGGATGGCCAACGCGGGCGAGAATTCCGGCGCGACCGAGACCCTGCGGGTATTCGCGGCGCTGCTCGGCACCTTCGCCGGGAACATGGCCCTTACCTTCTGTGCCCAGGGCGGCGTGTTCATCGGCGGCGGCGTTCCGCTGAAACTCGGCATGGGGTTCGACGGCGCGATCTTCCGGCGGCGGTTCGAGGAGAAGGGGCGTTTCGCCGCCTACCTGTCGGAAATCCCGACGGCCCTGATCACCCACCCGACCCCGGCGCTGATCGGCCTGGCCCACGCCGTCTGAGGCGTTTCTTACAATTTTTATAAAAAACCGGCACACCTCTTGCATCTAGATCCATACACACGATGTCACTCATGGATTTTAAGGGGAAAAGAGCCATGCGCCATATCGTCCTTTTCGATGAAACCACCGCCGACTGGGCCGTCGTCGATACGCAGTCCTCGAACCTGGTGATCAGCTTTCATCGGACCCAAGGCGCAGCCAAGGCCGCCGCGGCCCGGGAAGAGCAGAATTGGCCGTCCCGCCATAGCGGACGGGTCGCCTGACCGACCACGCGATTTACGCGAATGACACTCAATTGCCCGTTTTTCATGCGGGCGGCTGCCTAAAATCGAAGCATCCGGCGGCAAACCGACGCGGTGGACCCTCGTTCCCCCGACGATCTTCCGGGACATCTTGACTTATCCCTGCTAGAACCCAGTTCAGCGGAACACGCCTTTCGTTTCGAACCGGAATCACGACTACCAGGGTCTCATGAAAAGCCTTCTTTTCTCTCCGCTCCGCCTGCGCGAACTCGAACTTTCCAACCGTGTCGTCGTCGCCCCGATGTGCCAGTACAGCGCCAAACAAGGTTTGGCGAACGACTGGCACCTGATGCATATGGGCCAGTTCGCGGTATCCGGCAGCGGCTTGTTCATGACCGAGGCGACCGCCGTCCTGCCCGAAGGCCGGATCAGCGACCGCTGCCTCGGCCTGTACTCGGACGAGACCGAGGAGGCTCTGGCCCGCGTCGTCTCATTCTGCAAGTCATATGGCAACGCCCCCTTGTGCATCCAGCTCGGCCATGCCGGGCGCAAGGCCTCGACCCAGGCGCCGGGCACCGGCCT
>Ga0207799_100156_pt1 | contig 61390 bp, 48 predicted proteins | sample TtanPargueraPR_4_FD_187742 | JGI IMG/M metagenome (GOLD analysis project Ga0207799, IMG submission 187742) | Aerobic enrichment media microbial communities from Bioluminiscent Bay, La Parguera, Puerto Rico - Tt and M2 (SPAdes) | ecosystem: Environmental > Aquatic > Marine > Unclassified ...
GTTTGAGCGTTTCCGCGTCCATGCCCGGTCCGTCGTCGGAGACCGTGAGCCGGGCAAAGGAGCCGCCCGCCTGGCTGCCGGAATTCGGCTCGGGGCGTTCCAGCGTGACCTTGATGGTTCCGCCTTGCGGGCCGAGGGCGTGGCCGGCGTTGACGATGAGGTTGACCAGGATGCTGTCGATCTGGCTCGGCGCCGCCTCGACCAGGCCGGTCCGGCGGTCGAGCTCGTCCACCAGCCGGATCGAGCCCGGCAGGGTGTCGCGCAGGATGGTCAGGGTGCCGTTGACCGTCGCGAAGAGGCTGTGCGGCTGGGTCGTTTCCTGGTAGTGGCGGCTGAAGGCCAGGACCTGGGCGACCAGCCGTTCGATGCGGATACCCGCCTCGATCACCGTGGTCAGGTGGCGCCGGTTCGGGTCGTCCTCGTCCAGGTCGTCCTTGACCAGCTGGCTCAGGTTGAGGATCGGCATCAGCATGTTGTTCACATCGTGGGCGACGCCGCTGGCCAGCGTGCCCATGGTGCCGACGCGCTCCAGGATGCGCTGGCGGCGATCCTGCTCGACCTCGTCGGTGATGTCGCGGATGACGCCGACGATCCGCCGCGCCTGATGGCGGTCGGAGCGGAATGCCCGGCCCCGAGCCCGGAGCCAACGCACATCTTCGTCGCGGAACAAATAGCGGAACTCCATCTCGCAGGGCGCCCGGCTCCGGGTCAGCCGGTCGAACCCCGAAGCGACGGTCTCCCGGTCCTCGTCGTGCACGCCATCGAGGAACTCGGCGAGGCGGGCCGATTCCTTGCCGCGCGCCGCGCCGGTGATGCGCCTCGCGTTGCCGTCGCGGTTGATCCGTTCCCGGGTATGATCCAACTCCCAGGAGCCCATCCCAGCGGCGTCCAGGGCGAAGCCGAGCATCTCCCGGCTGTCGTGCAGCGCGGCTTCCACCTCCCGGCGCTTCAGGGTCATCTGGATGGTCGCATGCAGTTCGCGCTCCGAGACCGGCTTGACCAGATAACCGAAGGGCTGGGTCTGGCGGGCCCGTTCCAGGGTCGGCTCCTCGGAGTAGGCGGTCAGGAAGATGACCGGCAGGCCCTTGATCTTGGCCGCCGTCTGAATGCCGTCCATATCGCCGTCGATATGGATGTCCATCAGGACGACATCGGGCGACTTGTCCTTGACGATGCGCAGCGCGTCGTTCCCGTTGGCCGCGATCCCGGCGACCATGTAGCCGAGTTTCGAAAGCTGTTGCCGAAGGTGCAGCGCAACGATGCGTTCGTCTTCGACGATCAAGACACCTGTCGAATTCATCGGCCGTCGTCTCCTTACCGTTCCGTGGAGAAGTGGAGCGCGAACCGGGTCGGATCGCGGTGTTGGATGGACAACTCGCCGCCGATCTGATCGGCGAGGAGCGTGACGAGCTGGAGGCCCAGGCTTTCCGTTTTGGCGGGGTCGAGATTCTCCGGCAGGCCGATCCCGTCGTCGCTGACCGAGAGCACGGCGCCGCCGTTGCCGTTGGAGGCGAGCTGGATGTCGATCCGTCCATCACGCCCTTCCGGGAAGGCGTGTTTCAGGGTATTGGACACCAGCTCGTTGACGATCAGCCCGCAGGGGATCGCCGTGCTGATCGGCAAATGCACGTCGCCGGCGTCCACGGCCACCGCGAACCGTCCCGAATCGATGCCGTAGGAGGTGACGACGTTCGGCACCAGGGCGTCGAGGAAGCTGGCGAAATCGACCCGCGCGAAATCGTTCGACTGGTAGAGGGTCTGGTGGATCAGCGCCATCGACAGGACGCGGTTCTGGCTTTCGCGCAGGATGCCGAGGACCGCGGGATCCTCCACGTTGGCCGATTGCAGGCCGAGCAGGCTGTGGATGACCTGCAGGTTGTTCTTGACCCGGTGGTGGATCTCGCCGAGCAGCAGGTCTTTCTCCTTGAGGGCGTCGCGGATGCGTCCTTCTTCCCGCTTGCGGTCGGAAATGTCGATGATCGCCGAGAGCACCATCATACCGTCCTCGGTCTCGATCGGGTTGAGGCCGATCTCGACCGGGAACTGGCTGCCGTCCTTGCGCAGGCCGTACAGGTCGCGGCCGGCGCCCATCGGCCGGGAACGGGGCGCGCGGAAGAAGCCGTCGCGCAGATCGGGATGTTTTTCGCGGAGCGGGCCGGGGACCAGGGTTTCCACCTGCTGGCCGAGCAGTTCCGACCGCTGGTAACCAAACAGGCGCTCGGCCTGGGCGTTGACCATTTCGATCCGGCCGGTGGCGTTGACCATGACAACAGCATTGGGCGCATACTCGACGGCGCGCCGGAAGCGCTCTTCGCTTTTTCTCAGGGCTTGCTCGATTCTGCCAATCGAATCTTCGTTCATGACCTGCTCGTTTCGAGGGTTTTTATTTTGCCGCACAACCCTTACCGGCAGATTTGCCAAAATATCATACCAAAATCATATGTTTTAAAAAACAATTCTTAGAAAACGGGATCTTCCTATATTTCCCTAAAACGGGAGGATTAATTTAAGGATGATTTTTCCGATAACGAGTCTTTTGTGCATAATGACCGACTATTTTTATAAGTTTTTAGACTTTCGGATTGGTCGCACGAAAAAAGACGCCGGCGGAAGGCCGGCGTCTTTCCATCGGGGACCTCAGGCGGGATGAAGGTCAACGGGGCTGCGGCACCATGCGCAGATAGGGCTTCAGCTCTTTCCAGCCGCCGGGAAACTTGACCTTGGCGTCCTCGTTGGAGACGGCGGGGACGATGATCACGTCCTCGCCTTCGCTCCAGTTGGCCGGCGTGGCCACGCTGTGGCTGGCGGTGAGCTGCAGCGAGTCGATGACCCGCAGGAGCTCGTGGAAATTGCGTCCCGTGCTCGCCGGATAGGTCAGGATCAGCTTGACCTTCTTGTCCGGTCCGATGACGAAGACGGAGCGCACCGTCAGCGTATCGTTGGCGTTCGGGTGGATCATGTCGTAGAGGTCCGACACCTTGCGGTCGGAATCGGCGATCATCGGGAAGTTGAGGGCATGGCCCTGGGTCTCCTCGATGTCGCCCGCCCAGGCCTTGTGGTCGTCGAGCCCGTCGACCGACAGGCCCATCACCTTGACGTTGCGCTTGTCGAATTCGCTTTTCAGCCCGGCCAGGAAGCCCAGTTCGGTCGTGCAGACCGGGGTGAAATCCTTCGGGTGCGAGAACAGCACGGCCCAGCTGTCGCCGATCCAGTCGTGGAACTTGACGGGACCTTCCGTGGTCTCGGCCGTGAAATCGGGGGCGGTATCGCCCAGGCGAATGGCCATGGTCTTCTCCTTCATGGGTAAATCCGGGGTTTTGCACTTGGCTCTGGGGTATCTGGGAAGCCCGCCGCAGCTTGTCGAGGGGGGAACGGCTTAAAATGACAAAAAAATAATGCATAAAATAATAATATACACAAAATAAAGTGAGATTTCGGGGGTGGACGGCGGCGGCCATGCGCGGCAACATGGCGGCGAATTTTGACGACCCGAAGAACACGAGACCATGCAGAAGAAATCCGCCTCCAAGGCGTTCGCGCCCAAGCCCCCTCAACGCCAATCCGGCGCCGTGCCGTTCCGCCAATCGAAGAAGAACGGGGCCGAGGTGCTGTTGATCACCTCGCGTTGCCGCGGCCGCTGGATCGTCCCCAAGGGGGGCGTCGAGCGGAAGCTCTCGCCGGCGCAATCGGCCCTGAAAGAGGCTTTCGAGGAAGCCGGGGTCAAGGGCCGGACCCTCGGCAAGCCGCTGGGCAGCTACACCTACAAGAAGCCGGAGAACGGCTTCTACAAGGTCAAGCTCTACGCGATGGAGGTCGGCGAGGAATGCGACGATTGGCCGGAAAAGGACGAGCGCCAGCGCCAGTGGCTGCCCCTGGCCGAGGCCGCCGACCTGGCCGACGACAAGGAGGTCGGCGTGATGATCCGCAAGCTCGGCAAGACTCTCTCCAAATCGAAATAAGCCCGATCCGGTTAAGGCCGGCCTACTGATCGTCCCACATCATGCGGCGCTGTTCGCGCATGCGCTCGCCGATATCGCATGGCGGGGCCTGCCGGTCGGCGGCCCGCAGGAAGGCGGCGAGCACGGGATCGCCGGGCCGGGATCCGGCGAGGCGCAGGCCGGCCTCGCGGAAAAGGGCCGGGGCCGCGGGCGGGTGGGGCGCGGAGACGACCCGGACGCCACCGACCGGCGCGCGCCCGGCGATCTCGAAGATCAGCTTGCGGCGGATCGCCTCGGCGAAGGCGTCGAACCCTTGGGCGACGACGATGAAGGCGCCGCGTCCGCCGATGACGCATTCCCGGTAGTAGAGGTCGAGGTTGGGGATCTGCGGCCGGCCGAACGGGTTGATCCGGTCGTTGACGATGGGCAGGCCGTTGACCGTGATGCCCGCCGCCACCGCCAGGTCGCGGGCGGCCGGCACCAGGTTGCCCGCGTTGTTGGCGCCGTCGCCGGAAATGTCGATGACCCTGCGCAGGCCGTCGAAGCCGTTGCCGTCGAAGGTCGGCAGGGCGTATTCGATGATGCCGCTGATCGAGGTGTACATGCCGCGCGACACCGGCTTGTCGGCGATTCCCGCGGCGAAGGCCTGGGCCGTCTCGTTGTCGCGGATGGCCGCCCAGTCGGCGACGATGACGTTATGCCCGAAGGCCGCCCATTCGATGTAGCTGACCGCCACCGCGCCGCGGAACCCGGCCTGGATGACCCGGACCACCCGGGGATCGACCAGGGCGTTGAGATAGCCGTTGCGCTGCAGTTCGGCCTCGGCCGTGTCCATGCTGCCGGACACGTCCACGGCGAGCACGAGTTCGAGGTCGACCGGCGTGTCGGCGCGCGCCGGGAAGGCGGCGGTAAAAGCCGAGATCGCGAACGCCGTCAGGGCCGCGACCGCGTTTTTTGCTTTTCGCATGGCCGTCTCACGTCGTATTCAGCGGAAACGCCCTTTTCAGATGGTTGCGGGGAGGCCTTTCGAAAAGAGGGAGGATGCCGATCGTCGTCATGCCGGCGGCCGGCGAAAAAAAAGGAGGAACGACCCGTGACCCGAATCGCCGTCTGCGAACCGGCGTTTTCCCGGCATCCCCAGCTCAAGGAGGAGCTGCTTGCCCGCTACCCCGACGCCACCTTCAACGAGGACGGGCGGACCCTGGCCGGACAGGGCCTGATCGCCTTCCTGCGCGGCCACGACCGGGCGATTACCGGCACCCAGGTGATGAACGACGCGGTGTTCGCCGCGCTGCCGGAACTGAAGGTGGTCTCCAAATGGGGGGTCGGGCTGAATACGGTCGATCTGGCCGCCATGGCGCGCCACCGGGTGCGGCTGGGCTGGACCGCCGGGGTCAACCGGCTGTCGGTGGCCGAGCTGACCCTGTCGTTCATGATCGCCCTGCTGCGCCACCTGCCCGCCGCCAGCCGCGGCGTCCGGACCGGCAACTGGCGGCGCTGGATCGGCCGCCATCTGAGCGGCCGCACGGTCGGGCTGATCGGTTGCGGGCAGATCGGCAAGGAGGTGGTGCGGCTGCTGGCGCCCTTCGGCTGCCGGATACTGGCCCACGACATCCGCGACTATGCCGAGTTCTACGCGGCCCACGGCGTCGAGCCGGTGGGCCTGGAAGACTTGCTGCGCCGGGCCGAGGTGGTGTCGCTGCACATCCCGCAGACCCCGTCGACGCGAGGGCTGATCGACGCCCGCCTGCTCGGCCTGATGCGTTCCGACGCGGTGCTGGTGAACACGGCGCGCGGTGGCATCGTCGACGAGGCGGCGCTGAAATCGGCCCTGTCCTGCGGCCATCTGGCCGCCGCCGCGTTCGACGTGTTCGCCGTCGAACCGCCCGAGGACCGGGAACTTCTGGACCTGCCGAACTTCGTGGCGACTCCGCATATCGGCGGCAGCGCGATGGAGGCGATCCTGGCCATGGGCCGGGCGGCCATCGACGGGCTGGAGGACAACGCGGTCCCCGATCCCGCGGATTTCGACTTCTGAAATAGGAAAAACGGCGGTTTGCCGGTCGAAAAGTGGTGACCGACGCGGAACCTGTGGTACTTTCCCGGCCCCAATGCCGGGAACCGGCCGCGGCGCGCGCGGCGCTGCGCCGGAAGAAGAGGGAGAGAAGAAAAATGATCAAATACGTGATTTCGACGGCCGTCGCCGTGGCCATGGCGATGACCGCCACGGCCCAGGCGGAGACGCGGGTAACGTTCAAATCGGCCAAGACCACCTCGTCCTACTACCAGATGTCGGTGCAGATCGCCGAGGCGGTGAAGGCGGGCTCGAACGGCGAGATGATCGTCACCGTCGAGGAGAGCCAGGGCTCGGTCCAGAACGTCCAGGAATCGTCGAAGCGCTCGGGCAACTACGTCTTCACCACGCCGCCGAGCCTGGTGATCAACGCGCAGAAGGGCGCCAAGCCGTTCGGCGAGAAAGAGGCTTGGGCCAATATTCGCGCCCTGTTCCCGATTCCGTCGCTGACCATGCACTGGGTCGTGCGGGCCGATTCCGGGGTCGCGGATTTCGCCGACCTCGACGGCAAGGACTTCGTCATCGGCAAGGGCAGTTTCGGCGCCCGCAAGACGGAGGCCGTGTTCAAGGCGCTCGGGCTCGAAGGCAAGGTCAACCTGGTCGACGTCGAACTCAGCGCGGCGGTGCCGGCGCTGAAGAACGGCCAGATCGACGGCTTCGCCACCGCCGGGTCGTGGCCCGCGCCGAACGTCCAGGAAGCCGGCGCCAGCACCGACATCCGCATGCTCAGCCTCAGCGAGGCGCAACTGAAGAAGGTGTCGGGCACGCCGCTGGTCATCCCGGCCGGAACCTACAAGGGCGTGGATAGCGACGTCACCACCATCTCGTTGCCGGTCGGCGCCTACACGACGACGGCGATGGACGACGATACGGCCTATGCGCTGACCAAGGCGTTCTGGAGCCAGCGCGACAAGATGGCCGAGGCCAATGCCTGGTGGCACGGCGTGCAGACGGACATGCTCGGCGAGATGGCCGGCAAGCTGCATCCGGGCGCGTTGAAGTATTATGCCGAAGCCGGCGTCGCCGTGCCGGATTCGCTGAAGTAACAATCGAATAGCCGAGGCAGAGATCGCCCGCATGTCCCGTTTTTTATCGTCAGGGGCGATCTTTGCCCTGGCCGCCACCTCGGTCGTCTATCACCTCTACCTGATCTTTTCCGGGCTGCTGCCCAACCTGATCACCCGGCCGCTGCATCTGGCCCTGGCCCTACCCTGGGTCTTCCTGATCGGCGCCAAGGGGAACGCGGTCCGGCGCTGGTCGGGGTACGTGCTGTGCGCGGTCGGCGTGGCGGGCAGTCTGTGGGTGGCCCTCAACCGGGACGCCCTGGTCGACCAGTACGGCTCGCTGGAAGGGCCGCTGCAATACGCCATCGCCATCGCGCTGATCGTCACCGTGCTGGAAATGGCGCGGCGGCGGATCAAGGCGGCGCTGCCCACCGTCGCCGTCCTGGCCCTGCTCTACGGCCTGTTCGGCCACCTGATCCCCGGCGAGTTCGGCCATCCGGGCATGCCGCTGGGCAGCTTCCTCGGCACCCTGGTCATCGCCGAGGGCGGGCTGTGGGGGCAATTGACCGGAATCTCGGTCAACGTCGTCGCGGTGTTCGTCATCCTCGGGGCCTTCGTCAGCGCCGGTGAGGGCGGGCCCGGCTTCATGCTGCTGGCGACCCGGCTGGCCGGGCGGATGCGGGCCGGGCCGGCCAAGGTGTCGGTCCTGTCCTCGGCGCTGTTCGGTTCGATTTCCGGCTCGGCCTCGGCCAACGTCGCCTCGACCGGCTCGGTGACCCTGCCGGCGATGAAGAAGCTCGGCTACCCGGCCTCCTTCGCCGCCGCCGTCGAGGCGGTCGCCTCGTCGGGCGGGCAGATCATGCCGCCGCTGATGGGGGCGGGCGCCTTCCTGATGGTCGAGCTGCTGCGCATCACCTATGTCGACGTGATGGCGGCGGCGATCCTGCCCTCACTGCTGTTCTTCTGGGCGACCTGGGCGGGCGTCGACCACTTCGCCAAGCGCAACGGCCTGCGCGGCCTGTCGCCCGAGGAAACGCCCGCCTGGGACGACGTGATGCGCACCGCGCCGTTCTTCCTGGCGCCCTTCGGGGTGCTGCTGGCGATGCTGTTCTGGACCGGCTACACGCCGCAATACGCCGCCGCCCTGGCGACCGGCGTGTCGTTCCTGCTGCTCGGCGTCGACCGGCATTTCACCCTTTCCCTCAAGCGCTGGTGGACCGGTCTGGACAAGGCGGTGGTCGATTCGGCGCGGCAGATCGCCACGGTCGCGGCGATCATCGTCTGCGCCGGGCTGGTCATCGGCGTGCTCAACATGACCGGGCTCGGCGTCAAGGTGACCTCGGTGATCATCGGGGCGTCGGGCGGTAACCTGTGGATCGCCCTGGGCTTCACGGCGATCGCCTGCCTGATCCTCGGCATGGAGGTGCCGACCACGGCGGCCTACGTGATCTGCGTCTCGGTCGCCGGTCCGGCCCTGCAGGAACTCGGCTTGCCGGAACTGCACGCCCATCTGTTCGTCTTCTGGTACGCGCTGCTCTCCACCATCACGCCGCCGGTCTGCGGCACCGTGTTCATCGCCGCCGGCATGGCCGACACCCCCTGGGTGCCGGTGGCCAACCGGGCGATGCGGTTGGGGCTGGGGCTTTACGTCGTGCCATTGGCCTTCATCGCCAACCCGGCGCTGATCCATCCGGAGATCAGCCTGCCCCTGGCCCTGCTGGCCATGGTCAAGATCGGCGCCGGGGTGTGGCTGCTCAGCGGCGCGGTCAGCGGCAACAGCGGCACGGCCTGGAAGCCGCCGCTCTACTTCGCCCTCGGCGCGGTGCTCATTTTCGCGTTCGGATTGGGCTGAGGCGGAACCCTCCGGGGACCGGCGGCAAAATCTCCGGAACCGCGAAGCCGGCGGTTTTTTTCGCCGCCTTTTTTCGCATGGCATTCACCTGACTGGGTTCCCACATCAGAGCATACTTATAAGTGTGCCGTTGTGTGGTTTTTCCATGAAAGGGGTGCCGATATGTTCCGGATTTCGTTGGTCATACTTGCGTTGGTGTGCATCGTCCCTTCGGCCCGCGTGGATGCCGCGGACTCCGCGACCCCTTGGGTCCAGCCGACGGTCGAGCTGACCATCCACTATCCCGGCGGAAACGCGGATCTCTACACGGGAATTCCGTGGCGTCTCGGGCTGACGGTTCTCGACGCGATGAAACTGGCCGATATGCCCGGTTTCAGCGCCAGTTGGTCCCGAAACCTGGCCGGTTGGATGGTCTCCGCCATCCGCGACGTCGCGAACCAGGGGCCCACCGGGCCGAACTGGCTGCTTTGTGTAAACGGCTACGTCGCGGGCGTCGGGGCGGGAGCCTACGTGCTCGGGCCGGGCGCGAAGGCCGACTGGTATTATTCCAGCGTGTGGCCGCCGGCGGGCTGTCAGCGATGATCCTGCGGGGTTGAGGCCTCTTCCCGGTCTCTTGCCCGGTCATTCCATTCAGGCGACGAACAGGCCGCGCTCGGCGAAGATCGCCCGGGCGGCGTCGGCTTCGGCATTGGTCGGCGTCGGGGTGTCGGCCAGGGCATAGGGCATGCCGAGCTGCTGCCATTTCGACAGGCCCATCTGGTGGAAAGGCAAGACCTCGACCCGCTGGACCAGCGGGCCCAGCGAGGCGACGAAATCGGCCAGCCGGGCGATGTCGTCCGGGCCGTCGGTGAGGCCGGGCACCAGCACGTAGCGGATCCACATGGGCTTTTCGAGATCGACCAGCCGATGCGCGAAGTCGAGCGTCGGCTGCAGCGGCTGCGCGGTGATCCGCTGGTAGGTCTCGGGGTCGGAATGCTTGATGTCGAGCAGCACCAGGTCGACCGGCTCGAACCAGTCGTCACCGGCGTTGCGGTGCAGGAAGCCCTGGGTATCGAGCGCGGTATGCAGGCCGAGCTCGGCCTTGATCCGGGCGAACAGGGCGCCGACGAAGCCGGCCTGCATCATCGGCTCGCCGCCGGAGATGGTGACCCCGCCGGCGAATTTCAGGAACCCGGCATAGGGCTTGACCTCGGCCATCGCGTCGTCGAGGCCGATTTTCCGCCCGTTGTGCAGTTTCCAGGTGTCGGGGTTATGGCAGTAGGCGCAGCGGAACTGGCAGCCCGCCATGAAGAAGACGAAGCGCATCCCCGGACCGTCGACGGCCGCCCCGGTCTCGACGGAGTGCAGGAACCCGATGGACGGGTCGCTGTGCACCGGCGAGGCCGGGGACGGCGTCGCGGAAGAGTCGAAATTGCGCTGGTCGATCTTGATCGTCAGAGCGTTACCGGATCCTACATGTGCTCGTGGAACGTCCGGTTGATGACATCCATCTGCTGCTCGCGGCTCAGCTTGATGAAGTTCACCGCGTAGCCGGACACCCGGATGGTGAGCTGCGGGTATTGTTCCGGATGCTCCATCGCATCGAGCAGCGTCTCGCGCTGCAGGATGTTGACGTTCACGTGGAAGCCGCCGGCCGAAGCATAGGCATCCAGGCAGTTGGCCAGGTTGGCGTAGCGCTCGCTGTCGAGATGGCCGAGCGATCCCGGCGTGGCCGAGGCCGTCCAGCTGATGCCGTCCAGCGCCGCCTCGTAGGGCAGCTTGGCGACCGAGGCGCCGGCGGCGACGAAGCCCTTCTTGTCGCGGCCGTTCATCGGGTTGGCGCCCGGGGCGAACGGCTCGCCGGCCCGGCGTCCGTCCGGCGTGTTGCCGGTCTTCTTGCCGTAGACGACGTTCGACGTGATGGTCAGGATCGACTGGGTCGGCATTGAGTCGCGGTAGAAATGCGGCTGGCTCTCGACCTTCTTCATGAAGGTCTCGGTCAGCCAGACCGCGATTTCGTCGGCCCGGTCGTCGTTGTTGCCGTAGGCCGGGAAGTCGCCCTCGATCTCGTAGTCGACGGCGAGGCCGGCCTCGTTGCGGATGACCTTCACCTTGGCGTGCTTGATCGCCGACAGCGAATCCGCGGCGATCGACAGCCCGGCAATGCCGCAGGCCATGGTCCGCAGGATGTCGCGGTCATGCAGCGCCATCTCGACGCGTTCGTAGGCGTACTTGTCATGCATGTAGTGGATGACGTTGAGCGCCTTGACGTAGGTCTTGGCCAGCCAGTCCATGGTCTTGTCGAGCTTGGCCATCACCTCGTCGTAGTCGAGCACGTCCGCGGTGATCGGCTCGAAGCCCTCGGCCACGACCTTGCCGCTCTTCTCGTCGACGCCGCCGTTGATGGCGTAGAGCAGGGCCTTGGCCAGGTTGGCCCGCGCCCCGAAGAACTGCATCTGCTTGCCGATGCGCATGCTGGAAACGCAGCAGGCGATGCCGTAGTCGTCGCCCCACTTGGGCCGCATCAGCTCGTCGTTCTCGTACTGGATGGCGCTGGTGTCGATCGAGACCTTGGCGCAGAAGGTCTTGAAGCCTTCCGGCAGCGACGGGCTCCACAGCACCGTCAGGTTCGGTTCCGGCGCCGGGCCGAGGTTGTAGAGCGTGTTGAGGAAGCGGAAGCTGGACTTGGTGACCAGTGGCCGGCCGTCCTCGCCCATGCCGCCGATCGACTCGGTGACCCAGGTCGGATCGCCGGAGAACAGCTCGTCGTATTCCGGCGTGCGCAGGAAGCGGACGATGCGCAGCTTGATGACCAGATCGTCGATCATCTCCTGGGCGCGCCGTTCGGTCAGGGCGCCGGTGCGCAGGTCGCGGTCGATGTAGATGTCGAGGAAGGTCGAGATCCGGCCGAGCGACATGGCGGCGCCGTTCTGCTCCTTCACCGCGGCGAGGTAGCCGAGGTAGGTCCACTGGATCGCCTCGCGGGCGTTCATCGCCGGGCGGCTGATGTCGCAGCCGTAGGAGGCGGCCATCTCGCGCAGTTCGTCGAGGGCCCGCCACTGCTCGGTCAGCTCCTCGCGCAGGCGGATGGTATCCTCGTTGAACGGCGCGTCGTCGAGCTCGTGGTATTCCTTCTGCTTCTGGGCGCGCAGGAAATCGGTCCCGTACAGGGCGACGCGGCGGTAGTCGCCGATGATCCGGCCGCGCCCGTAGGCGTCCGGCAGGCCGGTGATGACGCCGGAGCGCCGGGCCGCCATGATGTCCGGGCTGTAGACGTCGAAAACGCCCTGGTTGTGGTTCTTGCGGTACTTGGTCCAGGTCTCCTCGACCTGCGGGTCCATCTCGTAGCCGTAGGCTTCGAGGCTCTTCTCGACCATGCGCAGGCCGCCGTTCGGCATGATCGCGCGCTTCAGCGGCGCGTCGGTCTGCAGGCCGACGATCAGCTCCGACATCTGGTCGATGTAGCCGGGCTCGTGCGAGGTGATGGTCGAGGGCCGGTCGGTGGAAATGTCGTGGACGCCGCGCTCACGCTCCTCCTTCAGAAGCTCGCCGAGCTTCTTCCAGAGGTTTTCGGTGCGCGGGGTCGCGCCGGTCAGGAAGGAATCGTCCCCGAGGTAGGGGATGTAGTTTTCCTGAATGAAGCCGCGAACGTCGATCTCGTCGCGCCACTTGCCGTTGGAGAACTCGGCCCAGGCGTCGACGTTGACAGGGGGATTGGCGAAAAAGTTCATCGTGGGTTCCTAGTGTCTCAGTCCGTCGTTAGCACTAGCGGCGAAACCTCATGGTTCCGTCAGGCCAATCTGCTCAATTTGAAATAGCCAAAAGCTTCGAGGGGTCAGGCGGTGTCGCCGAACCGAAGCGAAATGCGTTCCAAATTTCTCTCAAACCCTGTCACTGCGGTCTTCCGACTGTCACGGTAAGTTATTCATACACGCCGGGCTGGAGAGCCTAAAAAGGCTTTTGATTGTTAAACGCGTTTTAAAACGTAGTAGCAGATGCGCGTAAATCCAATCAGTTTCAAATCGGAAGGTCGGTATGCATTCTCTATAACGCAATCCCCCCAACCCGAAAACCATAATCATTACACCGCATAACAGGTATTACCCACACGCATGGCAGGGGCATTATCCGACAGTACAGCTAGGTTATTTTTCTTGCGGCAGAAAACGCCCTGAAAAAAGATTTGGAAAAGAGCGGGGGTATTTTTTTACCGAAACGCCAAGAATGACCTCGAATCGGGGAAAAAGAGGCCGAAAGGGAAAACCGGTCCGATAAAAACGGAATCCGCGCCCGGCCATGCGAATAAGGCGGCTTTCGATGCGATCTCAGCCGGTTCGGCGCCTTCCACGATCCCGCGTAATGGTGGAGAGCGTGGCGCCGCAGAGCGCGATGACGGCGGTCAGACCGGCCACGGCGGACCATTGCCCGTGCTGCCAGAACCAGCCGCCCGCCGAGCCGACGATGCTCGATCCAAGATAGTAGAACAGCAGGTATAGCGAGGACGCATGGCCCTTGGCCGTCTCGGCCAAGGCGCCGACCGAACTGCTGGCCACCGAATGGCCGATGAAGAAGCCGGTGGCGACCAGGGCGATCCCGCCGCAGATGGCCGCCAGGGGGGCCGCCAACGTCAACAGGATGCCCGCCAGGATCGTCAGGAAGGCGCAGATCAGCAGCGGTTTGCGGCCCCACCTGTCCGACAGGCCGCCGGCCACCGACGAGGAGAAGATCCCGAACGCGAAGGCCAGGAAGATCATGCTGATCGCGGTCTGGCCGAAATCGTAGGGGGGCGCCGCGAGCCGGAAGGTCGAATAGTTGAACATCGTCACGAAGACGCTGGTCAGGCAGAAGCCGAGCGCGTAGAGGCGCCGCAGCGCCGGATTAGAGAGGTGGCCGGCCCAGGCGCGGGCGTGGAACCGCAACCCCTGGCCGCGCGTTCGCACGAAGTTCCGCGACGGTGGCAGCATCACGGCGAAGCCGATCGCCGACACCAGACAGAGGCCCCCCAGCACCGCCATGGCGACGCGCCAGGAGGCGAACTCGGTGAGCACGCCCATGCCGACGCGTCCCATCATCGCGCCGAAGGCCGTCCCGCCGATGTACAGCCCCATCGCCTTGCCCAGATGCGCTGGGTCGATCTCCTCGGCGAGGTAGGCCATCGCCACGGCGGGCACCCCGCCGAGGACGAGGCCCTCGATGGCGCGGGCGGCGAGCAGGCCATGCCAGCTGGGCGCGAACGCGGCCGCCAGATTGAGCAGGGAGGCCAGCAGCATCGAGGCGAACATCACGCCCTTGCGGCCGATTCCCTGAGAAATCGCCCCCATGACCACGATGGCGACGGCAAGGCAGCCGGTGGTTACCGAGAGCGCCAGCGAACTGGCCGCCGGCGTGATGCGGAAGCTGTCGGCGAAGGACGGCAGCAGCGGCTGCACGCAGTAGATCAGCGCGAAACTCGCGAATCCCGCGAGGAACAGGGCGATTTCGGTATTGCGGTATTCCAGCGTCCCCTTGCGGATGCGGACGGCGGGTGCGATCGCAAGGTCGCTCGATGCGATGGCGGAGGACATGACCAGGGTTCCTCATATGGCGTCGCATCCTAGATAGACTTTTCTCCGATATTTATCCAATATATGGAAAAGTCATTTTCCATATGTAAAACAGATATCATGGAACTCCGGCACATCCGTTATTTCCTGGCCGTCGCCGAAGAGGGGAACTTCACCCGCGCGGCGGCGCGGCTGGGGATCGGGCAACCGCCGCTCAGCCAGCAGATCCGCGATCTGGAGCGCGAGGTCGATGCGCGGCTGTTCCATCGCGTCCCGCACGGGGCGGAACTGACCGAGGCCGGTGAGGCCTTCCGCGCGCAGGTCGCCGCCCTGCCGGGGATCGCGGCCGACGCCATGGACGCGGCGCGGCGCGCGGCGCGCGGTGAAACCGGCCAGCTGAACCTGGGTTTCACCGGAACCGTCGCGCTGAATCCGGTCGTCCCGAAACTGATCCGGACCTTCCGCCGGGAGCGGCCCGACGTCGAATTGAAGCTGGCCGAGGCGAATTCGGTGGCCTTGCGCGACGAATTGCTGGAGGGCCGGCTGGACGTGGCGATCCTGCGGCCGAGCCCGAGCGACCCGAAGGAGATCGCGAGCTATCTCCTGTCCGAGGAGCCGCTGCTCGCCGCGATCCCGAAATCCGTCGACCCGGCGCCGGGGGAACCGGCGATCGACCTGGCGGCGCTGAAGGGCCTGCCGTTGATCCTGACCCCGCGTGCGGTCGGCGTCAGCCTGCACGACGCGGCGCTGGCGGCCTGCTGCGCGGCCGGCTTCGAGCCGCAACTCGGGCAGCCGGCGCCGCAGATCGCCTCCATCCTGTCATTGGTGTCGGCGGAGCTTGGGTTTTCGCTGGTCCCGGCGTCGAGCCGCCAGCTGGTCATCGAGAACATCGCGTACAAAACCCTGGCCATCCCGACGGCGACCGTGGGCATGGCGGTGGCGGTGAAGCGCGGTAGCCTGTCGCCGACGGCCCAGGCCTTCGTCTCCCAGGCGCGGCGGGTGGAGTGAGGCCGTCCAGAAAGCAAAACCCCCGGGGATTACCCGGGGGTTTTGAAAACTGGTGGAGCCGAGGGGAATCGAACCCCTGACCTCTTGAATGCCATTCAAGCGCTCTCCCAACTGAGCTACGGCCCCTTAATGGGATAGGACGCCCCTTGCGGGCCGTCTCCGGCGGCAGGGCTGCGTTTCGCGGGGCAGTCCGTTCCGCCGGGGGCGCAAATTACTTGGGAAGTCCCTGCAGGGCAAGGGGAAAAAAGAGGATATTTTCAGCGGTCGGAAAGATCCTCGTCATCCAGGTGATCCATGACCTCGGAAACGTCGTCGTCGTCCTCGCCCAGATCGGAGGCGTCCTCCATCAGGGCGTCGTCGTCGTCGTCATCGAGGCTGTCGTCTTCCAGATCATCGTCCATGTCGTCGTCATCGATATCGACATCGACGTCATCGACCTCCTCGCTGTCCTTCGGCGTCTTCACTTTCTTGGACGCGACCGCGACCTTCTCGCTCTCTTCCGCCTGGCTGGCGCGGCGCTGGCGGACCAGGGGCCGCGCCGCGAAAGCCGTGCCGCACTTCGGGCAAACGGGAGGATCTTTACGAAAGTCGTAGTATCGCGTGCCGCAGCTTTGGCACATGCGCTTTACGCCCCATTCGGGTTTAGCCACGCGGAACCTCCTACAGTCCGAAAACGTGTCTCTACATTCGAGCCAATTGCCATGAAATGCGCCCGCTGTCAAAACCGAAAATCGGCTTGATGTTTTTCCGTTGACAACGAGGGTGAGCGCCGAGTCGCGCCCGGCCGGACGGGGGACGGCCCTTGACTCTACCCGCCGCCGGGGAAGATGTGTTACAGACGTGCCCGCCGGCGGCCGCGAGGAGCCCGCCGGGAGAATTGACGAAGGGGTATTTCACAGGTGGGCGAGTTGATCTCTGCCAAGGCGCGGGCGCTGTCCGGCGACGTGACCGTTCCCGGCGATAAATCGGTGTCGCATCGCGCCTTGATGCTGGGCGCCCTGGCGGTCGGCGAAACCGCGGTGTCCGGCCTGTTGGAGGCCGAGGACGTGCTGTGCACCGCCGGCGCGGTCGCCGCGCTGGGTGCCGGGGTGCAGCGCGGAGAGGACGGGATCTGGCGAATCCAAGGGGTCGGGATCGGCGGCCTGGCGGAACCCGACGGTGTCCTCGACATGGGCAATTCGGGCACCGGCGCGCGGCTGCTGACGGGCATCCTGGCGACCCACCCGTTCACCAGCTTCCTGACCGGCGATCGCTCCCTGTGCAGCCGTCCGATGCGCCGGGTGACCGATCCGCTGCAAGGATTCGGCGCCGCCTTCCATAGCCGCAGCCTGGGCCGCCTTCCCGCCGCCATCGTCGGGGCGCGCGATCCGATTCCCGTCACCTACCGGCTGCCGGTGGCTTCGGCCCAGGTCAAGTCGGCGGTGCTGCTGGCCGGGCTGAACACCCCGGGGATCACCACGGTGATCGAGGACCAGCCGACCCGCGACCACACCGAACTGATGCTCGGCCATTTCGGTGCCGAGGTGCGGATTGGAGAAGCCGATTCGGGCGGCCGGGCCATTTCGGTGGTCGGCCAGCCGGAACTGGCGGCCCGCGACGTGGTGGTGCCGGGCGACATCTCGTCGGCCGCCTTCCCGCTGGTCGCCGCGCTGCTGGTCGAGGGATCGCGGTTGACGGTCCGAGGGGTCGGGCTGAACCCGTTGCGCACCGGGCTGCTGACCAGCCTGACCGAGATGGGCGCCGACATCCGTATATTAAATAAGCGAATCGAGGCCGGGGAACCGGTCGGCGATCTCGAGGTCGCCGCCGGCCCGCTGCGCGGAATCGACGTTCCGGCCGAGCGCGCGCCGACGATGATCGACGAATACCCCGTCCTCGCCATGGCCGCCGCCTGCGCCGAGGGGACCAGCCGGTTCCACGGGCTGGGCGAGCTGCGGGTCAAGGAGAGCGACCGGCTGGGCGCGGTGGCCGACGGCCTGGCCGCCTGCGGCGCGCAGGTTTCGATCGAGGAGGACACCCTGATCGTCGAGGGCACCGGACGCCCGCCGCGCGGCGGCGCCCGGATCGCGGTGAATCTCGATCACCGGATCGCCATGTCCTTCCTGGTGCTGGGCATGGCGGCCGACGAGCCGGTCGGGGTCGACGACGCCGGGCCGATCGCCACCAGCTTCCCCGGCTTCGTGGATCTGGTCACGCGACTCGGGGCCGATATTTCGAGCGGAAAGGGCCCAGAATGATCATTGCCATCGACGGACCGGCCGCTTCCGGCAAGGGGACGCTGGCCAAGCGCCTGGCCGTGGAATTGGATCTGGCGCTGCTCGACACCGGGCTGCTCTACCGCGCCGTCGGCTTGGCCGTACTGAGCCGGGACGGCGATCCGTCCGATCCCGAGGCGGCCGGGGCGGCGGCCCGGGCGCTCGACCCGAAAGACCTCGAAAACCCAGAGCTACGGGGCGATTCGGCGGCCCAGGCGGCGTCCAAGGTGGGGGCGATTCCGGAGGTGCGGGCGGCGCTCCTCGACTTCCAGCGGACCTTCGCGGCACAGCCGCCGGGCGGCGCCAAGGGATCGATTCTCGACGGCCGGGACATCGGCACCGTGGTCTGCCCGGACGCCGACGCCAAGCTTTTCGTTACGGCTTCGGTTGAAGTTCGTGCCGAAAGACGCCTTAAAGAGTTGCGGGAGCGTGGCCTCGAAGCTATACATGACCGCGTTCTGCAGGAGATGAAGGAGCGGGATAAGCGCGACGCGAGTCGTGCAGTCGCACCGTTGGAGCCGGCCGAAGACGCCTACGTTCTGGATACGAGTGATCTCGGACCCGATGAAGTCGTTGCCAAGGCACTGGCATTTATCCGTTCACGGTGTAATTGCGAAGAGGACTGAGGCCTCCGCCTTTTTGGGAGGCCGTTTTGTGCCCGAAGGGCCCCCGCTACGGCATCGCAGAACAATCTTTCCATACAACGGGATAAAGACCGCCGGAAACAACCGGCTGGCCAGGAAAATAAGTGACGGTTTGAAAGGAATATGAGTTCGATGGTTGCTGAAGAGATGGCGGCTGAGGTGCCCGAGGCCCTCGCCAACGAGAATTTCGCCGAGATGCTCGACGAGTCGCTGAGCCCGGAAGGGTTCGAGGGACGCGTCGTTACGGGGTCCGTGCTCGGCATCGACAACGACATGGTCCTGATCGACGTCGGCCTGAAGTCCGAGGGTCGCGTTCCGGTCAAGGAGTTCGTGTCGCCGGGCCAGGAGCCCGACTTCAAGATTGGCGATTCGGTCGACGTGTTCGTCGAGCGCTACGAGGGCAAGGACGGCATCGTCCGCCTCAGCCGTGAGAAGGCCCGCCGCGAGGAGGCCTGGACCGAGCTGGAGAAGGCCTTCCAGGACGGCCGCCGGGTCAACGGCGTGATCTTCCGCCGGGTCAAGGGCGGCTTCACGGTCGACCTGTCCGGCGCCGTGGCGTTCCTGCCGGGCAGCCAGGTGGACATCCGCCCGGTGCGCGACATCGCCCCGCTGATGGGCACGCCGCAGCCGTTCCAGATCCTGAAGATGGAGCGCAACCGCTCGAACATCGTGGTGTCGCGCCGCGCCGTGCTGGAAGAGGCGCGGGCCGAGGCGCGGGCCGAACTGGTCGCCAACCTCAAGGAAGGCCAGGTGCTCGAGGGTGTGGTCAAGAACATCACCGATTACGGCGCATTCGTCGATCTCGGCGGTGTCGACGGCCTGCTGCATGTCACCGACATCGCGTGGCGCCGCATCAACCACCCGAGCGAGGCCCTGCAGGTCGGCCAGACGGTCAACGTCCAGGTCATCCGCTTCAACGCCGAGACGCAGCGCATCTCGCTGGGCATGAAGCAGCTCGAGGCCGATCCGTGGGAAGGCGTCGCCGCCAAGTACGCGACGGGCGCCAAGTTCACCGGCCGCGTGACCAACATCACCGACTACGGTGCGTTCGTCGAGCTGGAGCCGGGCGTCGAGGGTCTGGTCCACGTCTCCGAGATGAGCTGGACCAAGAAGAACGTCCATCCGGGCAAGATCGTTTCCACCAGCCAGGAAGTCGAGGTCATGGTCCTCGACGCCGATCCGGAGAAGCGCCGGATCAGCCTCGGCCTCAAGCAGTGCCTGGGCAATCCGTGGGATTCGTTCGCCGAGAGCCACCCGATCGGCTCGACGGTCGAGGGCGAGGTCAAGAACATCACCGAGTTCGGTCTGTTCATCGGCCTGCCGGGCGAAATCGACGGCATGACCCATCTGTCCGACCTGTCCTGGGACAAGCCGGGCGAGCAGGCCCTGGCCGAGTACAAGAAGGGCGACATGGTCAAGGCCAAGGTGCTTGACGTCGACGTCGAGAAAGAGCGCATCAGCCTCGGCATCAAGCAGCTGATCGAGGATCCGTTCGAGTCCGGCATCTCCGATCTCAAGCGCGGCGCGGTCGTCACCTGCACGGTGGCCAGCGTCGTCGACAACGGGATCGAGGTGAAGGTCGGCGACAGCGGCGTGATCGGCTTCATCCGTAAGGCCGACCTGTCGCGGGATCGCGCCGAGCAGCGGCCCGACCGCTACGCCCAGGGCGAGAAGGTGGACGCCAAGATCACCCAGATCGACCACGGCGGCCGCCGCGTGACTCTTTCGATCAAGGCCCTGGAGATCCAGGAAGAGAAGAAGGCGATGGCCGAGTACGGTTCGTCCGACGCCGGCGCCAGCCTGGGCGACATCCTGGGCGCGGCCCTGCAGAAGCGCGCCGAGGAAGAGAAGAAGGCCAAGAAGACCGCCAAGAAAAAGGACGTCGAGGAAGCGGAGGCGGAACCCGCCGCCGAAGCCGAGGCGACCGACGAAGGCGACGCCGAGGACAAGTCCGAGTAAGGTCGGGCTTGCCGTCCTTCGGCGTTTCCGAAGGCACGACAAAGGGCGGCGCTCCGGTGCGGGGCGCCGCCTGTCGTTTATGAGGGGACCGGATGTCACTCGAAGCGGACCGTTTGATCGATCGCCACCGGCTGAAGCGCCGGCTCGCCTTCTGGCGGGTCGTCGGCGTGGTCGCGGTGATCGCCCTGATCGTCGCCGTGGCCGCGCGCATCGCGCCGTTGCCGTCGGTCGGCGACCATGTCGCCTATCTGGACGTCGAGGGGCTGATCCTCGACGACCGGGCGCGGACCGACGCGCTCGACGCCATCGCCAAGAACGACAGGGCCAAGGCGCTGGTCGTCTACCTGAACACGCCGGGCGGCAGCGTGGTCGGCGGCGAGGATCTGTTCCGCGGCCTGCGCAAGGTCGGCGAGAGCAAGCCGGTGGTCGCCGTGATGGGCGACGTGGCGGCTTCGGCCGGATACATGACGGCGCTCGGCGCCGACCGTATCTTCGCCCGCGCCGGCACCCTGACCGGGTCGATCGGCGTGATCATGCAGTCGGCCGACGTGACCGGGCTGCTCGACAAGATCGGCATCAAGCCGACCACGGTGAAGAGCGCCTCGCTGAAGGCCCAGCCCAACCCGATGGAGCCGTTCACCGAGGAGGCCCGCACCGCGAGCCGGGCGGTGGTGCTCGACGTCTTCGACCTGTTCGTCGGCATGGTTTCCGACCGGCGCGGCATGGCCCGCGACGACGTGCTGAAGCTGGCCGACGGGCGGGTGTTCACCGGGCGGCAGGCGGTCGCCGAGGGACTGATCGACGCGCTCGGCGGCGAGGCCGAGGCGCGGCAATGGCTGGCCGACGAGAAGGGTGTTGCCGTTTCCCTTCCGGCGCGCTATGTGGATACCACGCCCGAGGAGGGGCTATGGCGCCGTTTTCTCGATAGCTCACTGGGAAAAACTGTGTTTTCTGAACGGCTTAGACTTGACGGTCTGGTCGCGCTTTGGCACCCTGACTTGTGGTGAGTGCGTTGCCCCGGGGAGCGGGCATCGCGCCGCACGGCCACCGCTTGACGTTTTCCTCGACGAGAACCGCATCTGGAAGGACCACGCACGATGACCAAATCCGAATTGATAGCGTGCCTTGCTGAGGCCAACCCGCATCTGTATCACCGGGACGTGGAACGCATCGTCACCACGATTTTCGATGAGATCGCTGCGGCCCTGGCCGACGGCGACCGCGTTGAATTGCGCGGCTTCGGCGCGTTCTCGGTCAAGGAGCGCGACGCCCGCCAGGGGCGTAATCCGCGCACCGGCGCGTCGGTCAGCGTCCCGGCGAAGTACATCCCGTACTTCAAGACCGGAAAGCAGCTCCGCGAAATGCTGAACATGTAACGTTTCCGCCTAATGTTTCCGCCGTGGCCGTTCCGGCCGCGCGAACTTGAAAGGAACCTGCCTTGAGGCTGCTGTCGTGGATCATCATGGTGCCGGTGGCGCTGGCGGTGGTCACGTTCTCGGTGAACAACCGTGACGCCGTCGCGGTCGATCTTTGGCCGGTTCTGCCCTCCTTCGACATTCCACTGTTCGCCGTCGTGCTGACCACCTTCCTGGCCGGCATGCTGCTCGGCGCCCTGATCGCCTGGCTGTCCGGCGGGCGGACACGGGCGCGCGGCCGGGCCAATGCGCGCCGCGCCGGCGCCGCCGAGCGCGAGAGCGCCGCCTTGAAAGAGCGGGTGAGCGAACTGGAATCGGCCCAGGCCGCCCCGGATGCCGCCGGGGAGGAGAACCTGCCGGCCCGTACCGACGCGGCATGACGCCGCGTTTTCCTTTTCCCGTTCCGCAACACAGGTTTCCGCCATGAGCCATCGCGTCTTCGTCGCCCTGGATACCCCCGAGATCGCCCGCGCCGAGGCCGTCGCCGCCGCCGTGAAGGGTAAGGTCGGCGGCATCAAGATCGGCAAGGAATTCTTCACCGCCTGCGGCCCGCAGGGCGCGCAAAAGGTCTGCGCCGCCGCCGGGCTGCCGCTGTTCCTCGACCTCAAGTTCCACGACATCCCGAACACCGTGGCCTCGGCGATCCGCTCCTCGCTGGCGCTCAAGCCGTTCATCGTCAACGTCCACGCGGCGGGCGGCCCGGCCATGCTGAAGGGCGCCGCCGAGGCGGCCAAGGAAGCGGGCGAAAACCGGCCCCTGGTCATCGGGGTGACGGTGCTGACCTCGCTCGGCGACGAGGATATGAAAGATATCGGGGTCTCGGCCTCCGCCGCCGAGCAGGTGGTGCGGCTGGCCAGGCTGACCCAGGACTGCGGCCTCGACGGCGTGGTCTGTTCGGCCAAGGAGATCGTCGCGATCCGTGGGGCCTGCGGCCCCGACTTCAAGCTGGTGGTGCCGGGCATCCGGCCGAGCTGGGCCTCGGCCGACGACCAGCGCCGGGTGCTGACCCCGAAGGAGGCGCTCGACCTGGGCGCCGACTACCTGGTCATCGGCCGCCCGATCACCGGCGCCGCCGACCCGGGCGAGGCGGCTGCCAGGATCGCCGAGGAAATCGCGGGGTAGGGAGATGCCGGCCCATCATACCCTGCCGGTTTGGAAAACCTTGAGCAGTAGCATGGGCTTCGTGTTTTCCAACCGTCTTGCCTTCGCGAAAGCCGCCACAATCCCGTTTGCCGGTCTCGTCCTGTGCGTCCTCTTGGACATGTTTTTGAAGACGGCCATGGTCAATGCCGCGACGGATGTGGTGACCGCCGTATTCCTAAGCATGTTCAGCGTGAAGTGGCACCGGTTCTATTTGATGGGACCGGAGGCCGCTACGCCATCGATCGGCGTGCGGTTCGGTGCCAGGGAACGCCGGTTCTTTTTTTATCTGATTCTGCTTTACGGCCTTTTCCGGGTTCTTAACTTGCTGCCCGACGTTGCGTCTTCCGAAATCGGGGCAGTGCTGATACTGCTTTTGATGCTGTCGGTTTATCTGATCATATTGTTTCTGTGGGGCCGTATCATATTGGTCTTTCCCGCCACTGCCGTGGGGCGAGGGGTGGGCTTCTTTGCGGACATCGTTGGGTCCTGGAAAACGATGCGGGGCAACGCGTTCCGTGTCAGTGGCGCGATCTTCTTGGCTTCGATTTTGGTGCTCCCGCCTGCTGGAATTACCATCTATGCCATCTTGGTCAAGGGCGGCTGGCCGTGGGCGTTTACTATATTTCCTCTGGCGGCGGCGGTAGAGATCGTCATTGGTGGGATCGGTGTCACCATTGCCTCGATCGCCTTCGACCGATTGACCGGCTGGCGCAATACAACAGCGGAGAGCCCGGCATGACCATCGACGTGAAAATCTGCGGGTTGAGCACGCCGGACACGGTCAAGCTGGTGGCTAAGGGGGACGTGCGCTACATCGGCTTCGTCTTCTTCGAGCGTTCGCCGCGCTGCGTGACCCCGGCCCTGGCGGCCGAGCTGGGTGGCTTCGTCGAGGGACGGAACATCACCAAGGTCGGGCTGGTGGTCGACGCCGACGATGCGGCGCTTGCCGATATCGTTACCGAGGCCGGGCTCGACATGCTGCAACTGCACGGCCATGAGACGCCGGAGCGGGTCGCCGAGATCCGCCAGCGTTTCGGCCTGCCGGTGATGAAGGCGGTGGCGATCTCCGGTCCCGAGGACGTGGCCCGCGCCCGCGACTACGAGCCCGTGGCCGATATGCTGCTGTTCGACGCCAAGCCGCCGAAGGGGGCCGACCGGCCGGGCGGCAACGCGGTGTCGTTCGACTGGAACCTGCTGGCCGCCGAACGCTGGACCCGGCCCTGGATGCTGGCCGGCGGACTGCACGCCGGAAACCTGGAGGAGGCGGTGCGGCGCAGCGGGGCTAAGCGGGTCGACGTGTCGTCCGGGGTCGAAAACCGGCCCGGCGTCAAGGACGGCGCGCGGATTCGCGACTTCCTGGCCGCCGCCGCCCGGTGCTGAGGCCACGGTCATCATCGAAATGCCTTTTTTTCAATAAATAACTCCGAATTCCGGCGCGTTTGTGGTTTATTGGCCACCCGTCCGGACGCGGCGCGGAGGCCGCGCGCGATCCGGGAATGCGAACCACACAGCGATCCGCACGAAAGCGACATGAACAAGCTGAACACTTACCGAACCGGGCCCGACGAGAACGGCCATTTCGGGATTTACGGCGGCCGCTATGTCGCCGAAACCCTGATGCCGCTGATCCTCGAAGTCGGCGAGGCCTACAAGAAGGCCAAGTCCGACCCGGCCTTCGCCGCCGACATCGCGCGCTACCTGAAGCATTACGTCGGGCGGCCGAGCCCGCTCTACTTCGCCGAGCGGATGACCGCCGAGCTGGGCGGCGCCAAGATCTATTTCAAGCGCGAGGACCTGAACCATACCGGCGCGCACAAGATCAACAACTGCATCGGCCAGGTGCTGCTGGCCCGGCGCATGGGCAAGACCCGGATCATCGCCGAGACCGGTGCCGGGCAGCACGGCGTGGCCACGGCGACGGTCTGTGCGCTGTTCAACCTTCCCTGCGTCGTCTACATGGGCGAGACGGACATCGAGCGGCAGGCGCCGAACGTCTTCCGGATGAAGATGCTGGGCGCCGAGGTGCGGTCCGTCACCTCGGGCGCGGGGACGCTCAAGGACGCGATGAACGACGCCATGCGCGACTGGGTCGCCAACGTCGACGACACCTATTACCTGATCGGCACCACCGCCGGGCCGCATCCCTATCCGGCCATGGTGCGCGACTTCCAGTCGGTCATCGGCGACGAGGTGCGCGAGCAGATCCAGGAGCTCGAGGGGCGGCTGCCCGACACTCTGGTCGCCTGCATCGGCGGCGGCTCCAACGCGCTCGGCCTGTTCCATCCGTTCCTCGACGATGCCGAGACGCGCATCGTCGCCGTCGAGGCGGCGGGCGAGGGTATCGAGACCGGCAAGCACGCGGCCAGCCTGACGGCGGGCGACCCCGGCGTGCTGCACGGCAACCGCATGTACCTGCTGCAGGACGAGGACGGCCAGGTGAAGGAAGCCCATTCGGTGTCGGCCGGGCTGGATTATCCGGGCATCGGGCCGGAGCATTCCTGGCTGCACGATACCGGGCGGGTCGAATATGTCTCGATCTCCGACGACGAGGCGCTCGCCGCCTTCCACAAGATCACCCGGCTCGAGGGCATCATCCCGGCCCTCGAATCGGCGCACGCCTTGGCCCATGTGCTGAAGCTGGCACCGACCCTGCCGAAGGACAACCTGCTGGTCGCCAACATGAGCGGCCGCGGCGACAAGGACCTGGGAACGGTGGCCAAGCTGGCGGGGGTGACGATATGAACCGCGAAACCCGAATAGACCGCCGTTTCGCCAAGCTGCGCGCCGAGGGGCGCGGCGGGCTGGTCACCTTCCTGACCGCCGGCGATCCCGACCTGGAAACCTCGGCCGAGATCCTCGCCGGGCTTCCGGCCGCCGGGGCCGACGTCATCGAACTGGGCATGCCGTTCAGCGACCCGATGGCCGACGGCCCGGCCATCCAGCTGGCGTCGATCCGCGCCCTGAAGGCCGGGACCACCCTGCAGAAGACCCTGGACATGGTGGCGGCGTTCCGCCGGTCCGACGACGAGACGCCGATCGTCCTGATGGGCTACTTCAACCCGATCCACGCCTACGGTCCGGACCGCTTCGTCAAGGCGGCGGTCGAGGCCGGGGTCGACGGGCTGATCATCGTCGATCTGCCGCCCGAGGAGGACGCCGACCTGTTCGCCCCGGCCCGCGCCGCCGGGCTGAACTTCATCTTCCTGACGGCGCCGACCACCGACGAGGCCCGGCTGCCCCGGGTATTGGACGGCGCCAGCGGATTCGTCTATTACGTGTCCATCACCGGTATCACCGGGACGGCCTCGGCCGCGGCGACCGATATCGAAGCCGCGGTGGCGCGCCTGCGCCGCCATACCGAGCTGCCCATCGCCGTCGGGTTCGGCATCAAGACCCCCGAGCAGGCGGCGGAAGTGGCATCGTCGGCGGACGCGGCGGTCGTCGGGACGGCCCTGGTCAACCGGCTGGCGGAGAACCTCGACGCCGACGGGCGGGCCAAGCCCGGCCTGGCGGAAGGGGTGTTGTCTTTGGTGAGGGACCTGGCCCGCGGCGTCGCCGCCGGCCGCGTCCGGGAGACCGTCGAATGAACTGGCTGAACAACTGGGTCCGGCCCAAGCTGCGCGAACTCGTCGGGCAAAAGGAGATTCCGGAGAATCTCTGGCATAAGTGCCCGAAGTGCGAGCAGATGATCTTCCACCGCGACCTCGATGCCAACCTGCGGGTCTGCCCGCATTGCGGCCATCACATGCGCCTGACCGTCGACGAGCGGCTGAAGATGCTGTTCGACGAGGGCGAGTACCAAGCGATCGAACTGCCGGAAGCCGTCGCCGACCCGCTGAAGTTCCGCGACCGCAAGCGCTATGCCGAGCGGCTGCGCGAGGCGCGGGGCAAGACCGGCACCAACGACGCGCTCACCGTGGCGCACGGCAAGATGGGCGGGATGAACGTCGTCGTCGCCGCCTTCAACTTCAGTTTCATGGGCGGCTCCATGGGCATCGCGGTGGGCGAGGGGCTGCTGGCCGCCTCCCGGCTTGCCGTCGTCCAGGACGCGCCGCTGATCGTCGTGCCGTCCTCGGGCGGCGCGCGCATGCAGGAAGGCATCCTGTCGCTGATGCAGATGGCGCGCTCCACCATCGCGGTCGACGAGGTGCGCGAGGCCGGCCTGCCCTATATCGTGGTCCTGACCGATCCGACGACCGGCGGCGTCTCCGCCTCCTTCGCCATGCTGGGCGACATCACGATCGCCGAGTCGGGCGCGGTCATCGGCTTCGCCGGGGCCCGCGTGATCGAACAGACCATCCGGGCCAAGCTGCCCGAGGGCTTCCAGCGCGCCGAATACCTGTACGACCACGGCATGGTCGATATCGTCTCGGAGCGGCACAAGCTGCGCGACACCCTGGTCCGGGTGCTCGACCTGCTGCGCAACCCGCGGCCGTCCGGCGACATCGTCCCGTTTTCGCCGGAAGAGGCCGACACGGCGGAAGAGGAGGATGGCGACGACGGCGAGGTGACCGAAGCCGATGCCGAAATCCCGCCGCCGGAAAGCGCCCAGCCGGCCGGCGAGGAGAAGGACGCCCCGCGCTGAGCACCGACGCCGTTCTCGACCGGCTGACCCACCTTCACCCGAAGCTGATCGACCTGTCGTTGGGCCGCGTCGAATCGCTACTCGGCGATCTCGGCCGCCCGCACGAGGCGTTGCCGCCGGTCGTCCATGTCGCCGGGACCAACGGCAAGGGGTCGGTCATCGCCTTCCTGCGGGCCATCCTGGAAGCGGCCGGGTTGCGGGTGCATACCTATACCTCGCCGCATCTGGTGCGCTTCAACGAGCGCATCCGGGTGGCCGGGGAGATCATCGGCGACGCCGATCTGACGGCCCTGCTGGAAGAATGCGAGCGGATCAACGGGGATCGGCCGATCACCTTCTTCGAGGTCACCACGGCGGCGGCCTTCCTGGCCTTCGCGCGCACGCCGGCCGACATCGCCCTACTGGAGACCGGCCTGGGCGGGCGGCTTGACGCGACCAACACGGTGAAAAATCCGGCGCTGACCGTGATCACGCCGATCTCGCTCGACCACCAGCAATATCTGGGCGACACGGTGGAGCTGATCGCCGCCGAGAAGGCGGGCATCCTGAAGCCCGGCGTGCCCTGCCTGACCGCCTCGCAGCCGCGCAAGGCGGCGCGGGTGCTGAGCGCCAAGGCCGCCGAGCTGGGCGTTCCCCTGCGCGGCGAGGGGACCGACTGGTTCGTTCTGCCGCGCGGCGAGGGCATGCTGTATTCCGCCGGGGACCGGACCCGCGAGTTGCCGCTGCCGGCCCTGCCCGGCAAGCACCAGCTGTTCAACGCCGGGCTGGCCGTGGCCTGCGCCGAAAGCCTGAGCGGTTTAGACTTGCCGGACGCCGCCTATGCCGAGGGCATGCGGACGGCGAGCTGGCCGGCGCGCCTGCAGCAACTGACCCAAGGCCCGCTGGCCGGGATGCTGCCCGAGGGCTGGGAGCTGTGGCTCGACGGCGGCCACAATCCCGCCGCCGGGAAGATCCTCGCCGAGCATTGCCGCCGCTGGCGCGACAAACCGCTCTATCTGGTGATGGGCATGATCACCGGCAAGGACCCCATCGGCTTCCTCAAACCCCTGGAGGGATCGATCCGGCGCTTGCGGGGGGTGACAATTCCGAACGAGGCGAGTAGTTTGCCTGCGGAAAAGGTGGTGCTGGCAGCCCAGTACCATGCCATCGACGCCGTTCCGGCGGCCTCCGTCGCCGAGGCGGTTCGCGATTTCGTGGAGAAAGACCACGGCCCCGCGCGCATTCTGATCTGCGGATCCCTATATCTAGCGGGGCAGGTTCTTCGCGAGAACGCCTAGCCCGGTACGTATTCAAGACCTTAAAGGTTGCGATGAAAAAAACCCTGACTACGAGGCGGCTTCGGTTGCGCCCCCTGGAAGCAACGGATGCCGCTGACTTCGCGAAACTGTTCAGCGCCGATCACGGCGCCGTGGCGATGACCGCCAAATTCCCCAACCCCTGCGGCGAAGACGAGGCCCGCGCCTGGATCACCAAGCGGATCAACGGCGATTCCTGGGGCTTCGCCATCCTCCGGCGCGAGGACGGCATGTTCGTCGGTTCGGTCGGGCTGACCGAATACGAGGACCGGGTCGAACTGGGCTACGGGATCGGACGGGCCTTCTGGGGCCGTGGCTACGCCACCGAGGCGGTGCGCGCCGCCGCCGATTACGCCCGCGAGCTTGGCCTTTCGTCGGTCGAGGCCTGCACCTTCACGACCAACCCGGCTTCGGCGCGGGTTCTGGAAAAGTGCGGCTTCGAGAACATGGGGCGGACGACCCGGAACTACCCCGAGCGCGGCGGCCGCCGCGCCGTCGTCCTGCATGTCCTGGCGCTCGCCGAGGAACAGCGCGCCGCCGGATAAACGAAACCCCGCCGGAGCGGGGTTTCAAATTCCTTGGAGATCCAAAGGCGGATCCCTTCATCAGAGCGACGATTCGAGCCACTCCTGGAGCTTGCTCTTCGGGAGCGCGCCGATCTTGGTCGCGGCGACCTGACCGTCCTTGAACAGGATCAGCGTCGGAATGCCCCGCACGCCGTATTGGGACGGCGTTCCCGGGTTCTCGTCGATGTTGATCTTGGCAACGGTGACCCGGTCGCCCAGTTCCGCGTCGAGTTCCTCCAGCGCGGGGGCGATCTGCTTGCACGGGCCGCACCATTCGGCCCAGAAGTCCACGAGCACCGGCGTTGAAGACTTCAAAACATCGGTTTCAAACGACGAATCGGTTACGTTTTTCGGCATTTATCCAATCCCTACAGAGACTTATGAAAATCCTTTTGGCCGGCGCCCCCTCTTGCGGCGGCTGGCTATGGAATGAATCTAGAAAGGGGGGGAGACCCCGTCAAGGTCCGCTGGCAAGGTCCGGCGACGGTCACGGGATGTGACGGTCGAGGAGCACGTCGGAAAGCGGCATGGCGCGGGGCCCATCGGTCCACAGCAGGACGCAGCGCACCGGCCGGTCCGGATAGATGTGGCGGAGCGCCTCTCGGTAGGCGGCCATCTGGCCGAGATAGATGTCCGGCACCCCGGATTCGGTGGCCGGTGGCGGCCGGTTGGTCTTGAAGTCGACCACGGTGACGGCATCGGCGGTGACCAGCAGCCGGTCCACCTGGGCCGAGATGATCCGTCCGTTGACCTGGCCGACCACCGGCACCTCGGCATGGCTGCCGGGGCCGAACAGCGGCGCGAATTCCGGATCCTCGATGACGTCTATGGTCTCGGCGGCCAGCGCCCGACGGGTGTCGGCGTCGAGGCCGTGGACGCTGCGGGCCAGATAGGCCTCGGCGGCGGCGCGGCGTTTTTCCGGTTCCAGGCCGGGCAGGGTCTGCAACAGGGCATGGACCAGCCGTCCGCGCTTGAACCGGGCGCCCGAATCCTCGCCCAGCGGCGAGCGCACCGGCGGATCCTCGCCGTCGGGGCGGGACGGGGTCAGCGGGCGCGGCGGATCGGGCTCGTTCGGCGCCGGGCGGAGCGCCCAGGCGGGCAGGGCGCTGTCCGGCGCCTCCGGCGCGGCGGCGGCGCGCTTTCCGTCCGGCTCGGCCTCCTGCGGGTCGTCGAGGCGCAGGGCCGGTTCGCCGAATCCGAGATCGACCTCGCGGGCGGTGTCCTTCATCGTCCCGGCGATCAGGTCGTACCAGCAGCCCTCGGCCCGGCCGCGCTTGGTCTCCCAGCCGCAGACGTAGAGCCGGTCGCAGGCCCGGGTCATGGCGACGTAGAGCAGGCGGCGGTATTCCTGCATCTGGCGTTCGCGCGACTCCTCGCGCAGGGCGCGGCAGACGCTTTCCTCGTTGTCGCGGTAGCCGGGCCACAGCGGCACGGCGTCCTCGTCGTCGCCGCTCCACAGCACCCGGGCGTCGAGCCGGGCGTCCGGCGCGGAACAGGTGTCGGGCAGGAATACGATGTTGGCCTGCAGGCCCTTGGCGCCATGCACGGTCATCACCCGGACCTCGCGGCGGTCGTGCTCCAGGTCGCGCTTGATCTGCGTCTCGCCGCTTTCGATCCACTGCAGGAAGCCCTGCAACGAGGGAACGTGCTCGCGCTCGTAGTCGAGGGCCAGGGCGAGGAACTCGTCGATCGGGTCGTTGGCCTCGGCGCCGAGCCGCCGGACCAGCTTGCGCCGCCCGCCCTCGGGGCCGAGCACCTGGGAGAAGAACTCGAACGGCCGGATGAAATCCACCCGGTCGAGGAAACCGGTCAGCATCCGCCGTGTTTCCAGCCACAGCGGCCGTTCCCCGGCGCGGCGGCTCAACTGCCGCCACAGGGGGATCTCGCGGCCGTAGGCGAGGTCGAACAACTGGTCGTCGTCGAAGTCGAACAGCGGCCCCTTCAGCACCTCGGCCAGCGACAGGTCGTCGTCGGGCAGCAGCAGGAAGCGGGCCAGGGCGAGCAGGTCCATGACCGCGATCTGGTCGGTCAGGACCATCCGGTCGCTGCCCGCCACCGGGATGTTGCGCTTCTTCAGGCAGCGAATCATTTCTTCAGCGAAACGTTCCCGCCGCCGGACCAGGATCATGATGTCGTCCGGCGCGATGGGGCGGCCCCGTGGTTCGAGGATTTCCCCGCTTTTCAGCCAGCCGTCGATGGTGTCGGCGATACGGTCGGCCAGCTGTACCTGCGGGCTGGCGGCGGGAAGCTGGTCGAGCGGCGCATCCCATGGGTCATCGTCCGGCGTTTCCTCGGGTTTCACCGTCGGCCAAAGCTCGATCCGCCCGGCCTGGCCGCGGCGGTAGGGCAGATGGCGGATGGCCTTGCCGCCGAAAGTCAGGCCGCTGGCCGACTGCGGCGTTTCGAACACCCGGTCGACCCCGCGCAGCACCGCCCAGACCGAGCGGAAGGAGAGCGGCATCTCGACGTCGCGCCAGGGCCGTCCGGCCTGCCGAGCCCGTTCGGCGAAGTGCGAGGCCATGCGGCTGAAGGCCTCGGGATCGGCCCCCTGGAAGCTGTAGATCGACTGCTTCTCGTCGCCGACCGCGAACACCGTGCGCTCGCCCGCCCGCGCCCCTTCGCCGGCGAAGAACTCGCCGGTCAGCGCGGCGATCACGTCCCACTGTTCGGGGCTGGTGTCCTGCGCCTCGTCGACCAGGATGTGGTCGATGCCGCCGTCCAGCTTGAAATGCACCCAGGCGGCCTGCCCCTCGGCGTTCAGCAGGGCGCGGGCCTTGAGGATCAGGTCGTCGTAATCGAGCAGGCCGCGCCGCTCCTTCAGCGTCTGGTAGGCGGTGACCAGCACGTCGCCCAGGGTGACCAGCGCCGCCGTCATTTCGGCGGTGGAGGCGGCCTTGAGCTTCTCGTTGAGGGCGAGCAGACGCTGCTGCTCGGCGAGCATGGCGTCGAAAGCCGCCGGGTAGGCCTCGCGCACCGCCTTGGTCATCACCCGGCTTTCGGCCCGGGGGTCGCCGCTCTTGGTCAGGAAGACATCGGCGTAATCGCCCTGCAGGCCTTCCATGCGTTCGTCCCGGGAAGCCTTGATCCAGGCGAGGATTGTACCCGCCCGTTGCTGGTCGGTCTTCGAGCCTTCCATCAGGGCCGAGGCCGCGCCGTCGAGGGCGGACCGGTCGAAGGCCGCGTCCTCGCCGGCGGCGGCGAGCAGGCTGTCGGCCGTTTCATCCTCGTCCAGGCCGAGCAGGTTCCGCATGGCCGTGAGCAGGCCTCCGACCGAGCCGTAATGGCGGATCGCATCGCGGAACCGGCGGCGGTTGCCGACCAGTTCGCGGATCACCGCGTCGAACCCGGCCTCTCCGGCGACGGCGGCCAGCCGGGCCAGGTTGTTGGCGGTCCGCGGGCTGCTTTCGTCGGCGGCGCGGCGCAAGGTGACGTCGCGGGCCTCCAGCAGCAGTTCGGATTCGGTGCGTTCGTCGATCACCGCGAAATGCGGCGCGACCCCGGCCTCCAGCGGGAACTGGCCGAGAAGCGATTCGCAGAAGGAATGGATGGTCCGGATCTTCAGCCCCCCCGGCGTGTCGAGCACCTCGGCGAACAGTTTGCGGGCGCGTGCCGCGTCCTCGTCGGCGACGGCGCGGCCGAGCAGTTCGGTCAATTGCCGATGAAGTTCGTCCTCGGGAACGACGGCCCAGCCGCCGAGGCGCGTGCTCAGCCGGTTGGCCATCTCGGCGGCGGCGGCCTTGGTGAAGGTCAGGCAGAGGATCTTGCCCGGCTGCGTCCCGGCCAGCAGCAGGCGCGAAATGCGGTCGACCAGCACGCGGGTCTTGCCGGTCCCGGCATTGGCCGAGACCCAGACCGATTGGCTCGGGTCGGCGGCGATGATCTGCTGCGCCAGGGCGGTGCGGGTGTCGGTATCCGGGATCATTCGTCCCCTCCGCCGCCGGTGGCCCATTCCTTGACCCGGGCCAGGTGGTCGTAGTCGCCGAACGCGCGGGCGAACATCGGCCGGGGCCGCGAGCGGTAGGGCGTCTTGGGATCGTCGAAACGGGCGATGCGCCGGGCCAGACCGGAAAGCGCGTCGGCGGCGATCTCGGCGATCTCCTTGTCCAGCACCCGGCCCTCGCCGGGCACCCGCGCGCCGGTCAGCCGCACGTAGATCAGTTCGGCCACGGCGGCCGGATCGACGCCGCCGAAGGCGCCCTGGGCGGCCATCGCCGCTTCCAGGGATAGCTGCGGCACCAGGCCGGATTTGACCTGCGGCCAGCTCGGGGCCTGGCCGGTCTTGTAGTCGAGGATGGCCAGCGAGCCGTCGGCCAGCCGGTCGAAGCGGTCGGCGCGGGCGACCAGCTCAAACGGCCCGGCCGGGGCGTCGAGTTTCATGTTCCCGTCGACCTCGGTGGCCTGGACCCGGATGCCGGCGGCTCGCCGGGCCGCCTCGAATTCGATGAACCAGCGGGCCAGCCGTTCGAAACGCGGCCACCAGAAGGCGCGGATACCGGGCTGCGAGGCGGTTTCCTCGAATTCCTTGTGGCCGATGCGCAGCAGGCGTTCCAGGGCGTCCGGCCCGAGATCTGCGGGGAATTCCTCGGTGAACCTTTCCAGCGCGCCGTGGACGATGATGCCGCGCTCGGCCGCCGTCGGATCGGCGTCGATCGGATCGAGCGGCTTCAGGCCGAGGATGTGCCGGGCGAAGATGGCGTAGGGATCGCGGATCCAGGTCTCGATCTGGGTGACCGACAGCCGTCGGGGCCGCACCGCGACCGACGGTTTCGGCGCCGGGGCCTGGATCTGCACCGAGTCTTCCGGCGGCACGGCGTCGAGCCGCTCGAACCAGTCGAGCCAGCGGGAATCGGGGCGGAAGCGCCCGGCCAGCCCCGATCCGGCGAGCAGGGTCTCCAGGCGCAGTAGCCAGCGGCTGGGTACGGTCGGCGTGCCGCCGACCCGGCTGGCCCGGGTCAACACCACCCGTTTCGCGCAGAAGGCCTGGGCGAAGTCGTGGGCGGCAAGGCCGATCCGCCGTTCCGGCAGGGGCAGGCCGAAAGACTGCATCATCGGGCGGCTCATCCACGGGCCGGATTGGGTTTCGGGCGGCCAAACGCCCTCGTTGAGGCCGCCGAGGATCAGCACGTCGGTCTGGATCAGCCGCGCTTCCAGGGGGCCGAGGATGTGCAGGCGCGGATGCTGCCCGAAGCGCGGCCGCACCGAGCGGCCGATCATCAGGGCTTCCAGCAGGCCGGGGAAGCGGCTGCCGTCCAGGGCGCCGAGGGCGCCTGCGGAGTCACGCAGGTCGGCGATGAACGCGGCGGCGGCCTCGCCGGTCTCGCCGACCCAGAGCCGGTCGGCGCCGGGTTCCTCGTCGGTCGCGGCCAACGACTCGGCCAGTTCGATCAGCGCGTCGGTCAGGGCCTCGGCATCGGCTTCCCCGGCCGAGACGAGGTTCCGGAACCGCTCGCCGGCCTGGTCCAGATAGCCGAGCAGGCCGTCGAATTCCGCCGCCGCCTCGCCGAGCACGGCGCGCAGGCCGTCCAGCCCCGGCGCGGGGCGCGGGCCACGCAGGGCGGCGATCTCCAGCCGCCGCACCTCGGCCCGGCATTGCGACAGCGACCGGCCGCACCCGGCCAGCGGATGTTTCAGCGCGGCGAGCATCGGCACCGGGGCGAAGCCCTCGGCGACCATGCGCCCGGCGAGCAGCAGGAAGGCCGAGGCCGGCGTGTGGGCCAGGGGCTGGCCGGCCGAGTCGTCGACGCCGACCTGCCAGCGGCGCAGCTCGGTGGCGACCCGCCGGGCCAGGGTCCGGTCGGGCGTGACCAGGGCGGCGGTGGTGCCGTCGGCCTCCAATACCTCGCGCATCATCAGGGCGACCACGCCCGCTTCCTCGCGCGGTCCGGGGCAGTCGATCCGGGTGACGCCGTCCAGGCAATCGGCCGTGAAAGCGGCCTCGGCATGCCAGCCGCGCGTCGCGTCGGCCGGTTGCAGGGCGGTGTTGACCAGACGCCGCCGAGGGTTCTCGACCGGCGGATGGCTGGGCGCGGGCCAGTCCGGCACGTCGGCGGGTTTGACCCCTAGCTTGGCCAGAAGGGCCTGCATGCCGGTCTGCGGATGCGAAGGGTCGGTGATCGGCCTCGCCGCGCGGTCGAGGCCGGGCAGGACGACGCAGCCTTGCGGCAGCCGGGCGATGGCCGAGAGCAAATCGGCGGTGGCCGGGATGCTGCCGGTCGAACCCGCCGCGATGACCGGCGTCTGCGGCGGCGACTTGCGCCAGGATTCGGCTTGCAGCGTCAGCAGCCGGTTGCGCCGGTCTGCCGAGTCGAGGCAACCCTCGTCGGCCAGCACGGCCGGCCAGAGCTCGGTCAGGATGGTCAGGAACTTGAGGGTGATCTGCCAGTGTTCGGCGAAGTCCCTGGGAACGAGGTCCGCGAGGTCGGCGAAATCGAGGCGTTCGGTGTGCACCTGATCGAGCAGCCGTCCCAGCTCGGCGGCCAGCATGGCGGCCTGTTCCGGCGTGGTGTCGCCGCCGCGCAGGGCGAGGACCAGGCGGGTCAGCAGGATCTGGCGGCGCAGGCCGGGGATGGCCGGGGGTAGTTCCTCGGCGCCGGGCGGCGCGTCGGCCGAGGACAGGCCGCCCGCCGCGTCGCCGGCTTCCGAAATGGCCAGCTCGTCCTCGTCCATGTCGCCGAGCGGCAGCAGCCGGGGCAGCAGCATGGGCTTGCCGCCGCCGCGCCGCAGGAAGGCGTCGCGCAGGCCGCGGCAGGCCCGGCGGGTCGGCAGGAAGATGCGGTAGTCGGTGAGGGCGTCCGGCCCGTCCCCGGCTTGGGCGAGGATGCCGTCGGCCAGGGCGTCAAGGAAGGGACTCCCCGCGGGGATGGTGAAAACCGCGGGGGCGGCGCGCAACGGCGAAGGGCTGTCCGGTCCGCTCAAATCCTCTCCGTCTTCCTTTCAAATCCTCTCCGTCTTCCTTTGGCCGCCGGTTACCGGTGCTTGGTCTCCGGGTAGCGTTCGCGCAGATAGCGCTCGGCCTCGGCAAGGCCCTCGGGCGTGCCGACGTGGAACCACTCCCCGTCATGCACGATGCCGTAGAGCCGCTCGGCCTCGATCGCCTGGTCGTAGAGCTTGCGCAGCCGGAACGGGCCCTCCGGCGATCCCTTGAACAGGCGCGGATGGAGAATCTGGATGCCGGTGAATAGATAGGGCGACAGTTCGCGTTCGGGCCGCTGGCTCAGCACCCCGGAGGGATCGATGCAGAAATCGCCCATGCCCGTGTATCCGTAGGCGTCGACCGTGGAATGCAGCAGCAGCAGGCCGTCCATCTTGTCGCCGTCCCAGATCATCGCCATCCGCCCGAGGGTCGAGATCGGACCGTTCAGCCACATGACGTCGGCGTTGACCACCAGGAAGGGCTCGTTGCCGAGCATCGGCAGGGCCTTGAGCACGCCGCCGCCGGTCTCCAGCAGGTCGTCCTCGCGGGAGAACAGGATTTCCGGACCCTTGCGCGAGCGCAGATGCTGTTCCAACTGGGGGCCGAGATGGTGCAGGTTGACGATGATGGTCTCGACGCCGGCCTCTTCCAGGCGGTCGATGGTCCGGTCCACCATGGCGCGCCCGCCGACCTTGATCAGCGCCTTCGGCGTCTTGTGGGTCAGCGGCTGCAGGCGGCGGCCGTATCCGGCGGCCAGGATCATCGCCCGTTTCGGCACCTTGGCGAGGTTGCCTGAAATCTTCTTGATTTCGGTGTTGTTCTTGTTGGTCATGCGGCTCCTTCCGGAAGGGGGGCCGGTTTTCCCCTTCTCTCGGGTGGTATATGTTCGTCGAACCAGTTTGCCACCGGCGCCAGGACGGGCTTCTGCAAGGCCCGTTCGAGCAGGCGCCAGACACGCGGGATGTGCCCAAGATAGTTCGGCTTGCCGTCGCGCCGCCAGAGCCGCGTGAAGATTCCGATCACTTTGGCGTGCCGCTGGGCCGCGACGACCGAAAACGCATCGCCGAAGGCCGACCGGCCCTTCCCGGGAAACGCGGCTTCGTAGCGCTCCAGCAGCCTGGATGCAAGAGCCGGATCGATGTCGCGCCGCGCATCCTCGACCAGGGACATCAGGTCGTAGGCGGCCGGGCCGGCCAGGGCGTCCTGGAAATCGAGCAGGCCGCAGGCCGCCACGCCGTCGCGCCCGTCGAGGACCATCAGGTTGTCGACGTGATAGTCGCGCAGTACCAGGGTGCGCGGCTGGGCACGGACCACGGGGAACACGCTCAGCCAGGCTTCGGCATAGGCCTGGCGGACATCGGGGGCGGTTGGCCGGCCGAGCATGGCGGGCATGTACCAGTCGGTCAGCAGGAAGGCCTCGGCCAGCAGGGCGTTGTCGTCATAGGCGGGCAGGTCCGCCGGGACGGCCCGTGCCGGTTCGATCCGGTGCAGGGCGATCAGCACGTCGAGCGCCAGGTCGTAGAGGGTCCGTTCGTCGGCGCCGCCGGCGAGCAGGCGGGTATAGGTCCGGTCGCCGAAGTCCTCGAGCAGCAGGAATCCCGCCTCGGGATCCTCGGCGAGGATCTGCGGCGTGCTGAAACCGAGAGCGCCGAGGTGCCGGGTCAGCCGGGCGAAGGGCCGCACGTTCTCCAGCGGCGGCGGCGCGTCCATCAGCATGGCGGTGCGCCCGCCGTCGGCGATGCGGTGATAGCTGCGGAACGAGGCGTCGCAGGGGAGCGGGGTGCGCCGGGCGCCGCCCCATCCGGCGGCGTCGAGGAAGGCCGCGATGTCGGCGGCGCGGGCGGCCGGGGTCTTCGGGTCAGGCAAGGCCCGCCTCCTTCATTCGGGGGTTCCAGGCGCCGGGCGCGGACAGGGCGGCGGTCCGCGAGCCCCGCACCGGGCCGTGGCCGAGCCGGATGTCCAGCCGCCCGGCCGGCAGCAGCGGACCGAGCCGGTCCGGCCATTCGATGAGGGAAATCCCCTCGGCGAATGCGTCCTCGATATCCAGTTCGTAGGCCTCGTCCGGGGCGGTCAGCCGGTACATGTCGAAATGATAGACGGTGCCGCCCGGCCCGTCATAGGTCTGGACCAGGGTGAAGGTCGGGCTCGGGACTTCCTCCTCGCGCCGGCTCCAGGCCCGGATGAAGGCCCGGGCGAAGACGGTCTTGCCGGTGCCGAGGTCTCCCCACAGGGCGAGGACGTCGCCGGGACGGACGATCGCGGCCAGCCGGGCGGCGAGGGCCTCGGTGGCGGCCTGATCGGCGAGGGGGAATTCGATGGAAATCTCGGTGGAACTCAACGGGGCATCGCCTCGAGTTAAAAAGACGGCAAGGGTTCTTCACAGGCCTTCGGCGAGGGGCTTTTTTACCCTTTCGAGTCCGGGGATTCCACGTCCTTCGTATCGCCGCCGCCGGACGATACCGGATCGACCGGAGCGCCCTCGAGCAGGTCGATCGGATCCTGCGAGCTGTCGCCCGTGGGCAGGCGGCATTTGATGGTCGTGCCATGTCCGCGGGCCGAGCGGATTTCGACGGTGCCGTTGTGCAGTTCGACGAAGCGGGTGACCAGCGACAGGCCGAGCCCGGAGCCCAGTTCGGCGCTTTCCGGCGTCGGGCCGTGGCGGAACGGCTTGCGCAGTTGGTCGAGCGATTCGGTCTTCATGCCGGGGCCGCTGTCGGCGATGGCGAAGACGACGTGGTCGCCGTCGCGGTAGGCCGACAACCCGATGCGTCCGCCGCGCGGGGTGAAGTGGACGGCGTTGCTGAGCAGGTTGAAGAACACCTGCTTGAGCCGCCGTTCGTCGGCGACGATCCAGCCGATGTTCGACGGGCAGTCGAAATCGATGATCAGCCCCTTGTGGCGGGCCCGTTCGCGGATCAGCTTGAGCAGCCCGGCGAGCAGCGCGTGGACCTCCACGATATCCAGTTCCAGGGCCATCATGCCGGCCTCGATGCTGGCCAGGTCGAGGATGTCGTTGACCACCGACATCAGGGCCTGCCCGGAATCGAGGATGCCCTGGGCGTATTCTTCCTGACGGTGGTTGAGCTTGCCGAAATAACCGTCGGTGAGGATTTCGGCGAAACCGATCAGCGTGGTCAGCGGCGTGCGGATCTCGTGCGACACGTTGGCGATGAATTCGGACTTCAGGCGGTTCGCCGCGTCGAGGGCCTCGGCCCGCTGGCGCAGGGCCTGTTCGACGCGCGCCCTGTCGGTGACGTCCATGAAGCTGACCATCAACGCGCCGTCGGGCAGCGGAATGGTGCCGAATTCCAGAATCCGGCCATCGATCCGCCGGACCCGGCCGGTTCCGGACTGGCGGCTCATCAGGGCGGATGCGGTGATCCGGTTGCGGTCGCCGTCGATTCCGTCGTCCGGCAGGAAGGCGGCGATCTTCTCGGCGAATGCGGCGACATGCATGCCCGGCGCGTCGGCGTCGTCGCCGTCCCCGGTTTCGCCGGCCTCTTCGTTGCCGATATCCAGGTTCCAGAGCTGGGTCAGGGCGGGGTTGCTCAGACGCAGGCGGCCATCGGCGCCGAACACAGCCACGCCCTCGAACAGGTTGTCGAGGGTCTCGCGCTGCACGGCGTTGAGTTCGTTCAGCGTCCGCTCCAGGGACAGGCGCTCGGACAGGTCCTCGTAGGCGAGCAGCAGGCCGCCGCCCGGATTGGGCGCGGCGACGCGGCGGAGCGTCCGGCCGTCCGGCAGGTGCATGAGGGATTCGACGGGGCCCTCGAGGTCCCGGATTTCCTTCATCTGTTCGGCCCGGAAGGCGGCGTAGTCGGGGACTTCGGGCAGGCGCCGGGCCTCGCGCAGCCGGTCGAGGAAATCGGCCAGGCGCGGCGCGGTGGCCAGATAATCGGGGTCGAGCTGCCAGAGGGCGGCGAAAGCGTTATTGGCGAACAGCAGCCGGGCGTCGCCGTCCCAGACGGCCATGGCCGTCGGCGCCGTCTCGAGAATGCGGAACCAGTTGGTCGACGGGCCGGTTTCCTCGCCAGCCTTCGGGGCCGGCGGAATGGCGAAGCCCACGGTGGTCTGCCCGTCGTCGAGGCAGAGTTCGGTGACCTCGAAGGTCTCGTCGGAATCCTGCTGGCCAGCCAGGTTGGTGTAGAACGGCGGGGTTTCCGCGCCGCGCAGCCAGACCGGGAAGGGCAAGGCCTCGAGCAGGGCGCGCAGATCGGGCAGCGCCGTCGCGGCCTCCGGGGAGGTCTGCGGGGAATCGCTCAGGTCGTGGAACCAGAGGATGTCGGCGGCCGCGACGTTGTCCGAGCGTTCGGCCCGGATGCCGACGATCTGGACCCGCCGGTCGTCGTCGCCGGCGATCGGCAGCCGCAGGGCGAACCCCTGTCCGCCGGCGTACAGACGCTCGCAGTGCAGGCGTAGGATGCGGGCGGATTCGGCGTCGAACCGCGCGAGAACGTCCTCGTAGCCGCTGTCGGTTCCGTCCGGCAGTTCGAGCAGCACGGCCAACCGCCGCGAGCAGCGGGTTTCGCCGGTGAAGGAATCGCGGAGCAGGAAACCGTCGGGGACGGCGGCGACGATCTCGACCGCCGTTTCCGCCTCGAGCCTGAGGGTTTCGCATTCGGCGAGGGTCCGCCGCAGACGGCGCCAAACCAGATAGAAGGGAATTCCTACGACCGTCCCCGTTACGGCCGAGCCGAGCACTAGCCAGGCCGTCAGCCCTAGCAAAGCAACAGGCCCGGACGGGGCCGGGCGGCAATGGGTCGGATCGTTTTCACGAAGCGGATTCTATTCCCGAACGGGGCGCCCGGCAAGGGCGCCCCGCATATGTCAGGAAAATTTCCTAGTACTCGGGAAGCGGATACCTAGTAGCGGTAGTATTCCGGCTTGAACGGGCCGGCGACCTCGACGCCGATGTATTCGGCCTGGTCGGGGCGCAGTTCGGTCAGCGCCACGCCGAGCTTCTTCAGGTGCAGGGTGGCAACCTTCTCGTCCAGATGCTTGGGCAGGACGTAGACCTTCTTCTCGTAGTTCTTCGGGTTCATCCAGAGTTCCATCTGGGCCAGCACCTGGTTGGTGAACGACGCGCTCATCACGAAGCTGGGGTGGCCGGTGGCGCAGCCCAGGTTCACCAGACGGCCCTCGGCCAGCAGGATCATGCGCTTGCCGTCGGGGAACTCGATCTCGTCGACCTGCGGCTTGATGTTGTTCCACTTGTAGTTCCGCAGCGCCGCGACCTGGATCTCCGAATCGAAGTGGCCGATATTGCAGACGATGGCCCGGTCCTTCATCGCCCGCATGTGGTCGAGGGTGATGACGTCGATGTTGCCGGTGCAGGTGACGAAGATGTCGCCCTTCGGCGCGGCGTCCTCCATGGTGACGACCTCGAAGCCCTCCATCGCCGCCTGCAGGGCGCAGATTGGATCGATTTCGGTGACCAGGACACGGCAGCCGGCGCTGCGCAGGCTCTCGGCCGAGCCCTTGCCGACATCGCCGAAACCGGCGACCACGGCGACCTTGCCGGCCATCATCACGTCGGTGCCCCGGCGGATGCCGTCGACCAGGCTTTCGCGGCAGCCGTACTTGTTGTCGAACTTCGACTTGGTGACCGAGTCGTTGACGTTGATCGCCGGGAACAGCAGGGTCTTTTCCTCTTCCATGTGGTAGAGGCGATGCACGCCGGTGGTCGTCTCCTCGGTCACGCCGCCGATGGCTTTGGCGTTGGCCGCGTACCAGCCCGGCTTCTCGGCCAGGCGCTTCTTGATCGCGGCGAACAGGGCCTCCTCTTCCTCGTTGCCGGGATTGTCCAGCACGGAAGGATCGGATTCCGCCTTGAGGCCGAGATGGATCAGCAGGGTGGCGTCGCCGCCGTCGTCGAGGATCAGGTTCGGCGTGCCGCCGTCGCCCCACTCGAAGATGCGGTGCGTGTAGTCCCAGTATTCCTCCAGGCTCTCGCCCTTATAGGCGAAGACCGGCGTGCCCGCGGCGGCGATCGCCGCCGCGGCGTGATCCTGGGTCGAATAGATGTTGCACGACGCCCAGCGGACGTCGGCGCCGAGCGCTTTCAGGGTCTCGATCAGCACGGCGGTCTGGATGGTCATGTGCAGCGAGCCGGCGATGCGCGCGCCCTTGAGCGGCTGTTTGCCGCCGAACTCCTCGCGAACCGCCATCAGGCCCGGCATTTCGGTTTCGGCGATATCGATTTCCTTGCGGCCCCAATCGGCCAGGCCGATGTCGGCGACTTTGTAATCGGTGGAACTCATCGAGTCTCTCCAGGCGAAAGGTTTAGACTTCCCGGATGCGCAGCGGGCCGGGTGGTGGCGCGGGGCGGCGATCCAACTGACAACAACATAAAGAAATCTTTATATGATATTCAAGGGGCGAGACCGATTTATCTCCACCCCGGGCCGCCCCTCTATGCCAGGGCGTTGAAATCGTCGAGCAATGTGGCGATCCGGCCGCCGTCCACCTGGTCCAGGATGATGCGGGCGCGTTGGTCCGCCGCGCCAAGGTCGAGCGCCCGGATCCGCATCTTGACCCGCGGGATGTTGGAGGCGGCCATCGACAGTTCGCGGATGCCCATGCCCAGCAGCAGGGCGGTGAACCGGGGATCGCCGGCCATCTCGCCGCAGACCGCGACCGGGATGCGGGCCTTCAGGGCGGCGTCGGTGGTGCCCTGCAGCAGCCGCAGCACCGCCGGATGCAGCGGATCGAAGAACGGCGCGACCCGCTCGTCGGCCCGGTCGGTGGCCAGGGTGTACATGATCAGGTCGTTGGTGCCGATCGAGAAGAAATCGCTGACCCGGGCCAGCGCGTCGGCCGCCAGGGCGGCCGCCGGAACCTCGATCATCACGCCGCAGGGCGGCAGGGGGCTGGGCACCTCGACCCCTCGCCGGCGCAACTGCCGGGCGGCCCGTTTCAGGTGCTCGCGGGCCCGGCGCACGTCGGCCATGCGGGTGACCATCGGCAGCAGGATACGCACCGGACCGTGGTTGGCGGCGCGCAGGATGGCGCGGAACTGGGTCTCCAGCACCTCGGGCAAGGTCAGCGACAGGCGGATGCCTCGCAGGCCGAGCGGCGAGGAGATGCTGGCCCCGAGGTCGCCGATCAGCGCCTCCGAGGTCTTCTCGCCGCCGATATCCAGGGTGCGGATGGTGACCGGCCGTCCGTTCATCGCCTCGACCATGCCGCGGAAGGCCTGGTACTGGGCGTCCTCGTCGGGCACGTCGTCGCGGTTCATGAACATGAACTCGGTGCGCAGCAGGCCGATCCCGGCGGCGCCGGCCTGCTTGACCAGGTTCATTTCGATCGGCAGCTCGACGTTGGCGTGCAGCCCGATCTCGGTGCCGTTACGGGTCACCGCGCGCTGGCGGCGCAGCCGGGCCAGGAGGCGGTTCTCCTGCTGCCGTTTCTCGCGCCGCGTCTCGTATTTGGCGAGCGTCGCGGCCGTCGGGTTGATGATGACCCGCCCGGCGGTGCCGTCGACGATCACCGTGTCGCCGGCCTGCAACTGTTTGCTCAGGTCCGGCACGCCGAGGACCATCGGAATGCCGAGCGCGCGGGTCATGATCGCCGTATGCCCCTCGGCCCCGCCGCCGACGGCGGCCGCGCCGGCGATCCGGGTTGGGCTGAGCCGGGCCGTGTCGGCCGGCGTCAGTTCATGGGCGATGATGATGCTGCCTTTCGGCAGGCGTGACAGCGGCGTCCGCGGCGCCCGGGTGAGGTTCTGGATCAGCCGGCCGCCAACCTCGCGGATGTCGGCCAGCCGGGCCGCGATATAGGCGTCGTCCAGGGCGGCGAAGCCTTCCGAGATCTCGGCGATCTCGGCGTCCACCGCGGCTTCGGCGTTGATCCGGCCGTTGACGATCCGGTCCTCGGCGCCGCGCACCAGCCGCGAGCCTTCCAGCATCTGCAGGTAGGCGTCGAGCAGCAGGCCGATTTCCTCCTGGACCAGTTCCGGCATGGCCTGGGTCTTGGCCTGGAGTTGCTTGATCTGCCGCCGCGCCCGGCGCAGGGCATCGCGGAATCGCGCCTGCTCCTTCGCCACATCGCGGGCCGCGACGCGGTACTTGGGAACCGCCGCCATGCCGCCGTTGCGGACATGGGCGATTCCGATTCCGATTCCGGGGGACACCCCCAGGCCGTCGAAAGTCCGTTCCTTGGTCTGTTTTGGCGCCATCGCCTTCCCAGTCGTTGCGGTCCCAGCCGTTCTCGGCCCCCCCCTGTCGTCGTCTGCCGCGGCCTCCCCAGGCGCGGTCTTCTCTGTTCGTGGTGGGCGGCTATTCCTCGAACCGGGCCTCGACCAGTTCGCACAGCGCCGCCGAGGCGTCCTCGGCCTGCGGTCCCGAGGTGGTGATGACGATTTCCGTCCCCAGGCTGGCGGCCAGCATCATGAGCCCGAGGATCGACGTCCCCGAAACGCTCTGGCCGCCCTTGCTGACCGTCACCTCGGCGTTGAAGGCGGCGACGAGCTTGACGAACTTGCTGGCGGCCCGGGCATGCAGGCCGCGTTCGTTGCAGATCGTCACCGTTTTGCTGATCAGAGCCTCATCCTCGCTTGGCGCCGCTTTTCTGCCGGGCGTCATGACTTGTCCTGGGTGAGCAGCTGCGACGCGATGTTGATGTATTTGCGGCCAGCCTCGCGGGCGCTGACCACCGCCTTGTGCAGGTCTTCCGAATTGCGGACGCTGGCCAGTTTGATCAGCATCGGCAGATTCACCCCGGCGATCACTTCGACGTTCGCCTTGTCCATGATGGAGATGGCGAGGTTCGACGGAGTCCCGCCGAACATGTCGGTCAGCACGACGACGCCTTCGCCCTCGTCGGCCTTGACCGCGCTTTCCATGATCTGGGCCCGACGCTCTTCCATGTCGTCGTCAGGACCGATGCCGATCGCCGCCACGTTGTTTTGCGGGCCGACCACGTGTTCCAGGGCGGCCACCAGTTCCTCGGCGAGTCTGCCGTGGGTTACCAGTACCATTCCGATCATAAGTATGGTGTCCCTTGCGATCCTTTTGACGGTGTCTTCCTTATTACGGCTTTTACGATCCGTCCAGTTCCCGATGGTATAGGTGAATCTTCAAGCCTTGATTTTCCAGCCATCCGGCGAGTTTTTCGGCGGTGTAGACCGAACGATGCCGGCCGCCCGTGCATCCCGTGGCTATGGTCAGATAGCTCTTTCCCTCTTCGGCGTAGCGCGGCAGCAGCGGGCCCAGCAACCGGCACAGATTGTCGAAAAACGGCTCGAAATCCGTATCCCGGGCGATGAACGCCCCGACTTCCGCGTCCCGCCCCGTCAGGGGGCGGAGCGCAGGATCATAATGGGGATTGGCCAAAAAACGAACGTCGAAAACGAGATCGGCCTCGCGCGGCAGGCCGCGCTTGAACGAAAACGAGGTCACGAACACCGTCAGGCCGGGCCTGTCCTTGATGGCGAAATGGCCGTCCAGGGTGCGTTTCAGGTCGCCCAGCGAGGCCGAACTGGTGTCGATCACCACGTCGGCCCGGTCGCGCAGGGCCGCCAGCAGCCGCCGTTCGTGGACGATCCCGTCGCGCACCGGCCGGTCGAGGGCCAGCGGGTGGCGGTGCCGGGTTTCGGCATAGCGGCGGCCGAGCTGCTCGTCGTCGCAATCGAGGAACAGCACCCGCACGGTGATGCGTTCGCGCTTCTCGGCCAGGAGGTCGAGTTCGGCGGCCAGGGTGTCGGCGGCGAAATCGCGGGTCCGGATGTCGACCCCGACGGCGACGGGGCGCCGGAAATCCTGCGACTCCAGGCTGCGCTGGCGGGGCAGGACGAGGCTGTCGAGAAGCGACAGGGGGACGTTGTCGATGGCCTCGTAGCCGAGATCCTCGAGCGCCTTCAGGGCCGAGGTCTTGCCGGCGCCGGACATGCCGGTGACGACCAGCACGTCGATCCCGGAGGCTTGGCCCGGTTGCGCGGTCCCGGAAGTCTCGGAAGGTGAGGGCATTGGGGGTCAGGCTCCACAATGTTTCATGCGACTTTCCTCGGGGCACCGGGCCTCAGGGCACCGGAACCACGGCACCGGCGAGACGGGCCACGGCCAACCGGAGCTTCGCGGCGGCCGAGGCCTCGAACGGCGCCAGGCGGAGCAACGGGACCGAAACCCCCATATACCCGCAGAAAGCCGATTCGGGAATACGTTCGATGGCCGACGGGTCGGCCAGATCGACGGCGAGGCCGATCCGGACGGCGGCACGGCTGTCCATCCGGACGACGCCGACGCCGCGGACTTCCAGCATGCCGGCGATGGGGTCGGGCGGCGAGGCGATCAGGGCTTCGCCGTCCCGCCGCAGGTCCACGCGATCGTCGGAGACCAGGACCGCCCCGGCGTCGATGAGGCGCAGGGCGAGGTCGGATTTCCCGGCGCCCGAGGGGCCGAGGATCAGAACGCCGGTTCCGCCGACGTCGATGCAGGTCGCGTGTATCTGCTCCATGGCGGAAAGGTTGGAACCCCGCCCGCCGCGAGTCAATGCGGTGTTTTCAGAAGACGTCTTCAGACCAGGGGCAGCCGGACGACGAACCGGGCGCCGATGACCCGGCCGTTCTCGCCGTGCCGGTTCTCCGCCCAGATGCGGCCGCCGTGCGCCTCGACGATCTGTTGCGAGATGTTGAGCCCGAGGCCGGAATGGGTGCCGAAGGCCTCGCCCTCGGGCCGCTCGGAGTAGAAGCGGCTGAAGATGTCGGCTTCCTTGCCGGCCGGAATCCCGGGACCCTGGTCGAGGACCTCGATCTGCGCGTCGCCGTCCTCGATGCTGCCGCGCAAGGTGATGACCCCGTCGGGGGGCGAGAACGACACGGCATTGGAGATCAGGTTGCGGAACACCTGGACCAGCCGCCCGGTCAGGCCGTTGATCCGCAGCTCGCCGCCGGGCAGGTCGAGCTCGAGCCTGGTGCCCTCGCCGCTGCGGGCCGAGACCTGCATGTCGGCGACGGCGCCGAGCAGGCCGGTGAGGTCCACCGGCTCCATCTCGGCCCGGGACAGTTCGGCGTCGAGCCGCGAGGCGTCGGAGATGTCGGAGATCAGCAGATCGAGGCGTTTCACGTCTTCCTGGATGATCCCCATGAGCTGCCGCTGCTGTTCGGGATCCTTGATCCGGGCAATCGTTTCGACTGCGGAATGAAGGCTGGTCAGGGGGTTCTTGATTTCATGGGCGACATCGGCCGCGAAACCCTCGATGGCGTCCATGCGCCGCCACAGGGCATTGGTCATGTCGTTCAGGGCCTCGGCCAGTTCGCCGATCTCGTCGGTGCGCCCGGGGAACCGGGGAATGGTGGCCTGACGGTTGTGGGTCATGCGGACGATCTCGGCGGCCTTGGCCAGCAGGCGGATCGGCCGGGCGATCGTTCCGGCGAGATAGAGCGACAGGGCGATGGTGATGGCCAGGGCGATGCCGAAGACCTTGAGGATGTCCAGGCGGACGTCGTAGAGCGCGGTGTCGATGGCCCGCGAATCCTTGGACAGCATGACCGCGCCGAGCACATGCTTGTAACGCTGGACCGGGGCGGCGACGCTGAGCATCATGCGCGGCCCGCTCTGGCGCAGGAAATGGCCGGTGTCGCCGCTCAGGGCCTGCAAGACCTCGGGGTAGTCGCCGGCGCGCTGATGGGCGGATTCCTGATAGGGGGGAAGTTCGGTCGTGCCCGGCAGGAGCGAGACCAGGGTATCGTACCCTTCCAGCAGCGTGCCGAAGAAGCCGTTGCCGACCGCCGTCGGCGGCGGCAGTTCCTCGATCTGAACCAGACCGCCGGGACCGAGCAGCATCCGGCTGTCGACGATCAGCACGCCGTCCGCCCCGAACAGCCGGGCCCGCGTGCCGGTCGGCTCGACCAGCCGGCGGATCATCTGCCGGGCGGCGTTGGGGATCAGGGCCTGGCGCGGCACCGTGATGTCGGCCGACGACGGGGAGACCGCGCCCTCGCCGACGGCGGCGGCGAACATACGGGCCTGTTTCTGCAGCGAAGCCAGTTCGGTGGCGATCAGGTTGGCGCGATATTCGCCGAGATAGAGCAGCCCGACGACCAGGACGCCGAGCGCCATCAGGTTGACGGCGAGAATCCGCCAGGTCAGTTGCGAGATGGTGATCCGCCGGAGACGAAACGGGCGCGAAACCATGGCGGCGGTCAGGCCTGACGATAGCGGTAGCCGACGCCGTACAGGGTCTCGATTTCGGAGAATTCGGGATCGGTCTCGCGGAACTTCTTGCGCAGCCGTTTGATGTGGCTGTCGATGGTCCGGTCGTCGACGTAAATGTTTTCGCCATAGGCGGCATCGATCAGCTGGTCGCGCGATTTCACATGGCCGGGATGGATGGCCAGGGCCTGCAAAAGCAGGAATTCGGTCACCGTGAGGTTCACCGGTCCGTCGTTCCAGGTGCACATGTGGCGGGCCGGATCCATGGTCAGCGGGCCGCGCTTGAGGATTTCCGCCGGCGGTTCCCCGTCGTCCGCCGGGGCCGGATCGCGGCGCCGCAGCACGGCGCGGATCCGCTCGATCAGCAGGCGCTGCGAGAACGGCTTCTTGATGTAGTCGTCGGCGCCCATGCGCAGGCCGAGCATCTCGTCGATCTCGTCGTCCTTCGAGGTCAGGAAGATGACCGGCAGGCTGCCCTTTTCGCGGATCCGCTCGAGCAGTTCCATGCCGTTCATGCGGGGCATCTTGATGTCGAGGATGGCAAGGTCCACCGGCTCCCGCTCGAGGCCGTCGAGCGCCTCGTAGCCGTCGCGATAGGTGTGTACGGCGTACCCCTCGGCCTCCAGGGCGATGGAGACCGATGTCAGAATGTTACGGTCGTCGTCGACGAGAGCAATGGTATGCGGCATGGGATCCCCCTCATTCCCGGATTCTCTGGTTTCCCCGCGGGCCTCCAGCGGCGGACGGACGAAGCCCCGTTCCGGAAATTGACTGTCGGTTTGTGTCAAAATTAAAGCGAGATCAAGGTTTTTTGTGGCGTCTGATGCGCCCGGGCCCAGGGCCAGGGGTTGCGGGAATCGACAACGGTCAGATATTCCCCCCTTAAATGGGGCGCCGGAGAATCCCATGTAAGCCGGACGGTGAAAGAATCGGGCCTCCGCCGTGTTTTTTGAGCGATGGCCATTTTTCGCGTGCATCGGCAACTTGATTTGAGTAGAACTCGATGCGAAAACCGCGAATTTCGGAAGGCCCCAGCCTATCCGGGGATTCTTCCGTTCACCAACATTAATAAAGCACCGGAAACCGGGCTTATTCGTGTGCGTGAGGCGGTGGCCCAATTGGCCACAGGTTTCGAGCGAAAACGCTTGGGGAAATCCGGCGGCATCAGGTTAGACCTGAGACGTGAGGAGAACAAAAAGTGCAGGAATTTGGACCTTTCGTAAGCCCCTACGGCTTGGAAAATCACGGCATCAAGAACGTCAACATGGTGTTCTGGAACTTCCCGACACCGGCGTTGTACGAGCAGGCCATCCGCCGCAACGAGGCGGCTCTCGGCCATGGTGGCGCCCTCGTCACCCGCACCGGCCATCACACCGGCCGTTCGCCCAACGATAAATTCATCGTCGACGAACCGGGCAGCCGCGACACCATCTGGTGGGGCACCGTCAACCGCCCGATGACCGAAGAGCAGTTCGACGGCCTGCACAAGCGGATGCTGGCCTACCTTCAGGGCCGCGACCTGTTCATCCAGGACTGCTTCGCCGTCGCCGAGCCGGAACTCCGCTTCCCGGTCCGGATCATCACCGAGAACGCGTGGCACAACCTGTTCGCCCGCAACATGTTCTTCCCGTCCAAGCAGGAGGACGTCAAGAACTTCAAGCCGGAATTCACCGTCATCCAGGCGCCGCGCTTCCATGCCGAGCCGGAGACCGACGGCACCCGTTCGGGCGTCTTCATCGTGGTCCACTTCACCAAGCGTCTGGTCCTGATCGGCGGCACCAGCTACGCCGGCGAGATCAAGAAGTCGATCTTCAGCGTGCTGAACTACATGATGACCGAGAAGGGCGTCCTGCCGATGCACTGCTCGGCCAACCATGACAACGACGGCAACAACACCGCCATCTTCTTCGGCCTGTCCGGCACCGGCAAGACCACCCTGTCGGCCGATTCGTCGCGCACCCTGATCGGCGACGACGAGCACGGCTGGGGCCCGAAGGGCGTGTTCAACTTCGAGGACGGCTGCTACGCCAAGGTGATCAAGCTGAGCGCCGAGGCCGAGCCGGAGATCTACGCGACCACCAAGCGGTTCGGGACCATCCTCGAAAACGTCATGATGAACATGGACGACCGCCGGCTCGATCTCGACGACGACCAGCTGACCGAGAACACCCGCGCGTCCTATCCGCTGTCGCACATCCCGAACGCCTCGAAGTCCGGCGTCGGCGGGCAGCCGAAGAACATCATCATGCTGACCTGCGACGCCTTCGGCGTGATGCCGCCGGTCAGCGAACTGACGCCGCAGGAGGCCATGTACCACTTCCTGTCCGGCTATACCGCGAAGCTGGCCGGCACCGAGGCCGGGGTGACCGAGCCGCAGGCGACCTTCTCGACCTGCTTCGGCGCGCCGTTCCTGCCGCGCCATCCCACGACCTACGCCAACCTGCTGGGCAAGCTGATGGCCGAGCACAAGACCAAGTGCTGGCTGGTCAACACCGGCTGGAGCGGCGGCGGCGTCGGCGAAGGCGCGCGGATGAAGATCGCCTACACCCGGGCGATGATCAACGCGATCCTGAGCGGCGAACTCGCCGGCGTGGCGAAGCGCAAGGACCCGAACTTCGGCGTCATGGTCCCGGAATCCTGCCCGAACGTGCCGGCCGAGGTGCTCGACCCGCGCAATACGTGGAAGGACAAGGCCGCCTATGACAAGGTCGCCGCGGATTTGGTCCAGCGGTTCGCCAAGAACTTCAAACAGTTCGAGGAAATGGTCGACAAGGACGTCCTCGCCGTGGCGCTTGGCTAAGCTGCCTAATTTTCAGGCAATCCGCCCTTAAAAAGGGGCGCCTGAAAAAGGTTTGAAAAAGGGACGACGCCGGGTCGCGCGCTGTGGCCCGGCGTTTTCTCTGGTCGAATCGGCGCCGGTTTGCGCGGTTTTCCGCAGACTGGAAAATGTATTGGGTGCGTTCCCTTTTAATGGGGCGTTGTGATACCATCTGTCCCCTCACGGGGGTCCGCACCCAGGTTACCGCCGCTCCATAAGTTTGTCGAAAGCGGCGGATTGCGGTCACTCCGGGCACTCGAAAACGATGCAGGGGCAAGGGCTCCCGCCGCGGAAAAGCGATGGCCGGGAGACGGTGGCGTGCCGCCCTTAGAGGAGGCGCGCGGGGGAAATACGCGATTTTTTCTTGGTGGAATCGCCCGGCGCATGTAATTAGCTGCCCCGGAAATAGGCAAAGAGGGAAAGTCGAGATGGGATTTACCGGCTATCCGGAGCCAAAAGGGCTCTACGACCCGAACAACGAACATGACTCGTGCGGCGTTGGTTTTGTTGTCGATATCAAAAACCGAAAATCGCACGAAATCGTTCGTCAGGGGTTGCAGATCCTGATCAATCTGGATCACCGCGGCGCGGTGGGGGCGGATCCCCTGGCCGGTGACGGCGCGGGCATTCTGGTCCAGATCCCCGACCGGTTCTTCCGCGAGGAATGCGCCGCGCAAGGAATCGAGCTGCCGCCTCTCGGCGAATACGCCGTCGGCATGCTCTTCCTGTCGCAGGACGAGAAAACCCGCACCCGCCATCAGAAGATCGTCGAGCGCGCCTTCGAGATCGAGGGGCAGAAGGTGCTCGGCTGGCGCGACGTGCCGGTCGACCCGAGCTGCCTCGGCTATAGCGTCAAGGACGACCGGCCGGTCATCCGCCAGCTGTTCGTCGGCCGCGGCGACGGCGTGACCGACCAGGACGCCTTCGAGCGCAAGCTGTTCGTCGCCCGCAAGCAGGCCCATCACGCGGTCTGGGATCACGAGGAGACGCGCGACAGCGCCCGCTTCTACATGGCCAGCTTCTCGTCGCGGACGGTGCTGTACAAGGGCATGGTCCTGGCCGGCAACCTTGAGGTTTTCTACAAGGACCTGAACGACGAGCGCTTCGAATCGGCGCTCGCCCTGGTCCACCAGCGGTTCTCGACCAACACCTTCCCGTCCTGGGAGCTGGCGCAGCCGTTCCGCTATCTCTGCCATAACGGCGAGATCAACACCCTGCGCGGCAACATCAACTGGATGCTGGCGCGCCGCCACAACATGAAGTCGGAAATCTACGGCGAGGACCTGGAGAAGCTGTGGCCGCTGATCGGCGACGGCAATTCCGACTCGGCGACCTTCGACAACGCCCTGGAACTGCTGGTCAACGGCGGCTATTCGCTGGCCCATGCCATGATGATGATGGTCCCCGAGGCGTGGGACGACAATCCGCTGATGCACAAGAAGCGCCGGGCCTTCTACGAATACCATGCGGCCCTGATGGAGCCGTGGGACGGCCCCGCCGCGGTCGCCTTCACCGACGGCCGGCAGATCGGCGCGACGCTGGACCGCAACGGCCTGCGGCCGGCCCGCTACATCGTCACCGACGACGACATCGTGGTGATGGGCTCCGAGGTCGGCGTGCTGCCGATCCCCGAGGAGAAGATCGTCAAGAAGTGGCGGCTGCAGCCGGGCAAGATGTTCCTCATCGACCTGGAGGAGGGCCGGATCGTCGACGACGAGGAGCTGAAGGACCAGCTCGCCTCGGCCAAGCCCTACGGCCAGTGGCTCAAGGACACGCAGATCCATGTCGAGGAGCTGCCGCCGGAAGTGGCGGCCATGTCGCCCGACGAGCAGATCCTGCTCGACCGCCAGCAGGCCTTCGGCTACACGCAGGAAGACCTGAAGTTCTTCCTGGCGCCGATGGGCACCGGCGGACAGGATCCGATCGGCTCGATGGGCCGGGACATTCCGCTGGCGGTGCTGTCGCGGCGCTCGAAGTCGCTGTTCGACTACTTCAAGCAGAACTTCGCCCAGGTGACCAACCCGCCGATCGACCCGATCCGCGAACAGCTCGTCATGTCGCTGGTCTCGCTCATCGGGCCGCGTCCGAACATTCTGGACATGCACAGCGGCGGCAAGCACAAGCGGCTCGAGGTCAAGTCGCCGGTGCTGAGCAACGTCGACCTGGAGAAGATCCGCCATATCCACGAGAAGGTGGACAACGCGTTCCGCTCGTTCACCCTGGACATCTGCTTCCCGGCCGATCTCGGCGCGGCGGGCCTGGAACAGGCCCTCGACCGGATCTGCAAGGAAGCCCAGGACCGGGTGCATCGGGGTTACAACATCATCGTGCTGTCCGACCGCGCGGTCGACGCCGATCATGTCGCCGTGCCGTCGCTGCTGGCGACCGCGGCGGTGCACCACTACCTGATCCGCGAGGGACTGCGTACAGAGGTCGGGCTGGTCGTCGAGACCGGCGAGGCCCGCCAGGTGCATGACTTCTGCCTGCTCGGCGGCTATGGCGCCGAGGCGGTCAACCCGTATCTCGCCTTCGAGACCCTGTCCTCGATCCGCTCTTCCCTGCCGGAGAAGGTCGACGAGGAGACGCTGCACTACAACTACCTGAAGGCGGTCAACAAGGGCATGCTGAAGGTGATGTCCAAGATGGGCATCTCGACCTTCCAGTCCTATTGCGGCGCGCAGATCTTCGACGCCGTCGGGCTGGCCTCCGGCTTCGTCGAGAAGTACTTCACCGGCACCGCGACCAAGGTCGAGGGCCTTGGCATGGCCGAGATCGCCGAGGAGACGGTGCGCCGCCACCGGCTGGCCTTCGGCAACAACAGCATCTACGAGGATGCGCTGGATGTCGGCGGCGAACTGGCCTACCGGCTGCGTGGCGAGGACCACATCTGGACGCCGGAGACCATCTCCAAGCTGCAGCACGCGGTGCGTGCCAACGACCGGAAGCTGTTCCAGGAGTACTCGGACCTGGTGAACCAGCAAAGCCAGCGGGTGATGAACCTGCGCGGCCTTCTCGACTTCAAGCCGGCCGACAAATCGGTGCCGCTCGATGAGGTCGAGCCCGCCGCCGAGATCGTCAAGCGGTTCTGCACCGGCGCGATGTCGTTCGGCTCCATCTCGTATGAGGCGCACACCACGCTGGCCATCGCGATGAACCGCCTCGGCGGCCGGTCGAACACCGGCGAGGGCGGCGAGGAGGCCGAGCGCTTCCAGAAGATGCTCAACGGCGATTCCATGCGGTCGGCCATCAAGCAGGTGGCCTCTGGCCGGTTCGGCGTGACGGCGGAATATCTGGTCAATTCCGACGAGATGCAGATCAAGATGGCGCAGGGGGCCAAGCCCGGCGAGGGCGGCCAGCTTCCCGGCCATAAGGTCGATCCGACCATCGCCCATGTCCGGCACTCGACGCCGGGCGTCGGCCTGATCTCGCCGCCGCCGCATCATGACATCTACTCGATCGAGGATCTCAAGCAGCTGATCTTCGACCTGAAGAACGTCAACCCGGCCGGCCGGGTCAGCGTCAAGCTGGTCTCCGAGGTCGGGGTCGGCACGGTCGCCGCGGGCGTCGCCAAGGCGCGCGCCGACGGGGTGCTGATCTCCGGTCTCGACGGGGGCACCGGCGCCAGCCCGCTGACCTCGATCATGCATGCCGGCGCGCCGTGGGAGATCGGCCTGGCCGAGGCTCACCAGACGCTGGTCCAGAACGATCTGCGCGGCCGCATCGCCGTGCAGGTGGACGGCGGCCTGCGGACCGGCCGCGACGTCGCTATCGGAGCCCTGCTGGGCGCCGACGAGTTCGGCTTCGCCACGGCGGCGCTGATTTCAGAGGGCTGCCTGATGATGCGCAAGTGCCATCTGAATACCTGCCCGGCCGGCATCGCCACGCAGAACCCCGAACTGCGCAAGCGGTTCATCGGCAAGCCGGAGGACGTGGTCAACTTCTTCATGTTCATCGCCGAGGACCTGCGCGAGATCATGGCGTCGATGGGCTTCCGTACCCTCAACGAGATGATCGGCCGGGTCGACCGGCTCGACGTCCGCAAGGCAACCGACCACTGGAAGGCGCATGGCCTGGACCTGTCCAGCGTCCTGTACTACCCGGAGGCCGGGCCGGAGATCGCCCGCTACAAGACGATCGACCAGGACCACGGCTTGGAGGACGCGCTCGACATCAAGCTGATCGAGCAGGCCAAGCCGGCCCTGGAAGAGGGCAAGCCGGTGAGCATCGAGGCCACCATCTGCAACGTCAACCGGACCGCCGGCGCGATGCTCGGCGGCGCGGTGGCCAAGCGCTACGGCCACAAGGGCCTGCCCGACGACACCATCTACGTGAAGCTCAAGGGCACCGCCGGACAGAGCTTCGGCGCCTGGCTCGCCCGCGGCGTCACCATGGAACTGGAAGGCGACGCCAACGACTATGTCGGCAAGGGCCTCAGCGGCGGCCGCCTGGTCGTCCGCCCGAGCAAGGAGTCGTCCCTCGAGCCACGGGAAAATATCATCATCGGCAACACCGTGATGTACGGCGCGATTTCCGGCGAGGCCTATTTCCGGGGCGTGGCCGGCGAGCGTTTCTGCGTGCGCAACTCGGGCGCCATCGCGGTGGTCGAGGGCGTCGGCGATCACGGCTGCGAGTACATGACCGGCGGTGCCGTCGTCGTGCTCGGGCCGACCGGCCGCAACTTCGCCGCCGGGATGAGCGGCGGCGTCGCCTATGTCCTCGACGAGGACGGTGGCTTCGCGCGGCGCTGCAACACCGAGATGGTGACGCTCGAGGACATTCCGGAAGACGAGATGCTGCCCGATACCATCAACCGCGAGCATATCTTCAACGACATGCTCAGCGACGACGCGCCGCGTCTGAAATGGCTGATCGAGCGCCATTTGAACTACACCGGAAGCAACCGGGCGCGCGAGATTTTGGAAAACTGGGACGATTATCTGCCGAAGTTCGTCAAGGTGCTGCCGGTCGATTACCGGGAAGCGCTGGAAAAGATGAAGATGGGGGGTATGCGGCCGAGAGAGCGGGCTGGCGACAGCCCCCAGGAGGGTTGATCACTCATGGGTAAGCCAACCGGATTCGTCGAGATCCGTCGTCAAGACCACGCCTTCGAGCCCGTCAGCGACCGGATCCGGCATTTCGAGGAGTTCGTCCTGCCGCTCGAGGACGGTGACGCCAACCGCCAGGGGGCGCGGTGCATGGATTGCGGCATCCCGTTCTGCCATTCGGGATGTCCGATCAACAACATCATCCCCGACTGGAACGACCTGGTTTACAAGAACCGCTGGCGCGAGGCGCTCGACGTCCTGCACTCGACCAACAACTTCCCGGAGTTCACCGGACGGGTCTGCCCGGCGCCGTGCGAACAGGCCTGCACGCTGAACCTCAACAGCGAGCCCGTCACCATCAAGACCATCGAGGTCTCGATCATCGACAAGGCCTGGGAGGAGGGCTGGGTCCGCCCGCAGATTCCGAAGCACCGCACCGGCAAGCGGGTCGCCGTCGTCGGCTCGGGCCCGTCGGGCCTGGCCTGCGCCCAGCAGCTCGCCCGTGCCGGCCACCGGGTGGTGGTGTTCGAGAAGAACGCCCGGGTCGGCGGCCTGCTGCGCTACGGCATCCCCGACTTCAAGATGAACAAGAAGCACATCGACCTCCGCATGGGGCAGATGCAGGCCGAGGGGGTGAAGTTCATGCCCGGCGTCCATGTCGGCGTCGACGTCCCGGCCCAGAAACTGATGGAAGAATACGACGCGGTCGTCCTGGCCGGCGGCACCGAGCATCCGCGCGACCTGCCGGTTCCCGGCCGCGAACTGGGCGGCGTCCATTACGCGATGGAGTTCCTGACCCAGCAGAACCGGCGCATCGCGCAGGAGGAACTGCGCAACGTCAAGGAGATCTCGGCCCGCGACAAGCGGGTGATCGTCATCGGCGGCGGCGATACCGGGTCCGACTGCATCGGCACCTCGGTCCGCCAGGGCGCGCGCTGGGTCACCCAGTTCGAGATCATGCCGCAGCCGCCGGAAACCGAGAACAAGCTGCTGACCTGGCCGAACTGGCCCTACAAGATGACGACGTCGTCGTCGCAGGAAGAAGGCTGCCGCCGCGAATGGACCGTGGCGACCAAGCGCTTCACCGGCGAAAACGGCCATGTCACCGGGCTCGATGCGGTTCGCGTGGAATGGAAGAAGAACGACGACGGTCGTATGGAGATGCGCGAGATTCCGGACAGCGCCTTCCATGTGAAGGCGGATCTCGTTCTTCTGGCCATGGGCTTCGTCCATCCGACGCACGAAGGCATGCTGAAGGAACTGGGCGTGGACCTCGATCCACGCGGCAACGTCGCGGCCGACACCGAGAACTACCAGACGTCGATCGACAAGGTGTTCTCGGCCGGCGACATGCGGCGCGGCCAGTCCCTCGTCGTCTGGGCCATTCGCGAAGGCCGGCAATGCGCCCGCGCCGTCGACGAATACCTGATGGGGGAAACCGGACTGCCGCGCTGAGTTGCCGGGCGCAGGCCCCTGTACCGGCCCCGGGGAATCCGGGGCCGAAACAGGACTTGGGCGGCCTTGACCCCGGTGCTATAAATGCACAGGATTTTGGGGTGTTAAGGCCGTGTACTTTCTACATTTAGCGGTGGTAGCCCTGGTCCAGGGAATCACGGAATTCCTGCCGATCAGCTCCTCCGGGCATTTGGTTCTGATTTCGCCGCTGACGGGCTGGCCCGATCAGGGATTGACCATCGACGTCGCGGTGCATGTCGGCACGCTCGGCGCGGTGGTGATCTATTTTTGGCGCGACATCTGGGGCATGCTCGTCGGCCTGCTGCGGATGCTCAAGGGCCGCCGCGACCCCGGCGCCAGGCTGGCCTTCCAGGTGATCGTCTCGACCCTGCCGGTGATCGCGGCGGGCTTCGCCCTCGACCACTACATGCCGGACGGCATCCGCGGGCTGACCGTGGTCGCCTGGACGACGCTCGGCTTCGGCATCCTGCTCTACATCACCGATAAAATCGGCATGACCCTGCGGCGCATCGAGCATATGAGCTATCTCGACGCGGTGATCATCGGCCTCGCCCAGTGCCTGGCCCTGGTGCCGGGGACCAGCCGGTCCGGCATCACCATGTCGGCGGCCCGCCTCCTCGGCTTCGAGCGGTCCGACGCGGCCCGCTTCTCGATGCTGATGTCGATCCCGGCGATTCTCGGGGCGGGCACCCTCAAGGGGCTGGAACTCTGGGAAAGCGGCAATTCGGCGCTGACCGGGGACGTTCTGCTGGTCGCCGCGCTGGCCTTCGCTTCGGCCCTGGTCACCATCGCCCTGCTGATGGCCTGGCTGCGGCGGGCCAGCTTCACGCCCTTCGTGATCTACCGGATCCTGCTCGGCGCCTTCCTGCTCGCCGTCGCCTACGGCGGGATCACGCTCTAATCCAGGCTCAGTACCCCCGGTCGAAGTCGACCAGGTGGCGCGGCATCTTGCCGGCGAGCAGGCGGCGGATGTCGATGGCCGCCTCGGCGGCCGCCGTGCGCGGGGTCGTCTTGCTGGCGATGTGCGGGGTGACCCAGACCTTCGGATGGGTCCAGAAGGGGTGGTTCACCGGCAGGGGTTCCTGGTTGAACACGTCGAGCACGGCGCCGGCCAGCCGCCCCGAATCGAGGGCCGCCATCAGGTCGCTCTCCACGACGTGCGGGCCGCGTGCCAGGTTGATCAGATAGGCGCCGTCGGGCAGGGCGAGCAGGGTCTCGGCGTTGACGATGCCGCGCGTCTGCCGGGTCAGCGGCAGCAGGACGATCAGGATGTCGGTGCGGGCAAGGAACGGCCAGATCCGGTCCGGCCCGATGAAGGTTTCGACATCGGGGATGTCGCGCGGCGAGGAATTCCACCCCGCCACGTCGAAGCCGAGCCCCGAGATGGCCTTGGCCGCGTGCGTGCCCAGATTGCCGAGCCCCATGACGCCGACCCGCCGTTCCGACGCCTCGTAGTAGTTGCGCGGCTTCCACAGACGTTCCTGCTGCAGCGCGATGTAGCGCGGGATGTCGCGGTGGAAATGCAGCACCCAGTGGATGGCGAAATGGGTCATGTCGGTGGTCAGCAGGGGATCGACCATGCGGGCCAGCGGCACGTCGCGCGGGAAGCTGTCGTCGGCCAGCAGGCCGTCGACCCCGGCCCAGAGCGACAGCACCGCGCGCAGGTTCGGCAGACCGGCCAGCACGCCCGGTTCGGGCTCGCCGATGACGGCGAACTCGATGTCCTCGGGGTCGCCGATTTCGTCGGGCCAGACGCGGATGTCCTGACCCGGCAGCAGGTCGGCGAACAGGGCCGTATAGGCCGCGGCCTCGCCCGGTGTCTTGCTCATGAACAGGATGGCCAAGGGGTTTCCTCCGGTTTGTCTTTTTTCTTGTTTTCCGCTCAGGTGGCGACGGCGCCGTTCTCCTCGGCCCGCAGGTCGAAGGCGGCGGCCATCAGGGCGCGGGTATAGGAGTCCTTGGGATCGGCGAAGACGTCCTCGGCCGGGCCCGACTCCACCACCTTCCCGCGCCGCATGACGATGATGTCGTGGGCCAGGGCACGCACCACCTTCAGGTCGTGGCTGATGAACAGGTAGGCGATGTTGTGGCGGTCCTGCAGATCGCGCAGCAGGTCGACGATCTGCGCCTGCACCGACATGTCCAGCGCGCTGGTCGGTTCGTCGAGCACGATGAACTCGGGCCGCAGCACCAGGGCGCGGGCGATCGAGATGCGCTGGCGCTGGCCGCCGGAGAATTCGTGCGGGTAGCGGTCCTGCATGTCGGCCTTGAGGCCGACCTCCTCGAGCGTCCGGCCGATCAGCTCGCGGCGTTCGTCGTAGGTGCCGCCGATGCCGTGGACCAGCAGGCCCTCCTCGATGATCTGGCCGACCGAGAGGCGCGGGCTGAGGCTGCCGAAGGGATCCTGGAACACCATCTGCATGTTGCGCCGCAGCGGCCGCAGCTCCTTCCAGGAGCGCCCCTGCAACTCGTCGCCGCGGAAGACGATGGAGCCGTCGCTCTTCTCCAGGCGCAGCAGGGCGCGGCCCAGGGTGCTCTTGCCCGATCCGCTCTCGCCGACGACGCCCAGCGTCTGCCCGGCGCGGACGGACAGGGTGATCCCGTCGACCGCCTTGACGTGGTCGACCGTGCGCCTGATGACGCCCTTGCGGATGGGGAACCAGACCTTGGCGTCGTCCGCCGCCATCACGGCGGGGACGCTGCGGTCGGCCGGCTTGGGCCGGCCCGAGGGCTCGGCCGCCAGCAGGCGCTGGGTGTAGTCGTCCCGCGGGTCGGTGAACACCCGCTCGGTCGCGCCGGTCTCGACGATCAGGCCGTCGTGCATCACGCAGACCCGTTCGGTCATGTGGCGCACGATGCCGAGATCGTGGGTGATCAGCAGAAGCCCCATGCCGAGTTTCGCCTGCAGTTCCTTGAGGAGTTTGAGGATCTGCGCCTGGACCGTTACGTCCAATGCCGTGGTCGGTTCGTCGGCGATCAGCAGGTCCGGCTCGTTGGCCAGGGCCATGGCGATCATCACGCGCTGCTGCTGGCCGCCGGAAAATTCGTGCGGCAGGTTGTTCAGCCGGGGGATGCCTTCCTCCAGCCCAACCAGCGACATCAACTCCTCGACCCGTTCCCGGGCCCGGCGGCGGCTCATCGACTTGTGGACAAACAGCACCTCGTTGATTTGCCGCTCGATGCTGTGCAGCGGGTTGAGCGAGGTCAGCGGTTCCTGGAAGATCATGGCGATCCGGTTGCCGCGCAACTCGCGCAGATGGGCCGGGTCGGCGCCGATCAACTCCTCGCCCTGGAACCTGACGCTGCCCGAGGGATGATGGGCCTGCGGGTAAGGCAGAAGCTGCAACACGGAGAGCGCGGTGACCGACTTGCCCGATCCGCTCTCGCCGACCAGGGCGAGGCTTTCGCCCGGATCCATGTGGAACGAGACGCCGCGCACCGCCTTGCTTTCCCTCGCGCCGCGCCCGAACGAGGTGGTCAGATTTTCGATTTCCAGCAGTCGGGTCATTCGGCGGTGGCTCCCTCGGCCCCTCGTTTCGCCAGTTCGGCGGCGGCGTCCTCCTTGGCGACCGGCGCGGCGAACGCCTTGCGCGGGTCGAAGGCGTCACGCACGGCCTCGCCGATGAAGATCAGCAGGCTCAGCATGACGGCGATCGAGAAGAAGCCAGTCAGGCCCAGCCAGGGCGCCTGCAGGTTGGCCTTGCCCTGGGCGAGAAGTTCGCCGAGCGA
>Ga0207799_100158_pt1 | contig 59757 bp, 24 predicted proteins | sample TtanPargueraPR_4_FD_187742 | JGI IMG/M metagenome (GOLD analysis project Ga0207799, IMG submission 187742) | Aerobic enrichment media microbial communities from Bioluminiscent Bay, La Parguera, Puerto Rico - Tt and M2 (SPAdes) | ecosystem: Environmental > Aquatic > Marine > Unclassified ...
TGCCGGTCCCGGCGCCGATCTCGACCACCGTGACGGACGATCCCTCCGGGGCGTTTTCCGCCTTGGCGGCAATCACGGCGGCGACGGCATCGGCGGCCCGTCCGTTGCACCAGTCGGCTTCCGGGTTGCCCCGGTAGAACGGCGCGACGAGGTCCATGGAGCCGTCGGGGAACAACACCTCGGTCGGCGTCTTCCGGCCGGTCAACACCTCGGGCAACGCATCCGTAGAGGCCCGAAGTAACTTAACAAGACCGGCCGCCTCGGGGTGGTCGGAAGCGACGGCGTCGAGGCTGTCGTCCGTTTCGATAGGAGCCTCTGCGATCCGGTTTAGGGCAGCGAACAGGCGGCGTTGTGTCTCGGTCACGCCGAGTTTATCGGCTTCCAACGTGGCAAGAGCTTTTCGGGCGAGCGACGGCGCCAAGCCTTCCAGCCGCTGCCGCGTGGCCGACCACGCGGCAGCGGCCTGCGGTTCCGGTTCGGCGACAGCCAACTCGGCCGGGTCGATGGCAATGGGGTTTCCGGGCGCAGCGAGCAGAGACGGCGTCTCCACCCGGCCAAGAGTGTCGAGCAGGGCGTCCGTCGCCTTCATCGGGATGACCTGACGGATGCCGCTCGACAGAACGCGCCCGATGACGGAGAGCGCGTCTTCCACCGGGATCGACAGCACGCCCTCGCTTTTCAGGATCGCCTCGTAGGTGTCGTTGGCGACGATGCCGACCTCACGCCAGTAACCCCAGTTCAGGCTGACAACCGGCCAGGGCTGGTGCGCGGTATGGGCCAAGGCATCCTTCACCGAACAGCCCGCCGTGTAGTTGGATTGCCCGGCGAAACCGAGGAACGACAGGGCCGAGGAGAAGAAGACAAGGAAGTCCAGCGGCTGGTTTCGCAACGCCTCCAACATAGCCGCCGCGACCTGCGTCTTGGCATTCAGCGCGTCAAGGAAATCCCGTTCCTCCATCCGGGCGACGGTCTGGTCGCGCAGGATCAGCGCCGAATGGACCGCGCCGTTCAGCCCGCCGAAAGTCTCGTGGGCGAGCTCCGCCGCGCGGCGGAGCGTTACCGGATCGGATGCGTCGCCCTGCACGTAAACGGCGTCGCCGCCCGACGCGCGGATCGCCTCGATATTTTCCTCGATTGCTGCATCGGCGGATCGGCGGCCGATCCAGACGAACCGGGCCTGATGGCGCTCGGCGAGATGGCGGCTGAACGCCGCGCCGATGCCGCCCGCGCCGCCGACGATCAGGTACACGCCGCCCTCCCGGTACGGCGAAGGGGCATCTATCGGCAGCGACAACGGGCTCAAACGGCGGCGGTAGCGGACCCCGCCGCGATGGGCTGTTTCGTCGCCTCGCGGGTCGGCGGGCTCGGCGACGATTGCCTCGGCCAACCGGTCGATGTCGCCGGAGCCTAGATCGACGTCGAGGCAGGAGATGTTCCACCCGGCCCGTTCCTTGGCCAAGCTTTTGACCAGCCCGTGCTGAGCCGCGTGCCAGGGGTTATGGGCCCCGTCCTGGCCGATCGGGTGAACGTCGCTGGTGACGACGGTCAGGCGCGGCGGTGTTTCGCCGCGCACGGCCAGCGCCTTGACCAATCGGAACAGGGACAGGATCCCGCGCTCGGTTTCGGCTTCCATGCGAACGGGATCGGCAGGGTCGTCGGCGGGATTTATCGTCGCACCAGCCAGGAAGTAGACCCGGTCGAACGCGCTTCCGTCATCGGCATAGCTGATTTCCGCACTGGAATGACGCGCCGCGATGGCTTCCCCGAGGCCGCCGTCCTCGTCACGGGAAACGATGAGAACCCGCTTCGCATCCGATTCCAAGTCATCCGCGTCGAGCGGCGCGGGCGCCCATGTCGGGACATGGAGCAGACCGGCCAGCGGATCGGCAGGCTCGGACGTTGCGACCAGTTCCAGCCGGTCGAGTTCCGGCAACCGGCACGGGACGCGCTCGAACGGGTAGGCGGGCAGCGGCACGCGGCGGAAGGCGCGCGGATCGTAGAACATGCTCCAGTTGACCTCGCCGCCGTCGGTCCAGGTCCGGAGCATCGTCCCGAGATCGTCGTCGGCCTCGGCGGTCAGCGGTTTACCGTTTCGCCAGGCCGACAACGTTTGCCGTAGGTCCCCGACCGAGGTCGCGACCACGGCCAGCCTGCATTTCATCGCTTCGCGCCCGGCCCGCAGGGTATGGGCGATGTCGGCCAGGGGAGGCGTCTCTTCGGCCGCATCCAGCCAGGCCAGCAACTGCTCGACCCGTGCGGCCAGGCGATCGGGCGTGCGGGCCGACAACGGCACCAGTTGCGGTTTCTCGCGGTCGGGGTGGGCGGCCAAGGGCCCCGTCTCGGCTTCCTCGGCGACGACATGCGCGTTGCTGCCGCCCGAGCCGAACGAGCTGATCCCGGCGCGGCGCGGCAGTGGGAACGTCGTTTCGCCGCGCTGCACCGTCGGCCGGTCCCAGGGGCGGGCCGTGCGATTGACGACGAACGGCGTCGCGGCGAAGTCGATCCTCGGGTTGGGCGGATCTGTGTTGATCGAGGGCGCCAGTGTTCCTTGGTCGAGTTGCAGCAGCACCTTGGTCAATCCGGCGATCCCGGCGGCGGAAATCAGGTGCCCGATGTTCGCCTTCAGCGATCCGATGGCGCAGAAGCCGGTTTCTTCCGTTTCGGCGCGGAACGCCTGGGTCAGGCCTTCGATCTCGATGGGATCGCCGAGCGACGTGCCGGTGCCGTGGCATTCCACATAGCTGATAGTCGAGGCGGCCACCTTGGCATCGGCCAGCGCGGCCCGGACCAGCGCCGCCTGGGCGGCCGGATCGGGCACCGTGTAGCCGCTGGTCCGGCCGCCCGAATTGACCGCGCTGCCCCGCAGCAGGCCGTAGATGTGATCGCCGTCGGCCCGCGCGGCGGACAGGGGTTTCAGCAGCAGGGCGCAGGCGCCCTCGCCGTCGATGAAGCCGCCGGGTCCGTCGCCGAACGGGCGGCACAGCGCTTCCGGGGTCAGCATGCCCTTGGAACAGAACTGGGCGATGCGGTTCGGATGGAGCGTCAGGCTCACGCCGCCGACAAAGGCGGCCTCTGAATCCCCCGCTTCCAGGCTGCGCAGCGCCAGATGGACGGCGGTCAACGAGGACGAACAGGCGGTGTCGACGGTCAGGCTCGGGCCGTGCAAATCGAGGAAGAACGAGACCCGGTTGGCGATGTCGGACAGATCGGTCTCGACCGGCAGCGCCTCGCCGATGCCGGACGCCTGGGCCGCGAGCATGGCGAAGGTCTGGGTGCTGGCGCCGACGAACACGCCGGTCCCGCGCGGCAGGCTGGCCCGTGTGTGCCCGGCGTCCTCCAACGCACTCCAGGCTGCCTGCAGGAACAGGCGCTGTTGCGGGTCCATCCGGGCCGCCTGGGCCGGAGACAGGTTGAAGAACAGCGGATCGAAGTATTCCGGCCCGTCGACGAACCCGCCCCAGCGCGAATAGATGCGCCCGTCGCCGTCGCCCTGGCGGCCCTGCCATCGCCGCCAGTCCCAGCGGTCGGCTGGAACCTCGGTGATGTTCTCCGCGCCGGTAACGAGCATGCGCCAGAACGAAACCTTGTCCGGCGCGCCGGGGAAGATGCCGCCGATGCCGACCACCGCGACCGGTTCGCGCGTCCGCGGCGATTTGACCGGACGGATGGCGACCGTCTGTCCCTTGTCTCCACTGAGATGCTTGGCCAAAGCAGAGACGGTGGAATGGGAGAACATCAGGGTCGGCGGTTGCGGTCCGAAATCCTGCTCCAGCCGGGCGAGGATTTCCTGATTGGCGAAGGAATCGACCCCACAACTCTCCTCCAGCCCCGCGTCGTCGTCGATGTCTTTCACCGCGACGCCTGTGATCTCGGCGATCAATGTTTTGAGGTAGGAACGGAGCGATGCTTCGTCCGCCGAGGGGGCCATAGCCGGTGCAGGGACGCTTGCTTCCGCGTCCTCGGCGCTTGGTGACGGTACGGCGGCGCGCACGGTGGCGCGGTGCGGGCCCGGTGTCGGCGCCAGGACGGCATCGGCCGCGACGCCGCCGAAGCCCAGCGCGGTCACCACCGCACGGGCGGACAGGTCGTCCGGCAACGGGGTCGCGGTTTCCGGCAAGGCCAATGGTCCCTTACCGAATCCAAGGGCCGGGTCGGCATCGTCTGCGTTCGGATGTGGCGGGATTCGCCGATGCTCCAGCGCCAGGATCGCCTTGATCAGCCCGGCCATTCCGGCGGCCGCCTCCGTATGGCCGATCACCGCCTTGGCCGAGCCGACCAGGGTCGGTCCCTTGGCCTTTTTGAACACTTGGCGCAGCGCCGCGATCTCGGCCGGATCGCCGACGGCCGTGCCGGTCCCGTGCGCCTCGACGTAGCGGACCTCGGACTCCGATGTTCCGGCGACGGCCAACGCCGCTTTCAGGGTTTCGGCCTGTGACTCGGTCGAGGGCTGGCCGAGGGACGAGCGGCTCCCGGCATGGCCGAGCGCGGTGCCGAGCAACAGCGCGCGGGGCGGCGCGGCTTCGATATCGGGCCGGGCCAGGACGATGGCGCCGACACCTTCGGACGGGATCACCCCGTCGGCGTCCTTGGCGAACACCCGGCAGCGGCCGGTCGGGCTGATCACGCCGGGGGGCGTGCCCTGCCAGAAGGCGAAGTCGTAGGCTACCGCCGCGACGATGGCGATCTCCGCGCCGCCGGAGAGGATTTCGGCACGGGCCTGATGCAGCGCGACCAGGGCCGAGGCATGGGCGGCGTCGACCGTCTGGCTCGCTCCGGTGAACCCGAAGACATGGGAAATGCGGTTGGCCAGCACGTATCCCGCGTCGGCCTCGTCGGTGCCGCGCATCGCGCCGACGTGGATCGACACACGGCGATTCCGCAGGGCGTCGGGCTCGAATCCGGCGTCGATAATGGCTTCATATACGGCGTTGAGAAGCAACCGTTCGCGGTGGCCGAGACGGCGTGCCTTGCCTGTCGTCAGGCCGAACCGTTGGCCGTCGAACCGGTCGGACCCGTCGATCAACCCGACCGAGCAGACCCCGCCGATCCCGGCCGGTGGCGCGGCACGGCGGCCCACATCCCGCAGCCGGGCCGGATCGAGCGTCCGGATGCGCCCTTGGCCGATCAGCAGGTCGTTCCACAGCGCATCGACATCGTCGGCGCCTGCAAAACGTCCCGCCATCCCGTATATGGCCAAGGCATCGGTCATGCGGGCATCATTCCTTCCGTGATCTCGGCAGCAAATGCCGTTGCGTCTAGGAGCCGGGAACGGATTTCGACCGGCCGTCCCCGGCTTTCGACGCACAGCGCCAGGACATGGTTTGGCCCTGTCGTCTCGGTGTGCAGGAAGTACGTATCTTTTGGCGTTTCCCGCCCATCGAGGAATTCAACCTGGGGCGGATCGCCCAAAACCTGGAAGGAGTCGAGCGGTGTCGATAGGCCGGTGCCGAGCATCTTGATCACCGCCTCCTTCAGGGTCCAAAGACGGAAAAAATCATGGCGCCATGCTGGGCTGTCGGGGCCCTCCAACGTTTCCCTCTCCGATTCGGTGAACACGGTTTCGGTCAGATCGGGATCGACCCGGGCGCGGTCGAGCGCCTCGGCATCGATACCGACTTCCGCGTTCCGGGCGGCCGCGACGGCGACGAAGCCATCGGTATGGGTCAAATTGAACCGCCAGCCATTAGTCTCGGCCAGACGGGGCTTGCCGTACGGCCCGGAGATCAGGTCGATATCGGCGGATTCGCCGAGGCCGAGGCTTGCGAGCAGGCTTCGGGTCAGGGCATGCGCCGCCACGTAGTCGCGCCGGTCGCGGGCATGCAGGAACCGCGCGGCCTGTCGGCGTTCGGCATCGGGAAGCAGATGTTCCCAGCGGTCGGGCGAAAACGCCGACGTTTCCATCCGCCACAGGTCGACGATGACCGGCATGCCGGCGTCAGGGCGCATCGCCGATCTCCTCCAGCACGACCTGGGCCAGCGAACTCACATGCGGTTCGACGACGATGCTGTTGTGTGAACCGGGGATCTTGCGGATCCGGACCGGTTTCGAGAACAGTTCTTCCCATCCCCAGGCGGGCCGGAACAGGAGCTGCCGCAGCGACGGATCGGCCAGTTCGGCATTCGAGAGGGCGGTGCCGGTCTCGGTCTCCTCGGCCTTCAGCAGGACGGGTTCCAGCGGCAGCCGCGACGTCGGGTGATAGAAGATGGAAAGCGCCGAGCGGTAGACGTTGAGCAGACCCCGGATGCGCCGCTCCTTGGCGTCGAGGGTGATCCATCCGGCCCGGGCCATGGCATCGGCGAGATGTGAAATCTGCGCATCCTCGTCGTGGCTTCTTAGATAATCCTCGTCGACATGTACCGGCCGCCCGAGCATCACTTCGGCGATCCGGCCCAACTCGGCGACCCAGGACGGGAAGTCGACCTCGGTGTCGATCGGGTTGTGGTCGAGGATGGGGGCCGCCGTGTCGATGACGATGAACCGGCCGATGGTTTCACCCTGTTCGACCAGGCGCCGGGTGATTTCGTAGGCGACGTGGCTGCCGAAGGAATGGCCGAGGAAATAGTAGGGCCCCTTCGGTTGGACATGCCGGATACCCTCGAGATACAGCTCCGCATAGGCGTCCATCGACCGCAGCGGATCGTCGACCCCGTTCAGCCCCGGGGCTTCGAAAGCGATCACCGAACGCTGGCCCTTCATCATCCGGCCGACTTCGGTCAGGTAGAACGGGTTGCCGCCGGCGCCAGGGATGACGAACAGCGGAATTTCGGCATCCCCTTGCGCCAGAGGGACGGTGACCGTCTGGCTTCTCGGGCGATCCGGCAGCTTGAGGGCGGCGGCCAAGCCGGCGACGGTCGGTGACTGGAACAGGGTTGCCAGAGGGAGTTCCCGGTCGAAGGCGGCGTTGATCTCCCCCATCAGCCGGATCGCCAGCAGGGAATGCCCGCCGATGGCGAAGAAGTCGTCCGTTGTGCCGAGGTCCGGCCGGTCCATGACCGCGGACCAGATTTTGAGCACCTGGGCTTCGATTTCGTCCTTGGGCGCGGTTCGTTCCCGGACATCTACGGCATCGGTCAGACCAGGCAGTTTTTTGCGGTCGATCTTGCCATTGGCGGTCAGGGGCAGCGCGTCGATGGTGCTGATGGACGAGGGGATCATGTAGTCCGGCAACCGCCGCCGCAGCGGTTCGCGAAGATCGATGGTCTCCAGATCTGTATCCGGGGCGGTGACCACGAAGGCGGCCAGCCGGGCCCGGTCGTCCTTGCCGATCAGCGCCACGGCGGCGTCGGCGACGGCCGGCTGGTCGCGCAGGGCGGCCTCGATTTCCTCCAGTTCGATACGGAAACCTCGCAGCTTGACCTGCTGGTCGATGCGCCCGAGAAATTCGTACATTCCGTTGGTCCGCCGCCGGACGAGGTCCCCGGTCCGGTAGAGGCGGTCCTCGGCTTTCCCGAACGGATCGGCCAGGAAGCGCTCGGCCGTCAGATCCGGCTGTCCGTGGTAGCCGCGCGCCACCCCGGCGCCGCCGATATACAATTCGCCCGGCGCGCCCGGAGGCACCGGCTCCTGCCAGGGATCGAGAACGAGCATGCGGGTGTTGGCGATGGGCCGTCCGATCGGCATCGGGCGGCCGCTTTCCTGTTGGACCAGAAGCCGCTGGGTTATCTCGCTGACGCTCGACCAGATGGTCGTTTCGGTCGGCCCGTAAAGGTTCCAAAGGCCGCCGACCTTGCGGACCAGATCCGTCGCCAGATCGGCCGGCATGGCCTCTCCGCCGCACAGGACACGGAATTTCTTGTCGCCCGGCCAACCGGCTGCCCGCAGCATCCGCCAGGTGACCGGCGTGGCTTGCATCACCGTCGCACCCGAATCCTTCAGCAGCGCCGCCAGCCGCTCGCCGTCGGCCGCCTCTTCCCGGGAGGCGACTGTAAGGCTGCCGCCGCACCATAGCGGCAGGAACAGTTCCAACGCGGCGATGTCGAACGAGACCGTGGTGACGGCGAGGAGCTTGTCCTCTTCGCTCATGCCCGGTTCACGGGCCATCGAGGACAGGAAGTTGGTCAGCGCCCGATGGCCGACCGCGACCCCCTTGGGCCGTCCGGTCGATCCCGAGGTGAAGATGATGTAGGCGTCGTCCGTGCCGTCCGGTTCGGCGACATCGTCGACCGGATCGGAGTCGATGTCTTCCGCCAGCAGCTTCGGCAGCCGCATGTCGATCGCCGCATCCAGGTCGCCCCCGGTCAGCAGCAGTGTGGCGCCGCTGTCCTCGATCATCGTCGCGATCCGCTCCGCGGGATAGATCGGGTCGAGCGGCACGTAGGCGGCGCCCGCCGCATGGACGCCGAGCAGCAGGGCAGGGAGATCGCTGGAGCGCTCGATCAGAACCGCCACGCGGTCGCCCGGCGAGACCCCGGCCTGCCTTAGAGCGGCGGCAACGCTGCGGATGCGGGCCGAAAGCTGCCCCCAGGTCAGATCTCCGCCGGGTCCGGAAATCGCCACATCCTTGGGCCGTTCCAGGGCGCGTTCGAGGATCGCCGTATGCACGGCCCGTTGCGGGATCGCTATGGCGGGGCCTTCGGATGCGGCGATCGCCGCTGTCCGCTCCGCGTCGCCCAGCAGGGGAAGGCGGCTGACCGGGCATTCGGGATCGGCCGCGATGGCTTCCAGCAGGGTTGCCCAGGCCGCCAGCCAATGGCGGATGGTCGTCGCCTCGAACAGGTCGGTATTGTATTCGGCGAACCCGCGCAGCAGCCCGTCTTCCTCATGCACCGTCAAGGTGATGTCGAACTTGGCGGTCTGGTCGGGGAGTTCCAGCGTTTCCAGTGTCAGCCCCGGAAGCTCGGCCTGCGTTTCGGGCAGGTTCAACAGGTTCAGCATCGCCTGGAAGATCGGCGTATAGGCGAGATCCCGCGTCGGGGTCAGTTCCTCGACCAGGCGTTCGAACGGGATGTCCTGATGGGTATAGGCATCCAGGGCGACGTCGCGGAACCGTTGCAGAAGCCCGGCGAAGCTTGGGTCGTCGTCGAACTGCACCCGTAATGGCAGTGTGTTGATGAAGAAACCGATCAGCGGTTCGAGTTCGCTGCGCGAGCGGTTGGCGACCGGCGTGCCGACGACTACGTCGCGTTGTCCCGCCAACCGTCCGAGCAGGACTCCGAAGGCCGCCGTCAGGATCATCAGCAGCGTCGCGTTGTGTTCACGGCCGAGGGCCAGCAGGCGCTCCGTCAACTCGGCGGAAACGTCGAAGGACTCCGTCGCGCCCCGGAAGGTTTGCGTGCGCGGACGCGGCCGGTCGGTCGGCAGGGTCAGCAGCGCCGGTGCGTCCTCCAGATGCGTCCGCCAGGCGTCGAGCGACTGCTGGAGGCGCGGGCCGGACAAGGTTTCCTCCTGCCACGCCGCATAGTCGCCGAACTGGATCGACAGTTCCGGCAAATCCGCCTTCGGGCCGCCGACGGTTTCTGCATAGAAGGCGGCGACGTCCCGCATGAAGATGCCCATCGACCAGCCGTCCGAAACGATATGGTGCATGGCGACCAGCAGGACGTGATCTTCGCTGGCCATGCGTAGCAGGCGCCCGCGCACCAAGGGCGCCGTTTTCAGATCGAATGGGATGACGGCCAGGTCGTTGGCATGCTGGCGGACGGCCCGCCACAGCTTGTCGTCGGAAAGGTCGGTCAGATCGTAATGCGTCAGGGGAAACGGCATCGGCGAATGGATGACCTGGTTTGGCTCTCCGTCGACGACACGGATCGATGTCCGCAGCACCTCGTGGCGCTCGATCACGGCGGCCAGGGCCTTGCCGAGCGCTTCCTCGTTCAGGTCGCCGCGCAACCGCACGCCGCCCGGAATGACGTAGGCCGGGTTGTCGGGTTCCAGGCGGTCGAGAAACCAGAGCCGCCGTTGCGAGAACGACACGGGCAACAGGTCAACGCTTGCGGTATCCGAATAGGCCGTCTGCATGTTTTGGGTCATCGTCATTCCGCCAGTTTCGATCGTTTGCGGCGTGCCGATGGCCGGATCGGGCCGTCGGTCGCGGACGGATCCACGTCACGCTCGAGGGTCTGGATGGTCCGGGCGATGCCGGCGATGGTCGGGTCTGCGAATACGGTGCGCAGCGGTACCTCGGCGCCGAACCGGTCCCGTAGCCGCGAGATCATCCGGGTCGCCAGCAGGGAATGGCCGCCGAGGTCGAAAAAGCTGGTGCCGATATCGAATGCGCCGTCGTGGCCCAGCAGGTCATGCCAGATTTCGGCGATGCCGGTTTCGGTCGCGTCGCGCGGCGGGGTGCCGGCGGCCGTTCCCGGTTCCGGCTTGGGTTCCGTCAGCGCTTTCCGGTCGATCTTGCCCGAGGTCGTGTACGGGATCGCCTCGACGGTTCCGATGGCGGCGGGAACCATCGCCTCGGGCAGGCAGGTCCGCGCCCTCTCCCGCAGCATCCTGGCGTCGGGATCCCGGCCCGGCGCGGATGCGACCCAGGCGACCAGGGTTTCGCCGCGAACGTCCGCGGCGGCGTCCGCCACCGCCGGATCGTCCTTCAGCACCGCTTCGATTTCCGCCAATTCGATGCGCACGCCGCGCAGCTTGACCTGCCCGTCGGCGCGGCCGACGAACTCGATCTGTCCGTCGGTCCGGCGGCGCACCAAGTCCCCGGTACGATAGATCCGCCCCCCGGCCTCGCTGAACGGATCGGCGAGAAAACGGGCTTGGGTCAATTCCTCATCGCCCAGATAGCCGTGCGCCACGCCGATGCCGCCGATCCACAGTTCCCCGACGACGCCGGGCGGAACCGGTTCGCCGCTCGGATCGACCACATAGGTTCGGACGCCGGGGAATGGCTTGCCGATCGGAACGCTGTCGCTTTCCGGGTCGATTTCGGCAATGGTCGCGCAGACCGTGGCTTCCGTCGGGCCGTAGGCGTTGATCAGGCGGCGGCCGGGGGCCCATTCCCGGATCAGGGTGTGCGGGCAGGACTCGCCGCCGAGGATGAGCACCGCAAGATCGGGAAGCTTCGGCTCGGCCGGCAGGGCAGCCAGCATGGAAGGCGTGATTTCCAGATGGCTGATGCGACGCTCCGCCAGGGCTTTCGACAGGCCCGGACCCGGCAACGTGTCCTCGGCCGGGGCGAAGCACAGCGTGGCGCCCGATGCCAGGAACGTGGCGATCTGGCCGACGGCGACGTCGAAGGCGGGGGAGACGACTTGCAGCATGCGGCGGCCCGGCATCAGTCCGTATCCCTCGGCCTGGACGGCGCCGAGATTGGCCAGCCCTGCATGGCCGACCAGCACGCCCTTCGGCTTGCCGGTCGATCCCGAGGTGAACACGGCATAGGCCGCATCGTCCGGCGACGGCGGGGCGGGCAAGTCGGCCTCGGCTCCGCCGAGTGGGGCATCGACGACGACGTGTGCTCCGGCTTGCCCGATGATGTCGTCCCGGCGGGATTCCGGATGAGTCGGATCGAGCGGTACGGCGACGGCACCGGCCCGCAGGGCGGCCAGGAAGGCGATGACCTGGGCGGTCCCGCGCTCCAGGGCGATGGCCATCCGGTCCCCCGGTTTGACGCTACGCTTGACCAGATCCCGTGCGCCGTCTTCGACAAGCCGGACAAGTTCGGCGAAAGAGATGCATGTCGTGCCGTCATCCAACGCGATACCCGCGGGTGTGGATTTCACCCGTTCCGCCAGAAGGTCGAGGACGGTCGCCTTGTCCCGCAAGGGCGTCCCGCCGTCGCTCCACCGCGTCAGGGCTGTGCGCAACTCGGTGCCGGAGACCAGGGGAATGCGGCCCATCTCGCCATTCGGCGCCTCGGCCATTTCGCCGTACAGCGCGATCAGCTGTTCGGCGAACGCCTGGGCGTTGTCCTCACCGATCAGTTCGGCGTTGAACTCCAGCCTGCCCCCGACCGTATCGCCGCGACCTTCGAGGATCAGGGTCAAGTCGAACTTGGCCAGTTCCGGCAGGGCTTCCAGCGGTTCCAGCGTCAGGCCGGGCAGCGACACCGGCGCCTCCGGAATGTTCTGGAAAACGAACATGGTCTGGAACAGCGGCGAATGGCTGGTGCTGCGGGCCGGGCGGAGGTCTTCGACCAAACGCTCGAACGGCACGTCCTGGTGGGCGAAGGCATCCAGGGCGACGTCGCGCAGGCGGCGGATCAGGCCGAGTACGTCGAGCCCTTCCATGTTGCCCGTCCGCAGGGCCAGGGTATTGACGAAGAAGCCGATCAGCCCCTCGGTCTCGATCCGCGTGCGGTTGGCGACCGGCGTGCCGACGACCACGTCGTCCTGTCCGGCCCAACGCCCCAGAAGCGCCGCGTAACCCGACAGCAGGGTCATGAACAGCGTCGCCCCGGCCGTCCGGCTGAGCTTCTTCAGTTTCGCCATCAGGGGCGCGGGCAGGACGATGGGGACATGCCCGGCCGGGAAGGCGACGCCTTCCCGCCTCGGATGCTTTGTCGGCAGGGTGAGGACCGCCGGTGCGCCATCCAGGCGTTGGCGCCAATGTTCGATCTCGGCGGTCAGCCGGTCGCCGTCCAGGACGCCGTTCTGCCATTGGGCGAAATCGGCGTAAGACACCGGGAGTTCCGGCAGGTCGGCCGTCTCGGCGGTATAGAGGGCAGGGAGTTCGCGGCCGAGCACGCCGATGGACCAGCCATCCGATACGATGTGATGCATGGTCGCCAGCAGGACATGTTCGTTCGCGCCAAGCCGCAGCAGGCGGACCCGGATCAGCGGCCCCTGGCCGAGGTCGAAGGGCTCTTGCGCCTCCCCGTGCATGCGGCGCTGGACTTCCATCTCACGGGCCGCCGGGGGCAGTTGGCTCAGATCCTCCTGGACGATCGGCACCGGAGCGGGGGGCAGGATCTCCTGCATCGGTTCCCCGTCGCGCTCGACGAAGCGGGTCCGCAACGCAGCATGCCGCCGGACGATCGCGGCGAAGGCGGTTTCCAACGCCGCGATATCGAGGTCGCCCTTCAGGCGGAATGCCCCCGGCATGTTGTAGGCCCCGCCGCTGCCGTCCATCTGTTCGAGGAACCACAGGCGGCGCTGGGCGAAGGAGGCCGGAACCGGCCCGGTTGTCGCGGACTTGGTGATCGGCGGCAAGGGCGTTTCCGAGGCGGCCTCTATGCGCGCCGCCAGCGCCGCCGGTGTCGGCGCCTCGAACAGCCAGCGGACCGAGACCTCGCGCCCGGTCGCCGCGCTGGCCCGGACCGCCAGTTGCGTCGCCAGCAGCGAATGGCCGCCGAGCCGGAAGAAGTCCTCGTCGACGCCGGCCCGTTTCAGGCCGAGCACGTCGGCATAAAGCTCGCAGAGGATCTCCTCGACCGGCGTGCGGGGCCGGACGATCTTGCGGGCTTCCGTCTCGCCCGCAAGATCGGGCTCGGGCAGGCGGCGGCGGTCCACCTTGCCCGACCCGGTCAGCGGCAACGGGTCCATGACGCGGACCAGGGCCGGCACCATGTAATCGGGCAGGACGGTCTGGGTATGCAGCCGCAGCGCGTCGGGTAGCCGGGCCAGCCGGGCACGGCGCAGCGGGCTTTCGACATGAAGGCCCGGTTCCCCGGTCCGCTCCGGCGTCCGGCGCAGCAGCTCGGTGGCGGCTCCGCCGCGGTGGAAGGCCGCGTCGATCCGGCCTCTCTCCCCGGCGTTCCAGGAAAGCGCCACGTCGTAACCGAGGGCCTGACCCGCGTCGATAATGTCCTGCGGCTGCGGGGCGTCGCCGGGAAGTGCTGTGAACCGGTGCCGCAAGGTCTCGACCGGACCGTCCCGGTCTTGGTCGAGCAGATCCAGACCCGCGATCAGCCGCGTCAGGCGTCCGTTGGCGATCCCCCGGACAATTACCGCATCGGGTTTTTCTCGCTCCAGCCTTTCCTGCCAGCCGTCCGCATCCCAATCGAGAGCGGCGGCCGGAGCCCCGCTTTCGCCGATCCGCAACACGGCGTCGTAGCGGAAACGGTTCATCTCGGTGTCGGCGCGGCCTGCCTTGACCAGGATATCGACGCCGGAGAGACGTGGAATCTTATTGTCGAGTTCGGTGAAGAAGCCCGGATCGGCCAGAAGTTCCTCCTCGGCTCCGATCCGGCGGCGCCATTCCTTGGCGAAGTCGGCGACCGGCATCCGGTCCGGCGCCGAGGGCAGCAGCGCGAACAGGTGGTGCACGTCCAGCAGCCCGGCATGGCGGACATCGCCGACGAAGATCGCGCCGCCGTCGCGCACCACCTCGGCGGCACCCGCCAGCACGTCCATCAGGTAGTTCGCGTCGGGGAAATATTGGATCGTCGAATTAATGACCACCGCGTCGAACGATCCCGGTTCGAACCGGGACAGGTCATGGGCCGGGGTGCAGGCGACCTCGGCATTGGCCAGCGCCGGGGTTTCGGCGATCAGCCGTTCCACCTGGGCCACCACTTCCGACGACAGGTCGGTCGCGGCGTAACGCTCGCAGTCCGGTGCGATCCGCGCCAGCAGCAGGCCGGTTCCGCAGCCGATTTCCAGCACGCGGCGGGGCTTCAGCGCCTGGATGCGGGCGACCGTGTTGTCGACCCATTCGCGCATGTCGTCCTCGGCAAAGGACTGTCCGGTCCGGCTGTCGCGCCAGGACCGGATGTCGAATGCCAGGTCGCCGGTTCCCTTCTCGTGGCCGTAGGTGCTTTCCCAGGTCGTCCGCCACTGGTCGACCCAGTCGGCCGTCTCGTCGCCATCCGGTTCGCCGAGGGTTCCGAGACCCGCCGGGTCGGGGCTGACATAGGCGACCAACCGGGCGTCGTCGCCCGCGCCGAACAACTGGACGGCGGCATCATTGATCGCCGGATGGTCGCGCAGCACGGCCTCGATCTCGCCCAGTTCGATGCGGAAACCGCGGATTTTCACCTGGGTGTCGACCCGGCCGAGATATTCGATCCGGCCGTCGGGCAGCCAGCGGGCGAGATCGCCGGTCCGGTAGATGCGCTCCTCGCCGCCGAGGAACGGATCGGGCAGGAACCGCTCGGCCGTCATCTCGGGCTGGCCGATATAACCCCGCGCCAGCGGCGGGCCGCCGAGATAAAGCTCGCCGGTCACGCCGGGCGGCAGCGGGTTTAGCGCGGCGTCCAGGACATAGGCCCGGTAATTGGGCATCGGCCGGCCGATGGACTCGCCGGCGTTCGGCGCCAGATGGTCGCGATGGCCGCCGTCGATACGCTGGCACAGGCCCCAGACCGTGGCCTCGGTCGGGCCGTAGCCGTTCCAGACCACGGCGGCGCGTGCCTTGAGGTCCTCGGCGAGGTCGCGCGACAACGGCTCGCCGCCCGAAATGAGCGTCAGGTCCGGTTTGCCCGTCCATCCGGCGCCGATCAGCATCCGCCAGGTCGCCGGGGTCGCCTGCATGAAGGTGGCGTCGGACTCGCCGATGCGGCGGATCAACAGGGCCGGGTCGTGCACTTCCTCGCGGGTGGCGACCTCGATCCGTGCCCCGACGGTCAGCGGATGAACCAGTTCGCCCAGCGACACGTCGAATGATACGGTGGTCACCGCGAGCACCCGGGTCTCCGGCCCCATGCCGGTGATCTCGGTCATCATGTCGCAGAATCCGGCGACCGAGCGCTGCCGGATCATCACCCCCTTGGGCCGTCCGGTCGATCCCGAGGTGAACATCACATAGGCCAGATCGTCCGGCGCCGGGCCATTGGCGGGCGGCTCGTCCGGTTCCGCCGACAGGTCGTCCATGTCGAGGCGGATTCTCGGGACGTCGATCGGCGGCAGCAGGTCGTCCATCGCCGCTTCGGTGACGATCGCCCTCACGTCGGCGTCCTCCAGCATCATGGCGATCCGGTCCGGCGGGTAGAGCGGGTCCAGCGGCACGTAACAGCCGCCCGACTTGTACGCTCCGGCCAGGGCGACCAGCAGGTTGACGCCGCGCTCGACCATGATGCCGACCGCGACGTCGCGGCCGATCCCGAGGTTTTGCAGCCGATGGGCCAGGCGGTTGCTTCGCGCCTCCAATTCCCGGTAGGTGAGGCTCTCCGCGCCACAGGTGACCGCGATCCGATCCGCCCAGCGTTCCGCCGCGATGGTCATGCGGCGGCCGACCGTCAGGTCGTAGCCGTAGGGCCGCGCGGTATTGTTCCAGGTTCCGGTGACAACGGCCCGTTCTGCTCCGGTCGCCAGGGGCAGCGCGGCGGGAGGCGCTTCCGGCCGTTCGACGATCCCGCGCAGCACCGTCTCCAGGTGCCCGATCACGGCTTCCGCCGCCCGCGCCGGGTAGCGGCTGGCGTCGAACGAGACTTTGATCTGCAGGCTGTCCTCCGGCACCACTTGGAGCATCAGCGGATAGTTGACCTCCTCGACGGTGACGTCGGTTTCGGCCAGCCGGACCGGCAGGTCCTTTTCCTCGCCGCTCCCGGCCGGAAGGTTCTCGAAGGCGAACAGGGTCTCGAACAGCGGCATGCCGCGCGGCACCGCCGACCAGCCCTGGATATCGACCAGCGAGACGTAACCGTGCGCCTCCCGTTCCGCATTGCGCGCCTGCACTTTCGCCAGCCAGTCGGCGGCGGGCATGTCGTTCGGGACGACGTCGCGGATCGGCAGCGTATTGACGAACAGGCCGATGGTATCGTTGACGGCGGGCAGTTCGGCCGGACGGCCCGAGACCACCGATCCGAATAGAACGTCTCCGCTTCCCAGATAGCGCGACAGCACGACCGTCCAGGCCCCCTGGACAACCGTGTTCAGGGTCAGGTGCCGGTCCCGGGCGAAAGCGCGCAGGCGTTCGGAGAGGTCGAGGCTCAATGCGCCCCGGACATCGCGGAAATCACGCTCCTCTCCGGCTTTTTCGACGTCGGCAAGGCCCAGGTCGAATGCGACAGGCTCATCGATATCGCCGATCTCGGCGCGCCAGAAGGCCTCGTCGCTTGCCGAATCCCGCTCCGCCAGCCAGCCGACGAAATCGCGGTACCGTCCGGACGGTGGCAGGGTTTGGACGCTCCCGCTGGCTCGGGCGCGATATAGTTCGATCAGGTCGCGCAGGACGATCGATTGGCAGAATCCGTCGACGATCGCGTGATGGACCGACCAGATCAGGCGATGCGTGGTGTCGTCGAGGCGGAACAGCGCGAGCCGGGTCAGCGGCGCGGCGGCGAGGTCGAAGCCGCGTTTCCGGTCGGCCTCGACGAAGGCGTCGATCCGCGCGTCGCGCTTTTCGGGCGTCAGGCCGGAAACGTCCTCGAAATGCCAATCCGGCGCGATATCGCGGCGAACCACTTGCAACGGGCGGGGCACGTCGTGCCAGACGAAATGGCTGCGGAAGGCGGGATGGCGCTGGCACAAATCGGTCCAGGCGGATTGCAGGATTTCCGGCGAAACCGGGCCGGACAGGGTGTTGACCATCTGCTCGAACCACAGCCGCGACTGGGAATCGAACTGGGCGTGGAACAGCATGCCCTGTTGCAGCGGCGATAACGGGAAGATGTCCTCGATTTCCGCGCTTTTGGGGATGATGCGATCCAGCGCCGCCTGATCGATCCCGGCCAGCGGGAAGTCGGACGGCGTGTAACCGCCCGCTACCGGGTCGAGGCAATGCTCGACGATCCGCTTCAAGGCGTCCTCGAAGCGGGCGGCCAGCCGATCGATGGTGGCGCGGTTGTGGGCACCTTTCCAATAGGCCCAATTCACGGTCAGGGCGTTGCCGGCAACGAAAGCGTCGATCTCGATCAGATAGGGCCGGGCCATGTCCGGACCGCGCGCCGAGGCGGCGGCATCCTCGATGCCGATATCGCCGGGGAGGCCGCCGCCCGCGTCGATCCGCCCGAGATAGTTGAAGGCGATTTCGGGATCGCCTGCCGCCAGTGTTTCGCGGACATCCGGATCGGACGACAGCCAGCGGAGCAGACCGTATCCCGTTCCGTTCCCCGGCACCGCGCGGGTCTGTTCCTTGACCGCGCGGACCAGCGTTCCGGCGTTGGCATTGGTCTGGGCATGCAGGCGCAGGGGATGCACGGCGGTGAACCAGCCGACCGTACGCGAAACATCCATCGCCTCGCCAACGATGTCCCGCCCGTGCCCTTCGAGGGCCAGGTTCAGCCGGGGCGATCCGGTCCAGCCGGAAAAGGCCCGTAGCAGCCCGGCGAGCAGCAGTTCCGGGGGGCGCGTCCGATAGGCGGTATTGGCGCCGCGCAGCAGCGCTTCCGTTGTTGCCGGGTCGAACGTCGTCGTGATCGTTTCGGTCTTGCCCTCGGTCCCCGCGCCTTTCGATCCGGCGATATCCCGGGGCAAGGGCTCGACGGGAGAGGACGGCGTCCAAAATTCCAATTCCTCCAGCGGGGCGGGCAGGGCGGCGACATGACGGCAGACCTGCGCCCAGGGCGCAGTATCCGTGGGGAGGGCGGTCCCGCTAAGACCAGCGGTGAAATCCTCGACCAGGATCCGCAGCGAAACGGCGTCGACGATCAGATGATGGAAGGCGAGGAACAGCCGGTCGGCTTCTCCGCGGCCGTGGCGGAACAGGACGGCCATCCAGGGCAGGCCGAACTCAAGCCGGATGGATTCCTGGGCACCGGTCTCCGCTTCCCGGCGCAGCGCAACCCGGTCGTCCGGAGAAACATCCGACAGATCGATCTCGCGCAGGTCGATCTCGGTGGGCGGGGCGCCGATTTCCTGAATCCAGATACCGTTCTGCTCCCGGAAGACTGTCCGCAGCGCGCCGTGCCGGGATGTCAGTTCCGTTAAAGCAGCCAGGATATCGGCGGATGAGGTTCCCGCCGGAAGCGTAAGAACCAGGTTCTGGGTGAAGTAGTGGCTGCCTTCCGTCTTGCGGGCCAGCAGGGATGTCTGGATCGGGGTGAGAGGTGCAATCCCGTCTTCCGGCTCCATGGCCGAAGGCGGAGCCTCTTCTTCGTCCGTGACCGATTCCGTAAAGGCGGCCAGTTCGGCGACGGTCTGGAAGCGGAAGATGTCACGCGGGCCGATGACGATCCCGGCCTGGCGGGCGCGCGAGGCGACCAGCGTCGAGACCATGGAATCGCCGCCCAGTTCGAAGAAATTGTCGGCGATGCCGACGCCTTTGCGTTCCAGCACCTCTTCCCAGATCGCCGCCAGTGCCTTTTCGCGGCCGGTGCGCGGCGGCTGGGTGGCCTCGGCGGGGCCGGAGTCCGGTTCCGGCAGGGCGTTGCGGTCGATCTTGCCGTTCGGCATCAGTGGGATCCGATCGATCGCGACCAGGGCGGACGGCACCATGTAGTCCGGCAGACGCGCCGCGAGGAAACCCCGCAGTTCTTCGGTCGGGGGCATGCCGCCCGGGCAGACGCAATAACCGATCAGCCGGGGCCGCCCGGTTTCGTCGCGCAGGATGACCGTCGCGGACTCGACGGCCTTGTGCGCCAGCAGGGCGGATTCGATCTCGCCCGGTTCGATGCGGAAGCCGCGCAGCTTGATCTGCCGGTCCATCCGGCCGAGGAACTCGATGGCGCCGTCCGGCCGCCAGCGGGTCAGGTCGCCGGTCTTGTATATCCGCCCGCCGGGGACGAAGGGATCGGCGACGAAGCGCTCGTCGGTCAGGTCCGGCCGGTTCAGATAACCGCGCGCCAGTCCCAGGCCGCCGACATAAAGCTCGCCCGGCACGCCGACCGGCACCGGTTCCAGCCGTTTGTCCAGGATGTAGCAGAGATGCCCGGCCACCGGATGGCCGATGGGCACGCGGACGCCGACCGGCCCCTCGTCCGGCAAATCGAACATGGCGCTGGTGATGACCGCCTCGGTCGGCCCGTAGGAATTCATCAGCGGCACGCCGGTGCCCAACTCCCGCCACAGCGGCACGCCCTCGACCGGCATTTCCTCGGAGCCGACGATCATCAGCCGTAGGGGTAGGTCTCGGATCAGGGCCGGGGTCTCGCGGGCGGTCCGGACCATAGGAAGCCACAGCGCGGGCGGCAGGTTCAGTATGGTCAGCGCGTGGTTCCGGGCGAGCGTCAGGATTTCGACCGGGTCGGTCGTGCCGGGCGGCAACAACACCAGTTCCGCCCCGGCGCCGAAGGTGACGAAGATCTGCTCCCAGGACAGGTCGAAATTCAGCGACGCCGCCTGCAGGAAACGGTCGTCGCCGCGCATGTGATAGCGTTCGGCGATGGCCGGGATATGGGCGGCGAACGGCCCGTGCTCGACCGCCACGGCCTTGGGGTTTCCGGTCGTGCCGGAGGTGTAGATCAGATAGGCCAGCGTGCCGGGGGCGGACGTCGGCCGAAGCGTATCGGTCGGCGTGTCGTCGTCTTCGGCGTCCGGATCGATGACGACAATGCCGTCACCCGACAAGGCAGCCAGTGTCTCGTTCTTACCGACGACGACCGGCGCGCCGCTGTCCTCCAGGATATAGGCGATGCGCGCTTCCGGGTAGTGCGGGTCCATGGGGACGCAGATCCCGCCCGCCTTGAACGTCGCCAGGACGGCGGTGATCTGGGCGACCGATCGTTCCAGGCAGATGCCGACCACGGCTTCCGGGCCGTCCAGATGCGCGGCGATCCGCTGCGCCAGCCGTTCGGCGCGGGCGTCGAGTTCGGCATAGGTCAGCGTCGTTTCGCCCATCGTCAGCGCCGGGGCGTTCGGACGTTCCCGGACCGTCTCGGCGAAGGCCTCGTGAACCAGCCGGTCGGGAACCGTCGCATCCGGCCCGCGCCAGTTTTGCAGCAGGTCGAGCCGTTCCTCCTCCGTCAGTAACGGCAGGGCGGATACCGGCGTCTCCGGGGCGTCGGTGATGGCGGCCAGCAGGCGCGGATAGTAGGTTGCCCAGCGTGCGGCGGTCGTCTCGTCGAACAGGTCGGTCGCATAGTCGATAAAACCGTTCAGCCCGCCTTGCCCGTCGGCCTCCAGGGTCAGCGACAGGTCGAACTGGCTGATTCCGGGATCGGACGGCAGATCGCGGACTTCGACGTTGCCCAGGTCCAGCCGTCCCGGCGGGGCGTTGAGGAAGGTGAACATCGTCTGGACCAGCGGGGCATGGCTCAGATGACGTTCCAACCCCAGGGCGTCGACCAAGGCTTCGAACGGCGTGTCTTGTAGTTCAAGGGCATCCAAGGCGAAGGCCCGTACCCGCGCGAGCACCTCGGTAAAGGCGGGGTCGCCGGAAGCATCCACGCGCAGCGGCAGCGTGTTGACGAACAGCCCGATCAGGTTTTCCAGTTCCGGCCGCGCTCGGTTCGCCACCGTGGTGCCGACCAGCATATCCTCGGGCCCGCCGATGCGGTGCAGCAGGACGGCGAAGGCGGCGAACAGGACGAAATACGGCGTCGCGCCATGCTCGCGGGCCAAGGCCTCGATCCGACGAGCCGTCTCGGCCGGGATCGTAAAGCGCTTCCGGTCGCCGCGATAGCTGAACGCCGCCGGGCGGACTTTGTCGGTCGGCATGTCCAGGATCGTCGGCGCGCCGTCCAGCATGGACCGCCAGCGCGCGATGCGACGCTCCAGTTCCGCTCCCTGAAGGTGTTCCCGCTGCCAGGCGGCGTAGTCCGAATATTGGATCGCCGGGCCGGGTGGCGGTTCGGCGCTGCCGTTGCCGCGCACCCGGCGGTAGGCGGCGCTGATTTCCTCGCCGAGGATGCTCAGCGACCAGCCGTCGGCCGCTGCATGATGGGCGGTCAGGGCCAGCAGGTGATGGTCGTCGGCCAGCCGGACCAGCCGGCCGCGCAGCAGAAGGTCATTGGCCAGATCGAACGGGCGCTCGGCGTCTCGCCGGAGGCGGTATCGCGCGAGGTCCAGGGCGTCCTCGGCATCGGTTAGATCCTCGACGATCAGGCGGAAACCGCGGGCCGGAAGCAGGACCGCTTTCGGATGGCCGTTCGCCGCCCGGAACACGGTGCGCAGGACCTGGTGGCGGCGGACGACCTCGATGATCGCCGCCTCTAGCGCCGGAACGTCCAGCTTCCCGCGCAGTTCGAGCGTCAGGGGGAGGGTATAGGCGGCGCCGATATCGCCCATCTGCTCAAGGAACCATAGTCTCTGCTGGGCGAAAGACAGCGGGGCTTCCCCGTCCGGCGGTAGCGGCTTGATCGCCTCGGCTTCGGGTTCCGAAAGATGGGCGATGATTTCCGATTTTAGCCCGGACAGCCGGTGACGTAATTCGTCGGTCAGTGCCCCCTTCGCGGCGCTGAAGCGGAGCTGCCCGTCCTCCGTCCAGATGCGGATATCGCGGGCCGAGGCCTCGGCGAGGAGGGCTTCGATTTCGGCGGTCCGGGCCGTCAGGTTGGTGTGATCGAGGCTCACAGCGTGCCTTCCTCCCGGTCCGATGCCGCTTCCGGCACGTCTGGAACACGCGAAAGGCGGACCGCCAGGGTCTCCACCGTCGGCGCGTCGAAGACATCGCGCACCGAAACCTCGCGGCCGAACGCGCCGCGCAGCCGGGCCGCGACTTTCACCGCGATCAGCGAATCCCCGCCCAGGGCGAAGAAGTCGTCATGCCGGCCGATGACGGCGTGGCCGAGCACCTCGGAGAACACCGCGGCGACGGATTCTTCGGCCGTCCCATTCGGCCGGTCGCCGGGATCGACGGCAGCTGGCGTGATGGTGGTCGGTATTTGCTTGTCCGCCATCGGGCGGCCCGGCGTGGGAACGCCGCCGGGCAGGACAAGGACTTCGTCGAGGTCGCGGGTGGCCAGAACCCGATCGAAGGCCGCGCAACCGTCTTCCGGCGACAGGGCGCGGTCCTCGAGGCCTGGCGTCATCGGTTCGCCCGGCAGCACCCACGCATCCCACGGGACGCACAGCCATTTCGTCGTCGCGCCCCGGTTATGCGCCCGCACGAAGGCATCGAGATAGGCGTTCGCCGAGGCATAGCCCGCCAGGCCCGCCCCCCCGACACGGCCCGCCATCGACGAGAACAGCAGGCAGAAATCGAGCGGCGCGTCGGCCAAGGCACGTTCGAGCGCGGCGGCGCCCTGGACCTTGGCTACGAACTGCGTCTCCGCCAGTTCGGCGGCGCTGCCGTCGGTCAGCGGGGCGAAGGCTTCCGGTCCGGTCAGCCCGGCGCAGGAGATGACGCCGTCGAGACGGCCGAAATGCTCTTCGGTTTCGTCGAAGGCGTTTTTCAGGGCCGCGGCGTCGGAGATGTCGGCCTCCAGGGCGATGGCTTCGCCGCCGTGTTCCGTAACGCGGGCCAGGACGGCGGCCCGATCCGCCGCGCGGTCCGGTGCCGGGCGTCCGACTAGGGCCAGCCGCGCGCCATGGGCTTCGGCGAGATGATTGGCCAGAATTTGCCCGAGCTTGCCGAACCCGCCGATGACGGCATAGACGCCCTTGTCCTTCAGGCGCGAGTCCGTCGAACCGACAGTGACGGGTGCGATGTCCGGGATCCACCGGCGGCGTCCGCGCAGGGCGACCAACGGAACGTCTTCGGCCAACAGTTCGTCGGCCAGCTTGTCGGCATCCGGGGAATCGATGTCGATCAAGCGGCCGGCGATTCCCTCGTGTTCGCGCGGCAGGGCGAGGACAAGGCCGGTCACCAGCGCGCCTTCCGGCGACAGCTTTTCCGTCCCGGTGACGTCCTGGGTATTGGCGCTCACCGCGACGTACCGGCCGGTCCCTCGGGCGATCAGCGAGCGGACTGTCTGCAACGGCCCGGCGAAGGCCCGCTCCCGGGCCGCCCCCACGCCCGCTCCCGCGGCTTCGAGGGGGCGGAGGTCGACGATGGTCGGCGTGTCCCCGTTGGCGTCGGAAAGCTGCGAGAGAATGCGTTGGCCGCGCGCGATTAGCGCCTTTTCGAGCGCCGCGGCGAGACCGTTTCCGTCGCCAACGATCTGCCAGAATCGGCTTTCCCGGTCCCTGAATTCCACCGGCGCTCCGGTCCAGGTCGGCACCTGGAGCCATTGGTCGAGCGGCCTGCGTCCGGTCCGAATGACCGCGCCGTCGGCGGAACGGGCCGGGGGGTCGATCCAATGCCGCGTCCTTTCGAACGGATAGGTCGGCAACGGGACGCGCCGTCGGGCCTCTCCGTGCACCGCCGGCCAGTGCGGCCGGGCGCCCCAGTTCCACAAACGGCCGAGGGCGGCCAACAGTGTTTCGCGCGCGTCCGTTCCGGTGTCGGTCGGGCCGGGCAGGCTTTGCGCGGTCTTGCGCTGGCTGTTCCAGGCGTCGGCGTGGCTGCGGGCCAGGGTAATCAGCGTACGGCCGGGGCCGGTTTCCAACAGTACCGTCCTCGGATCGGCGGCCAGGGTCTCTACCATGGCGCCGAACAGAACTGGCTGACGGATATGGCGGACCCAGTATTCCGGGTCGGTCGCTTCCCCCCCGGTGATCCAGGTGCCGGTGACGTTGGAGACGAATGGGATCGCCGGGGCGCGGAGTTCGATCTTCTTCAGCGCTGCCCGGTACGGCTCCAGCACCGGTTCCATCAGGTCCGAATGGAAGGCGCGCGAGGTGTGCAGGCGGCGGGTCGCGATGTCGCGGCGCTGCATCCCGGCCTCAAATTTGGCCATGGCCTTTTCGGTCCCGGCAACGACGCTGCGCGACGGGCTGTTCACGGCGGCCAGAGAGACGCCGTCTCCGAGATGTTCGGCCAGCGCGCCGGCGCCCAACTCGACGGCGAGCATGACGCCTGGCGGTGTATCCTGCATCAGCCGTCCGCGCAGGGCGACGAGATCGAGCGCATCTTCGAAGGAGAAGACCTCGGCCACCCAGGCCGCGACGTATTCGCCGATGGAATGCCCGGCCATCGCATCCGGGGCGATCCCCCAGTTCCGCCACAGCTCGGCCAGCGCGGCCTCGACGGCGAACAGGGCCGGCTGGGTCATCGCGGTCTGGCGCAGGCGGTCCGCCGCCTCGCGGTCATCCGGCGCGGCGAGGAGCAATTCCCGCAGGTCGTGTTCCAGCCGTCCGGCAAGATGGTCGCAAGCGCGATCGATCACATCGCGGAACACCGGCTCGCTGTCGTATAGGTTCCGTGCCATGCCGGGGTACTGGCTCCCCTGGCCGGGGAACAGCATGGCGACGCGGATGCCGTCGGCGGCCGTCGTCCCGCCGATCCGGCGGGCGGGATCGCGCAGGGCCGCGATGGCCTCCCCATGGCTGCGGGCGATGACGCCGTGGCGATGCGTCAGCGGCGCGCGGCCTGTTTGAAGGGTGAAGGCGGTATCGGCCAGAGGCACGGTCCCGCCGTCGTTTTCCAGGTACGTTGCAAGCCGTTCCGTCACGGTTTCCAGGGCGCTCGGCGTCGCGGCGGAAAGCGTTAGAAGTTGTGCGCGCTCGTCTGCGACCGGGACGGCGGATTCCGGCGCCTGTTCGACGATCAGATGAACGTTGGTGCCGCCGATGCCGAACGAACTGACCCCGGCGCGGCGCGGTCCCGGTCCCTTATCGGGCCAGGGGAGAAATTGGCCGGCCACGGCGAACGGCCCGCCCGCAAAGTCGATCCCCGGGTTCGGCGCCTTGAAGTGCAGGCTCGGCGGGATTTCCCCGTGATTGACCGCCAGCACCGTCTTGACCAGCCCGGAAACTCCGGCCCCCGCATCGAGATGGCCGATGTTGCTCTTCACCGATCCCAGCAAAGCCGATCCCGCCGGCAACGGCTCTCCGGCCTGGCCGGTGAAGGCCCTGTTAAGCGCCGCCACCTCGATCGGGTCGCCGACCTTGGTACCGGTGCCGTGCGCCTCGACATAACCGATGGTCCTGGGATCGACGCCGCCGTCGGCCAGGGCCTTTCCGATGACGGCGGCCTGGCCGCTTTCGCTCGGCGCGGTGAAACCGGCCTTGTCGGCGCCGTCGTTGTTGATCGCCCCGCCGCGGATCACGGCGTGGATGGTGTCGCCGTCGGCCAGGGCGGCGTCGAGCGGCTTGAGCACCACCAGGGCGCCCCCGCTGCCGCTGATGGTGCCGCTGGCCTCGGCGTCGAAGGTCCGGCAGTGGCCGTCGATGGAATCGATGGCGCCGTCCTGGTGCAGGTATCCCATCTCCTGAGGCACGACGATGGCGGCCCCGCCCGCCAGGGCCATGTCGCAATCGCCGTTGCGCAAGGCCTCGCAGGCGGTCCAGACGGCGGTCAGCGATGTCGAGCAGGCCGTGTTGATCGCCACCGCCGGGCCCTTGAGCCCCAGCTTGTAGGCGACGCGGGTCGGCGCGAAATCCTTCTCGTTGCCGATGAAAAGCTGGAACAGGTCGGTGTCGTCCCGGCGCGCCGGCAGCAGGTTGTTGAGGGCGTAGGCGTTGACGCCCACCCCTGCGTAAACGCCAACCCGGCGGCTTTCTTCCCGGACGGCCCCGTATCCGGCGTGCTCCATAGCCTCCCAGGCCAGTTCCAGCAACAGCCGGTGTTGCGGGTCCATTTCGGCGGCCTCGCGCGGCGTATAGCCGAAAAAACCGGCATCGAAGTTTTCGACATTGGACAGCACGGCCCTCGCCGGTACGTAGTCCGGGTCGTCGATGGTCTTGGCCGAGTGGCCCGCACCGGCAAGCGTCTCGCGGTCGAAGAAGGTCACCGCCTCGACGCCGTCGCGCAGCATCCGCCAGAAGGCCTCGACATCGTCGGCGCCGGGGAATCGTCCAGCCATGCCGACCACCGCGATGGCCTTGGAGGGCGCCGTCGACCGGACGGCGGCCGGGGCGATGGAAGCCGCTTTGGCTCCAGAGGTGCCCAGATGCGCCGCCAGCCCGGCGACCGTCGGGAAGCGGAACAGGTCGGTGATCGGAATGGTGCGGCCGAGTTTGGCCTGCAGCCGTCCCTGGACCTGCGGGACCAGCAACGAATGTCCGCCGAGATCGAAGAAGTTCGCGTGGATGTCGATCTCCGGCCGACCCAGCACCGCCGACCAGACCGAGGCGACGAGCCGTTCCAGGTCGTCGCGGGGCGCGGCGGTGGCGGCGGTCTCGGCTTCCGGCTCGCTCAGCGCCTTGCGGTCGATCTTGCCGGACGTCGTGCGCGGCAGGGCGTCGACGAAGCCGATCCGCGACGGCACCATGGTCGACGGCAGGAACCGGCCGACCGCCGCCTTGATTTCCTCTGGCGCGGGCAGCTCTCCGGATGGTTCGGCGACGATCCAGGCGACCAGCCGTTCCTCGGGACCCGTACCTCGCACGTCTGCGGCGACCTCGTGGACGGTGTCGAGGCGCAGCAACTCCGCCTCGATTTCCTCCAGTTCGATCCGCATGCCGCGCAGCTTGACCTGGGTGTCCCGCCGTCCGATGAACACCAACTGCCCGTCGGTCTGCCAGCGGACGAGGTCGCCGGTCCGGTACAGGCCGTCGCCGGGGGCGTTGCCGAACGGGTCGTCGGTAAAGGACTTGGCGGTCCGCTCGGCATCGCCGACATAGCCGTCCGCGACACCGCATCCGCCAATCCACAGTTCGCCCGCCACGCCCTGCGGCAGCAGGTGGCCGTGTTCATCGACGACATAGAGCCGCACGCCGGGCAGCGGCGTCCCGATGGGCAGGCGGGTCTCGTCGCCGGACACGTCGGCCATGGTCGCCGTTACGGTCGTTTCGCTGGGGCCGTAGGCGTTGATCAGGCGGCGGTTCCGGGCCCAGGGCGCGGCGGCGGCGGGCGGGATCGTCTCGCCGCCGATGACCACGACCCTCAGGCCGGGAAGCTCCGGCGGCGCGCCGAGCGCGGCCAGGTAGGAGGCCGGAAGCTGCGCATGGGTGATGCGGAGGTCGCGCAAGGTGTCCAGAAACGCCGGGCCGGGCAGTAGGATCTCACGTTCGGCGAAGCACAACGTCGCTCCGGCGGCCATGGCGGTGACGAGATCGCCGATGGCCACGTCGAAGGCCGGGGAGGTGACCCGCAGCAGGCGGTCGCCGACGGTCAGATCCAATCGTTCGGCCTGGGCGATTGCAAGGTTCGCCAGCGCGCCATGGCGCACCGCGACACCCTTCGGCGTCCCGGTCGATCCCGAGGTATAGACGATATAGGCGATATCGGCCGGGTTCGGCGGTTCGGGCCGCTTCCGCAACCGTTTGCCTTCCGCGACCAGGTCGGCCAGAGAGATGCCCGAGCCGACGGTCAGCTTGGCCTCGGCATGTTCGATCACCCGCTGCCGCCGCTCCTCGGGATGCGCCGGGTCGAGGGGCACGAAAGTCGCTCCCGCCGTCAGGATGCCGAGCACGGCGGTCAGCCGGTCGCAGCTGGGTGCGAGATCGACGGCGATGCGGTCGCCCCGGCCGATCCCTCGCGCCGTCAAGGCACGGGCCACGCTGGCCATTCGTTTTGCCAGTTCGTCGTAAGTCAGGGACTGCGCGCCGTCGATGGCCGCGGTTTTTCCGCCATTCGCTTTGGCCGTCGCCGCGAACAGGGCCGGGACGGTCGTCTTGTCCCTGGCCGGACCGCCGTTGCCCCAGTCCGCCAATTGCCGTTCGGCCTCGGCGCCGGTCAGCAGACGGATTTCCGACAGCGGCTGGTCGGGAGTCCGGGTCGCCGACTCCAGCACTGCCAGGTACCGGTCGAGGAGGGCCTCCACGGTGGCGCCGTCGAACAGGTCGGTGTTGAAATCCGCCTCGAACGATACGGCGTCTTCGGTTTCCAGGACGTTCAACGCGAGATCGTAGGCGGTGAACCGGATCGGCCGATCGACCAGCTCGACGGCCAGGTCGCCGAAACCGAGCGGCGCCAGGGGCCGGTCGATGTTGAAAACGCTGGCGATCAGCGGCGGCTGCGCGGCGTCGCGCGCCAGGCCGAGCCGGGTGATCAACCGTGCGAACGGATAATCCTCGTGCTCGTAGGCGGCCAGCAACGCGGCCTTGGTGCGGATCAGGAAACCGTTGAAATCCAGTCCGTCCTCGAACCGGCTGCGCAGCGGCAGCAGATGGGTGCAGTACCCGGCCATCCGGCCCCAATCGCCGCCCTCGCGCCCACTCACCGGAATGCCGATGACGATGTCGTCCTGGCCGGTCAGCCGGTGCAGATGGAACAGGTGCGCCGCCAGCAACGCCATGAAACGGGTTGCGCCTTTACCGCGGGCGGTCTCGTCGATCCGTTCCACCAGGCCTTCCGGCAGGCGGCGGTGGCAACGGGCGCCCCGGAAGCTTCGCGTCGCGGGCCGGGGATGGTCGTAGGGCAGGTGCAGGGTTTCCGGCGGCGTCTCCAGTTCGGCTCGCCAGAACGCCTCGTGGCCGCGCATCGTCTCGCCCGGACGTTCACACAGGTGCCATTGGACGAATTCGGAGAACGGCGGCGCCGGGGGCAGGTCGGCTGCCGGTTTCGCGGCGAGGAGTGTACCGAGTTCGTCGACGATCACCGCCATGGACAGGCCGTCCGAGACGATGTGATGGCAGGTCAAGGCCAGCCAGTGGCGGTCATCGCCGAGGCGGATCAGCCGGGCCCGGAACAGCGGGCCGCCCTGCAAATCGAACGGGACTTCGGCTTCCTCGGCCAGCTTGGCGCGGGCCGCGTCCTCGTTTGCCACGTCTTCGACGGCCATTGTCAACCGAACGGTTGGCAAGATGCGCTGAGTCCAGCCATCCGGGCCGATCTCCGTGCGCAGGGCATCGTGCCGGCCGATTACCGCTTCCAGCGCCTGCTTCAGCCCGTCGGTGTCGAGCGGGCCTTTTAGGTCGAACACTGCGGAAACCGTGTAGGCCCGCGATCCGTCGGCATCGATGTCGGCCAACAGGGCCAGTTGCCGCTGCGATTCCAGAAGCGGGAGGCGGCGCGGCTCGTCCTTGGCCGGCAGGAAGCCGCCGCCGCGCAGGTGTTCCAGCGCGGCACGGGCGGCCTCGACGATATGGTCGATGTCGGCGTCCGTATGGGCCGTCGATAGGAAGCAGTTGCGGCCTTCCCAGACGAAGATGCCGTGTTCCAGCAGGTGGTGGAAGAACAGTTCCAGATTGCCCTCTGTCGCGAACCGGAACTGCGATCCGCAATGCAGGACCTTGATCGGCGCGCCCGCGCTGTCGAACATCCCGTTGAGGCGGCCGGCCATCTTCGCGGTCCGTGCGTTCAATGTCTCCTGAAGCGCCGGTCCCTCGGCTTCCAAGTGGTCGAGCACCGCCTTGGCGGCGGCCAGGGTCAGCGGATGCTTGTTGAAGGTCCCGGCCGAGAAGATGGTGTCGACGGCCGGGTAGCTGGCGTCGCCGTACTGCCAGAATCCGCCGTCGAAGGCATCCATGTATTTGGCCGATCCGGCGACCACGCCGATGGGAAGCCCGCCGCCGATGACCTTGCCGTAGGTGGCGATGTCGGCCTCGACACCGTACCAGCCCTGCGCCCCTTGCGGGTGCAGCCGGAAACCGGTGATCATCTCGTCGAAGATCAGCGGCACCCCGGCTTCGCGGGTGATCTCGCGGATCTCGTGCAGGAAGTCCTGTGGCTGCAGGTCGGGGCGGCGGCTTTGTACCGGCTCGACCAGCACCGCCGCCAGTTCGTGCGCATGGGCGCGGATGGCTTCCGCCGATTCCGGTGTGCCGTATTCCAGGATCAGCAGGTCGTCGACCGTTCCCTGGGTGATCCCCGGAGCCAGCGGCACGGTACCGCCCTCGTCCGGCGTCCCGAGCACGCTGTCGGCCTGGCCGTGATACGACCCGGCGAACAGGGCGACCTTGTTCCGGCCGGTCGCGGCGCGGGCCAGCCGCAGCGCGATCATCACCGCTTCGGAGCCGGTATTGAAGAAGGCGACGCGGTCCTTGCCGGTCAGCCGGGTGAAGCGCTCCGCGACCTCGCCGGCCAGGGCGGTCTGCGGGCCGATCTGGATGCCCTGGTCGAGTTGCCGTTCCATCGCCTCGACGATGAAGTCCGGATGATGGCCGAACAGGTTGACGCCGAAGCCCATGGTGATGTCGACATATTCGTTGTCGTCGACGTCCCACAACGCCGCGCCGCGCGCCCGCGCGCCGTGCAGCGGGTAGAGGATTTCCTTGAGAGAGAACCGGAACCCGGCCGAGGCCCGGTTGTCGGCCAGCAGGCGCCGGTTGGCCTGGGTCAGGCGTTTCGACCCCCCGGTCCGGGCGGTAAAGCGTTCGGCGAACCCTTCCAGATGGGCCTGTTGCGCCGGGCTCAGCCCGCGCGCCCGGATTTCGGCCGCCTTCCATGGCGGCAGGACGCTCGACGCGGCCTTCTCCGGTTTCGCGGCTTCCCGTGAGGAGGCCGGGGCGGCGGTTTCCGCGACGATCCGTTCGACCAGCGGTGGGGCCACGCCCTGGTCGCGCAGGAATGCCAACTGCTCGGCGACGACCGCTTCCAGCGCCTTTCGCACGGCGCGGATCTGGGTCGTGAAGACATCGCCGTAGGCCGAGTCATCCTTTGCCGGCGGCAATGGCGTGGACCTTACGGTTCTGATGGTTTCGGCGGAAGCCGTTTCCTCGGGAGGGGCAGGATCCGCCTGGATTTCGGCGTCTAGGTGTTCGGCCAGCGCATTCAGCGTCGACAGGTCGCCCATCAGGCGGCGCGGCGGGATATGGGTCGCGAAGGCCCGTTGGATGGAGCGGGAAATCTCCATCATCATCAGGGAATTGGCCCCGAGTTCGACGAATGGGGTATCGGCGTCGTCCGGTCCCGGACGCCGGCCGAGGTGATCGCCGATCAGCTCGTCCAGCTTGCCCGGAAAACCGTCGTTCCGTTGCCGCGTCGTACCCAAAATCGTTCCCCCGTTCCGTTGCACTTAAGCGGCGCCGGCCGTGACCCTGGCGTTGAGGCGCACGTAGTCCGGAATCCGCATGACCCGGTCCAGATCGTTTTGCAGCTCGACGAGATCCCCGTCCCGCCCGATTTCGTTGAAGGCGTTCATCTTGTAGGTGACGTACATCATGCGGTTGCGCGGCGTGGAGACGAACCGTGCCCGCAGCGCCACGCCCTCCTGGCGCGCCATCTCCCGGATGTGCTGGATCAGTACGCCGCCGACCCCGCGCGACATCACCCGGCACGACATCAGCAGCAGCCGGATGGTCCAGTCCGCCGCGCCGGTCTCGATCAGCGCCAGGCCGATCTTGCCGTAGCTTCCGTAGCGGTCGGTCAGTTCGGCCACCAGCAGCAGATGGTCCGGGCTTTCCATGAAGAACGCCAGCTGTTCCCGATCGAAGGTCTCGCCCGACGTGTTCAGTTGGTTGGTCCGCACCGTCAGTTCCTCGGCCCGCCACAGGTCCTCCTCGCAGGCCGGCGCGATCCGCATCTCCATGCCGAGCGAGGCGAGGAACTCGTCCGCCGGACCGTCGAACGAAGTCTCCAGCTTCTGCCGTTGCAGGTCGGCCCGGTACATGTAGCGGCGTTGCCGCGATTCCGGGGTCACGTATTTGGGCGAAAACGCGTCCATGCCCCGGATGTCCGGCACCAGCGCGGCGTCCAGGCACAGGACGGCGGGGTGGACATGGGCTACCTCGTCCCGCTCGAAGGGCTGGTCGTCGACGAAAGCGAGGGCGTCGACGCCGATGTTCAAGCGTTCGGCGATGCGGCCGATGGACTCCGACTTGCTGCCCCAGCCGATCTGCGGCACCAGGAAGAAATCCTCCAGGCCGAAACGCCGCAATGCGGCCAGGGCGGGTTCGGGCTCGTTGCGGCTGGCGATCGAATGCAGGATGCCGCGCTCGTCCAGAGTCCGCATCGTGTCCGCAACCCCCTCTCGCAGGCGCAGGTTGTCGCCTTCCAGCAACGTCCCGTGCCAGACGGTGTCGTCCAGGTCCCAGACTAGGCATTTGGCGGTTTTCGTCATGGCGTCTTCGATCCTCCTTCCCCATCGATTACGCTGTGCCGGGTGGTGGCGCGCTACTTCGCCTTGGCTCCTCCCATCGCGGCCTGATGCGCGATGATGATCTGATGCATCTGATTGCTGCCCTCGATGATCTCGGTGATCTTTGCGTCGCGGAAAAAACGCTCGACCCGGCTGTCGCCCGAGCAGCCGTAAGCACCGTGGATCTGTACCGCGGTCTGGGCGACCTCCATCGCGGTCTTGGAGGCGAAGTATTTGGCGGTGGCCACCTCGACGATCGCATCCGGATCCTTGGCGTCGCGCAGGCTCGTGGCGGATTCGCAAAGCGCCCGCGCCGCCTTGGTTTGGGTCACCATGTCGGCGATCATGCCCTGGACCAGCTGATGTTTGATCAGCGGCTTGTCGAACTGGCGGCGCGTCTTGGCGTATTCGACCGACAGATCGACGCAGGCCTGGGCGATGCCGACGCATCCCCAGCCGACGGCGAAACGTCCGAGATCGAGCGCCGAATTGACGATGTGCGAAAAGCCGAACCCAGGGCGTCCCAGGACACGGTCCGCCGGAACGAACACGTCCTCGAAATCGAAACGGGCCAGCATGGCGCCCCGGAACCCGAGCATGTTGTGGATCGGCGTGATCGTGATCCCCGGCGCGTCCGCGTCGGCGATCAGGGCAATGCTTCCCTGTTCGGCTCGCGCGATAAGGACGATCAGGTCGGCGCATTGTCCGAATGATATCCAACACTTGGCGCCGTTGACGGTGAAGCCGCCATCCGTCGGCGTCGCGGTACAGGCGACACTGCGCGCGTCGCTGCCGACATCGGGTTCGGTCAGCGCGAAGGCGCAGATGTTCCCTTCGTCCAACATCCGGGGGAGAAGCCGCGTCTTTTGGAAATCCGTTCCCCAGCGGGCGAGGACATGGCAGGCCATGCCATGGACCGTGAACAGGCTGAGAATGGTCGCGCTGGTCCCTCCCACGGCCTCATAGAGCTGCCCCAGGGACGCTGAATCGTATCCCAATCCCCCGTGTTCGACGCCGACGCCCGCCCCGAGATAGCGGCTGTCGGCGATCCGCGCGATCAACTCCGGCGGCGTTTTGTCTTCCCGGTCCACCTGGTCGGCGGCCGGTCCGATGATTCCGTCGATCAGCCTTTCGACGGAAACCGCCGGCCCGATCGTCTCGATTGATTTCTGCAACATGCCGACCCCTCTTTGCGGCACTGAATTGCGTCAGGTCGTCCCTGCGGCGTCAGGACGCCGCTTCGGTCTTGCGGGCCACCAGGTCCGCGATCGCGTTGATGGACTGAAAGTGTTCAATGGTCAGATCGTCGTCCTCGACGACGACGCCGAATTCCTTTTCCACGAAATTGACCAGCTGCATGGCGAACAGGGAGTTCACCAGGCCGAGTTCGAAAAGATTTTCATCGCCGGAAACATTTTCCGCGCCCCGGACCCGGTCCTTGAGGAAGTCCCGAACGCTCTCCGTAATGCTTGAAGTCATGCCTTCTCCTTGCAGATCAAAAACCGATCCTTGAAATCAATATTTGTAGAAACCCTCGCCGGACTTGCGGCCCAGAAGTCCCGCATCGACCATTCGTCTCAACAGCGGGCAGGGCCGGAACTTGCCGTCCCGGAAGTCGTCGCAGAGCACCGCCAACGAGTTGTAAATGGTGTCGAGCCCGATCAGGTCCGCCGTTTCCAGCGGTCCCATGCGATGCCCGAAGCATTCGCGGAAAATCCGGTCGACGTCCGCCGCCTCGGCGGTGCCGTCCTGTACCGCGAAGATCGCCTCGTTGATCTCCAGCATCAGAACCCGGTTGGAGACGAAACCCGGCCCGTCGTTGACCAGGATCATCTCCTTGCCCATGCCGGACAGCATCGCGCGGGTCGTTTCGATGGTCGCGTCCGAGGTGTGCCAGCCGCGGATCACCTCGACGGCCGGGCGCATCGGTACGGGGTTCATGAAATGGATGCCGATAACCCGGTCGGGGCGGCGGGTCCGGCTGGCGATGCGGGTGATCGGAATGCACGAGGTGTTGGCCGCGAAAACCGTCTCCTCGGGTGCGATGGCATCGAGACGGGGATAGATCTTCTCCTTGATCCCCCAGTCCTCGGTGACGTTCTCGATGATGTATCCGGCCTCGGACAGCTTGTCGTAGTCGAGGGTGAAGACGATCCGCTCAAGCACTTCCGAAGCCGCCGGCCCCTTGGCCCCGCCGCCCATCATGCGCTGCATGCGCAGGGCGTCGCGGATCGAGCCCTTGGCGGTCTCGAGGGCCTGTTCCTCGACATCGACCAGGACGACGTCGTGACCGGTCTGCGCCAGGTTCGTGGCGACCCCGGCCCCCATGACGCCCGCGCCGACCACTCCGATGTATGACTTTTCCTGCATATCCCCCGTTCCGTAGAAATTATATTACGGTGTTCCGCCGATAGCCGGCCAAGCAACGTCGCCCCCGGAAAGCCAGAGGCGTGCAGCCGCGCCCAACAGCATCGGCGCATCGTCTTGCGGCTCGTCGGCCCCGCGCATCGTCTGAAAAACCTTTACCGCATCGGTCCCTTCCTGCTGCATGACGAAGCTGCCCAGGCTGTTGCCGGGACCGATTTCGACGAACAATTCATGACCGGCGGCCCGCAGCGTCGAAGTGACGTCACGCCAGCGTACCGGGTTCAGGCTGTGGCGGACCCAGAAGCCGGGATCGACCGCTTCCTCCACGGTGATCCAATTACCGGTCGTCCCGCTGACGAACGGGCGTTCCGGCGGATTCAAAGCGATACCATCAAAGACCTTTCGGAAAGGACTCTCGATGGGGGTCATCGCTCTCGTGTGGAAGGCGCGCCGAACGCCGAGCCGGCGGCTCAGCATGTCGCGTTTGCGCAGCTCCGCCTCGAATCCCTTCAACGCGGCTTCCGATCCGGCGGCGATCGACATCGACGGTGTCGCGGCGACGGCCAGGTCTACGCCCTCCGTCAGGATTGGCGTGATCTCCTCGGCCGAGGTCATGACGGCAAGCATCCCGCCTTCCTCCAGCCCGTCGATCAAACGGCCGCGCGCGGCGACGACGGTGAGGGCGTCGTCGAGCGTCATGACCCCGGACAGCACGGCGGCGACATAGTCGCCCAGGCTGTAACCGGCCAATGCCGCCGGCTCGATTCCGAAGGACATCAGCAGCCGGGCGAGGGCGTATTCGACGATGAACACCAGGACGTGGACCTGGGCGACCGGCGGCCCCTCGGACTTGGCGGTTTTCCCACGGCCGAGCATTGCCTTCAGGTCGGGCCCCTTTGCCGGGGCTTCGGGAGCGGGCGTTGCGGTCATCAGCGTCTTCATCGCGGCCGCGAATTCCGGATCGACGCGCTGCAGGCAGTCCTCGACCGTGGCCCTGAAATCAGGCCAGCGGTCCATCAGCCCGCCCGCCAGTCCGGGATAGTGGTCGCCAATACCCGACAGCATGAAGACGGGCCGGACCGTTTCCAACGGGCGGCGGCCCCGCCAAAGACGGCGCGGTTTATCCACGCCGGAGAGCAGGCCCTTTGCATCTTCCGCGTCACGGACCACCAGGACGGCGCTTTCCCCGCCTTCGCCGAAGGGGCGTCCGGCATGGCGGTTCCAGGCGGCGGCCGGATTCCGCGCCAAGGCTTGACTGAGTTCCGTCAGGGCGGCCTCCAGCCCCGCCTCGTCCCGGGCGGACACCGCCAGGATTTGCCAGTCGGCGATGGAACGGCCGGGAGCCGGGGCCTCCGGCGCGATGGCGGCGGTTGGACCTGCCCGCAGGTGATCGAGCTGTTGGCGGACGATTGACTGGAGGGTGGCGGCGGTTTCTTCGATCTGCCGCTCGAACAATTGTGAAAGCGGCGCGGACGTGGGAAGGGCCGCTGCTTGTCCCGTTTCGCCGGGCGCGGCGACCGGCATCGCGGTTTTCGAAATATCCGTGTCGGGAAGCCAATGGCGCTCGCCGGCGAAGGCGGTCAACGGCAGGTCGACCCAACGCCGGGGACAGGGGGCGTGCACGGCCCGCCAGTCCGGGCGGCATCCGGCGACGAAGGCCTTGCCGACGGCATCGAGCAGGTCGTCCTCGGCATCCGCAAGGTCGATTACGTGATCGAAGTCGGCGCCGTCGTGTGTCGCCATCGGTTCCGCGTCGAGGCCCCAGCCGCGCAAGGTGCCGATCAACTTTTCGCCGCCTTGGGCCGGCAGCCGGGCGCCGATCATCGGCGCGGTTGCATCCGCGCGGCCCGTCTTGATCCGTTGGTCCGTCCGTCCGTCGGCGTAGGCACGCAGAAGGTCGGCGGCTTCTTCGGCCGAAGCTGCGGTGAACGCCAGGCGCTGCGGCAGTTGCGCCCGCCCGATGGCCGCCCGCGCCGCCGCGTCGGGCCAAAGCGCGTCCGGCAGGTTCCGGAGACGATCGGCGAACAGTCCGGCCTGGCGGCGAAGGCCGTCCTCGTCCCGCGCCGACAGCACGAACAGGCGCTCCTCCCCTGAAACGGCGGGGGTGATCTCCTCATCTGCTCTGTCCGGGGCGGAGGCGACGATCATGTGGGCGTTGGTCCCGCTCGCCCCGAAGGCGCTGACCCCGGCGATCCGGCGCTCCTCGGTCCGTCCCGGCCAGTCCTGTGTTTTGGACGCCACGCGCACCGGCAGGGCCGCCCAATCGATGGCCGGGTTGGGCGCGCCGAAATGCAGGTTGCCCATGATCCGGCCCCGGTGCAGGCAGCCCGTTACCTTGGTCAGCGCCGCCACCCCGGCGGCGCCTTCCAGGTGCCCGATATTGCTTTTCACCGCGCCGATGAACAGCGGCCGGTCGAGGGCCCGGTCCTCCGCATGGACGGCGGCCAGGGACCGCACCTCGATGGGATCGCCGAGCGGCGTGCCGGTGCCGTGCATCTCGACGTAATCGACGTCGGTGGCCTCGACCCCGGCGTTTTTCAGCGCCCGGGCGATGACCTCCTGCTGGGCTGTGGCGCTCGGCACGGTCATGCCGCTGGACATTCCGTCGTGGTTGACCGCCGAACCGAGGATGACCGCCAGGATATTGTCGCCGTCGGCCTCGGCTTTCGACAGGCGCTTGAGCACGACCACGCCGACGCCCTCGCCGCGCCCGTAGCCGTCGCCCGAGGAATCGCAGGTCTTGCACCGGCCGTCGGCCGACAGCATCTCGGCCTGGCACAGGATGACCATGCCTTCCGGCATCAGCATCAGGTTGACCCCGGCGGCCAGCGCCAGCGTGCACTCGTCGTTGCGCAGGCTCTGGCAGGCCTCGTGGACGGCGACCAGCGAAGACGAGCAAGCCGTGTCGAACACCATCGACGGGCCGCGCAGGCCGAGCGTATGCGAAATCCGGCCCGCCGCCGCGTGCGGCCGGGTGCCCGAGAGGAAGAAGGCGTCGGCGGCACCGCGCGACAGGGTCAGCAGTTCGTAGTCGTTGGAACAGATGCCGATGAACACCCCTGCCGGGGTTTCGGCCAGGCTGTCCGGGGCGATTCCGGCATGTTCCAAAGCCCGCCATGCGGTCTCCAGCAGCAGCCGGTGCTGCGGGTCCATCGAGGCGGCCTCGCGCGGCGGGATACCGAAGAACGCGGCATCGAAACGGTCCACGCCGTCGATGAACCCGCCCTCCCTGCAATAGGCTTTCCCAGGGGTGCGCCGGTTGGAATCGTAATAGGCGTCGCTGTCCCAGCGCTCCGCCGGTACAGGGCCGACGCCGTCGCGTCCGCTTTCCAACAGGTCCCAGAACGCCTCGGCGGACTCCGCCCCGCCGGGGAAACGGACGTCCACGCCGACGATGGCGATGGGCTCGGTGCGGGCGTGCTCGACCGCGTTCAGCCGCGTGCGCAGATCCAGCACCGTATGCGCCGCGCGTTGCAGGGGCGTCATGTTGTCGCTTGGGGTGCTGGGTTCATGCATGACGGGATTACCTGCCGGGACCGTGGGCGTTGAGCGATTGGCCGTCGATCAGCGCCATCAGTTCGTCTTCCCCGAGATGCCGGATGTCCGGTGCGGGGGTGGCTCCGGCATCCTCGGGTTTCGGGGCCGGCTTCTCCGCTTCGTCTCCGCAGGAAAGGCCGAGCTTGTCCGTCAGGATGTGACGGGCCAGCAGGTCGGCCGTGTGGTGTTCGAGGGCGACGGTCGGCGGCAGCGAAACGCCAAGCGACGCCGCCAGCTTTCCCCGCAGTTCCACCTGAAGGAAAGAGTCCATGCCGGCCTCGAAGAAGCCCTTGTTGCCCGGTACCTTTTCCATGCCGGTACCGAGCAGCACCGCCGCCTGTTGGCGGATGAATTCGCCCAGATGCCGGATCCGGCGGCGGGGCACCAGTTCGATCAGTTCGGCGACCAGGGCGGGACGCTCCTCTGTGTCGGCGGTTTCCTCGGCCTCTTCCTCCGTCATTTCGTCGAGCAGGCGTCCGCCGCGATGGGCGTAGAGCGGCGCGAAGGTCGGCCAGTCGATCTCGCCGACACCGATGCGCGACACATCCGCGTCCAATGCCCGGTCCAATGCGGCCAAGGCGTCGCCCGGTTGCAGCAACCGCAGGCCGGAAGACATCAGCCAGGCGGCGTCCTCGCTGTCGGCCATGCCGCCGCCGCCCCAGGGGCCCCAATTGACGCTGAGCGCCTTCAGCCCGAGTGACCGGCGAAGGTCGGCCAGACCGTCGAGGTAGCGGTTGGCCGCCGCATAGGCGCATTGGCCCTTCGATCCCCAGAGCGCCGCGATGGAGGAGAACATGACGAACAGGTCGAGGTCGGCCTCGCTCGTCGCCTCGTGCAGGGTCCAGGCTCCGCGCGTTTTGGCGGCAAGGACGGCGCGCATTCCGGCGGGTGTTTCCGATGGAATTTCCGCTTGCGAAACCGTTCCCGCGGCGTGGACAACGCCCCGGATTGGCTTGTCGAAACCTCCGATCATCGAACGAACTGCCGCCTCATCCCCCATGTCGCACGGAATCATCCGAACGCGTATGCCCTGTCCCTCAAGGCGTTCGGCCGTCTTTACGGCCGCGGGAGACGTTCCACGACGGGATATGATCGCGATATCCCGTGCACCCCTCTCTGCGAGCCAGTCTACCACACAAAGACCGAGTGCGCCCGTGCCGCCTGTCACAAGGTGAATCCCGTCGCCGCGCAGTCTCATCGGCGCTTCGTCTTGCGGAAGGGGCACCGTTTCCAGGCGGGCGATCAACCGTTCGCTGCCCCGCAGGGCTATACGGTCTTCTCCGCCGGACGATAGGATGGCATCGACGACGGCATCGGCGGAAGCCGTTCGGTCCCGGTCGACGAGGCCGCCCCAGGAGGTGTCGGTTTCCAGCCCGATGACCTTGCCGAATCCGGCCAGCGCCGCCGCGCCGGGGCGAGACGTCTCTTCGCCGTGGCCGGTCGTCTCGGCGCCCTCGGTGACGATCCAGAGACGGGGCCCCGCCGCCGCGATCACCTGTTGGGCCAGTTCGAGATACGGGCCGGACAGGGCCTGCTCGACGGCTTTGGCTTCGTCGGGAAGCGGACCGGCGACAATGAGACCGCTTGCCTGGCGGAGCCCATCCATGTCGATCCTCGAAACCGGGCTTACTTCGGTGTCGGCGCCCCGCCGTGTCAGCGCGCCGGCCAGTTCCATGCAGAATTCCGGATCGCCCGCGTCGGCGACGATCCAGCGGCCCGGGACTTTCGCCGTGGTGTTCGCGGCAACCGGTTTCCAGGCCACGCGGAACAGGGACGGGCCGGCCTCCGCGCACATGTCCGAAGCTCGTGGCGCCGTGGCGGTCTTCGGCAGCCAGTGGCGTTTACGGGCGAAGGTGCAGCCCGGCATGGTCACGACCCGGCCCGGACCGTTGATCGCCGTCCAGTCGGGTTCGTGTCCGGCGACGAAAAGCTCGGCGGCGGCCTTCCTGAAACTTTCCCCGTCCCCGAGGTTCTTCCGGCCGAGCGATGGGATATATCGCGCCGGCGGATCGGTCTCCGCCGCGCAGCTTTCGGCGAGCCCGGCGAGCGTCGATCCGGGGCCGACCTCTATAAAGGTATGGCAGCCGAGTTCGCGCAGGGTCGCCATGCCGTCCTGGAAGCGCACGGTGTTGCGGGTATGGCGGAGCCAATACTCCGGCGTCGCCAGATCGCGTCCGGCCACCGCGCCGTCGGCATTCGTCGCCAGCGGGATCGTCGGGGGCGACATCGGGACGCCGTCCAGCACCTTGGCGAAGGCGTCGAGCATCGGTTCCATGACGATTGAGTGGAAGGCGTGCGAGACGCGCAGCGCCTTGACCTTGCGGCCGTCCCCTTTGAGCCGTTCGGAAACCGCCTCGACCGCCTCGGCACGTCCCGAAATGACCTGGCTCAGGGGGGCGTTGCGGCAGGCGAAGGAGACGCCGTCCCCGCCATGGTCCCGGATCGCCGCTTCGACGATCTCGGCGGGGGCTTGGACGGCGGCCATGGCGCCGCGTTCGGCGAGGCCCTGCATCAGGCGGCCGCGCGCGGCGACCAGCCGGAGGCCATCCTCGAAACCGAAGACACCGGCCAGATGGGCGGCGGCGTATTCGCCAATGCTGTGGCCGAGCACCGCGACGGGCCTGATACCCCAGTCGCGCCAGGCCGCCGCCAGGGCGACCGAGACGACGTATAGGGCGGGTTGGGTATAGGCGGTTTCGGTCAGTGCCTCGTCGTCGCCGAACATGACCTCGAGCAGTGGCTTATCCAGTTCGCCGCTCAGCACGTCGGCGGCGCGGTCGAACAGTTCCCGGACAACCGGAAGGGAGTTGTAGAGATCGAGCCCCATTCCGGCCCGCTGTGATCCCTGACCCGAACACAGGAAGGCGATCCCGCCCGGATCGTCGAGCGCCGAACCCAGGGTTATCCCGGGGGTATCGGTCTGCCCGTCGCGCAAGGCCCCTGCCAGCTCACCCGTGGACCGGCCGTCGGCAACGAGCCGCTCGCGGAAACGCGCCCGGCCCGTGGCGGCAACCCGGCAGGCATCGGCGGCGGTCACGCCGGTATCGTTCAGGTGTGCGGCCCATTGCACCGCTTCGTCGCGCAGCTGGGCTTGGGTCCGCGCGGACAAAATCAGCAGGTGGTCCCGGGCGTTTCCGGTCTCGGCGGTTTCGAAGGCGGGGGCCTCCTCGACGATCAGGTGCGCATTGGTGCCGCTGAACCCGAACGAACTGACCCCGGCCCGGCGCGGCCGCCCTTCGGCCGACGACCAGGATTGCGCAGTCGTCGGAACATGGATCGGCAGGTCGGCCCACGGGATATACGGGTTCGGGTCGTTCAGGTGCAGGTGTGCCGGAACGCGCCCGTTGACCAGCGACAGCACGGCCTTGATCAGGCCGGTGACCCCGGCGGCGCTCTCCAGGTGGCCGAGATTGGTTTTCGCCGACCCGACGACGAGCGGCGCTTTGCGTTGCCCGTCGCCGAAGACGGCGGCGAGCGCGCCCATCTCGATGGGATCGCCGAGCTTGGTGCCGGTGCCGTGCGCTTCGATCACGTCGATGTCGGCCGGGGTCAGGCCGGCTTGGGCCAGGGCCCGGCGGATGACCTCGGCCTGGGCGGCGCCGCTCGGGGCAGTCAGGCCGCTGGTCCGCCCGTCCTGGTTGACCGCGCTGCCGCGCACCACGGCCAGGATGCGCTCGCCGCGCGCCTGGGCGTCGGACAGGCGGCGCAGGGCGACGAAGCCGCACCCCTCGCCGCGGACGAATCCGTCGGCGGCCTGGTCGAAGGTATGGCACAGCCCGCTCGGCGACAGCATCCGCGCCTTGCAAGCAAGGACGAACATCTCCGGCGCCAGCAGCGCGTTCACGCCGCCGGCCAGCGCCAGGTCGCATTCGCCGAGTCGCAGGCTCTGGACCGCATTGTGGACGGCGACGAGCGAAGACGAGCAGGCGGTGTCGAAGGCGACGCTCGGGCCGCGGAAACCGAGGGTGTAGGATATCCGTCCAGCCGCGGCGTTCAGCGAGGTGCCGGGCAGGATGTAGGGATCGGTGTCGCCCGACCGGTCGAGCAGCCGCGCGTAATCGCTGTAGCTGATGCCGACGAACACGCCGGTCGGCGACCCCTGGCCGTCGAGCGGGGAAACACCCGCGTGTTCCAGGGACCACCATGCGGTCTCCAGCAGCAGCCGGTGCTGCGGATCCAGGGCGGCCGCCTCGCGGGGGTTGATCCCGAACAGCTCGGCGTCGAACTGGTCGATGCCGTCGATGAAGCCGCCGTGCCGGGTGTACATGCGTCCCGGCGCGTCGGCGTCGGCGTCGTACCAGTCATCGATGTTCCAGCGGTCGGGCGGTATCTCGCCGATGGCGCAGCGGCCTTCGTCGAGCAGGGACCAGAAGGCCTCGGGCCCATCCGCGCCGGGCAGACGGCAGGCCATGCCGACGATCGCGATGGGCTCGGAACGGGCCCGTTCCAGTTCCTCGATCCGCGCATGCGACTCCCGCAGCGCGGCCAGCGCCCGGCGAATGGCGTCGCCACGATCCCCCGGCTGTTCGCCGGTCTGTCGGATGTCGTCTTCAAGCATGGTCAACGATAGGCCTTGTCTATTTCCTTAAGCAGCTCCGACTCGGCTTCGTCCATGCTCATGGTTTCTATTGGATCGTTGGCGGCCTGCGGCGCGGTTTTTTCTTCTTCGGCGGGCGTGGTGAAGCGGCCGGCGAGAAAATCTGTCAACGCGGCAATGGTCGGGTGGTCGAAAATCGCATCGGCCGGGAAGCTGATCCCGAGCCGAGGCTGGAGCCGACGGTGCAGGTCGGCAATCGCAATGGAATCGAGGCCGATGGTGAAGAAGCCCGCCGATCGGTCGAGCGGCGTTCCCTGGGGCAGGCCCAGGATGGTCTTCACCTCGTCTGCCAGGATCCCGTTCAGGCGCGCCAAACGTTCGGCTGGAAGCAGTCCCGCGAGTGATCCTTGCGGTGTTGGCGTCACCGCCTCGGGGGGCTGTTTGTCGTCCGCGGTCGATGCGGACTCGCTGGCCGCGCGCGTCAGCGCCTCGGCCGTGGTGTGAACCAGTTCAATGCCGTTGAGGGCGAGGACCGTGTGTCCCTTGGCGTCGAAAATCCGCAGGTCGGCAACGCGGGTTCGGCCCTCGGCGCCGGCCCGATGCGCCGTCGCCTCGCACCATAATTCGTGTTCGGCCGTCTCGAGGATGCGGACTTCGTCGATCGCCACCGGCACGAAGGCGCCCTCGGGCGCCGCCTCGAAGGCCGGCGGAACCGTTTGGATTGCCGCGTCGATGACGGCGGGATGGATGAGATGGCCGCTGCCGGTCGCGTCCGCCGGCCGGTGCAGCAGCCCCATGGCGCGCCCACGGCCCCGGCACAGGAGCCCCAGGCCCTGGAAGGCGGGGCCGTATTCGATGCCGCGCGAGGTGTTGTCCGCGAAATGTTCGGCGATCGGAACCTCGTCGCGCAAGCCGCGGCGCAGGGTCTTGAGATCGGCGGAAGCCATGGGATCGGCCGGAACGTGTTGAAGGGTTCCGGCGGCATTCAGCACCCAGTCCGCGCCTCCGGCGGGGCGGGCATGCAGCGCGATGTTGAAGGTTTCGTCGCCTTCCGGCGTCAGCACCAGGGCGAGGTCCGCCATTCCCGACGGGTCGACCGCCAGTGCCCGCCGGATATGAAGATTGCGCAACACGGTCTCGGCGGCGGGCCACCCCGGCCCGGCCTGCGCGGCGGCGATCATCGCCTCGATCATCGCGGCGGCCGGAAAGATCGGCCGGTCGAACACCCGGTGGTCGGCCAGCCAGGGATGGGTGGCGACGCCGAGCGTTGCGGCGAACTGGATTTCGCGCAGCGGAGAGGCCACTGGCGCTCCGATGATCGGATGCGGCCTATCGGATGGGGGAGGAGCCTGCTCCGCGAGATCGGCCGGTTGCAAGGCCAGCCGGGACAGGTCTTCCCGGAGGCGCCGGACAATCAGGCAGACCGCATGGCCGTTCCCGGCATCTTCGGCCAGGTAGGCGACGGGGCGGTCGGGCTCGCTCTCCGCGAGACGGCGCAAAAGCCCTGCCAAGCCGGTTTCGCCGTCATGGGATGCCGGCTCCGCCTTGTTCCCGCTTATCGCCCAAGCGGTTTCCACCGCCGTCGCCGCGGGTTGCGAGACGCAGGCCTCGATCGCCGCCAGGGGGCGGGTGTCATCCGGCTCGGCGGTCGGCTCCAGGCGGAGCAGCAGGGCCGCCGGGTTCCGGGACGAGGTCACGATAGCCGTCCGGCAGTCCCCGGCGACGAGAAGCCGGCAGGCCAGATGGATCGCCTCGAACCCTCGGCATCTCTCGCCGGAAAGGGCGATGGCGGGGCCCGAAAGGCTCAAGCTGTCAACGAGGAAATCGCGGGTTTCGGAGGGGCCGGAAACGATGAGAGCGGAGGCCGCCGGAGCCGCCAAAGGATCGAAATCGAGGGCTTCGAGGGCATTCCAAACGGATTTGGCCGCCGACACCCCTGTCGCGGCGGAGAGAATCTCGATACGGTCAAGCGTTTCGGAAAGCCCTACCCTTGACCCTGATCGTGCCTGGATCCCCTGATTCGTCATCCCTCCACCCACGGCATAGTCCGGGTGAGTCAGTAGAAGGGGATTCTTTTACCACATTGCAACCTTAATTGTGAAAGGCGAGGGGGGAATTCTGCCCAAATAAAGGCGCGCGTATCGATGGAGGGTTCATAAACCGATACGATATATCCGGGCCTTGCCGGGACGCGGATTGGGGACCGCTTCCGGCCGGCGTCGAGGCCTGGGAAGTTATGCGGAGCCGCCAGGCCGGCGGCGTCAGAAAAACAGTCCGGTCGGCAAGGGGATCCTGAGGGCGACCCCGAACAGGCCGTAGGATGCGGCGGTGATCGCCGCCGCCACCGGTACGGAAAATCCGAGGACACGTTTCCATCCGATGGGAGACAGATAAAAGGAGATCGTCGCCACCAGGAAGGCGAGCGTGCCAATGGGAAAACCAACGACGTGAAGTGCCGCCGCATAGCCGACGATGAGAAGGAAGGCCGTGGCCACCGCCTTCATGGGCCGGGTATCGGCCGTTCCCTTTTTGCCGGTTTTGCCGGCCAGGCGCCGGGCCGATCCGGCGAGCAGGAGCAGCCCCAGCAGGGCGAGCAGTACAGCGACGGTCTGGGGGAAGAACGCCGGCCCGACGCCGCCCTCGATGGCCAATTCGGGCGGGAACGAAAGCGTCATGGTGAACGCCACGGCCGCCGCCGCAATGACGCATATGGAAAAAACGATCTCTTTCATGCCGTGCACCTTGCCGCGCAGGAGGGGCCGGAGCCGATGGGGGGATGCGGAAGCCCCTCAGCCGAAGGGCTTCCGCGTTGGAATCCGCTATGCCGGGTTATTCACCCTTGAGGATTTTCCGCCACCGCGCATCTTCCCCGTCGACGTACTTCTGGAACGCGTCGCCGGTCAGGATGTTGGACTCCAGGCCCCGCTGCTGCAGGAGCTTCTGGAATTCGGGCGTCTTCATGCCCTGCTCGAGTGCCTTGGCCAGGATGTCCACCCGCTCCTGCGGGGTGTCCGCCGGACCCATCAGGCCGACCCAGTGGTTGATCACCAGATCGACGCCCTGTTCCTTGAAGGTCGGCGCATCGGGGAACCCGCTGAACCGCTTTTCGGTGGCGACGCCGAGCACCTGGGCCTTGCCCGAGGCGACGTACTGTTTGGCCACGCCCGGCGGCACGATGGTGGCGTCGACGTGGCCGCCCAGAACCGCGGTCATCGCCGCCGCATAACCGGCGTAGGGAATCCGCTTGACCTTGATGCCCGCCTTTTCCTCGAGAAGGGTCGTGTAGAGGTCGGTGCTGCCACCGGCGCCGGAGTTACTGACCGTCACCTTGCCCGGCGTCGCCTTGGCGTCGGCCAGGAACGACTTCAGGTCTTTCCATTGGGCGTCGGCGCTGGCGACCAGAACCTGCGGGGCGATGCAGATTTCGACGACCGGGCCGAGCTTCTTGATGTCGTTCGGGGCCGGCGAGGTGTATTGCGAAAAGATGGTGCTGCTGGAAGCCATCAGCAGGGTGTAGCCTTCCGGCTTGGCCCGTTCGACATACTTGGTGCCGACGACGCCACCGGCGCCCGGCTTGTTCTCCACGACGATCGGCTGGCCGAGGAACTTCTCGGCGTGCTGGGCGATCGCCCGGCCGAGAATGTCGTTCAGCCCGCCGGCGCCGAACGGGGAAATGATTTTCACTTCCTTGGACGGGAAATCTTCCGCCACCGCCGCTCCGGCGGCCAATGCCAGCCCCGCCGCCGCGAGGATCGCGGTCCGCGAGACCTTTTTCCAACTGTTGATCATGTTTACTCCTCCCAATTGTCGCCTGAAAGGCGTGTTTACCGTTAATCGGCCACCGCCAGTTTGCTGATCTGGCAGAGCGTGGACTTGTAATTCGGCATGCCGGAGATTCGGTCTCCGTTATGGTGGTCCAGAAGCAGGTTCGGGTTTTCTCCGGGATCCTGATTGGCCAATTGCCAGGATCCGCCGAAGTGATGACCCCAGCCGTAGGGGATTGCCGCGACTCGGGGGTCGATTTTGTCGGTCACCTTGGCCTTCAGTTCGATACGGCCCCGCGGGGATTCCACCGCCACCCGCTCGCCGTTTTCGATGCCGCGCGCCGCCGCGGCGTCCTTGTGAATCTCGACCCAGTTCTCCGGGTTCCGCCGGTGCAGGCTCGGCAGGTTGTGCAGATAGGACAGATAGGAGGACTGCACCGGGTTGCCGGTCATCAGGACGAGCGGGTAGCGCTCGGCCAGATCGGGCTTCGACAACGGGCTCTCCGAGGGCTCGTGGTAGACCGGAATTCCCGGTTCGCCCGCCTTCTCGAAGGTCGGCGAATACAGTTCGATCTTGCCCGACGCCGTCGGATAGGGGTGGTTATGGTAATGGCCCACCGGCACGGGCTCGATTTCGATGCCGCTCGGGTTGGCCTTCAACTCCTCGAGCGACGAGCCCCAATGATCGAGGACGGCATCGATGATCTGCTCATCGGTCTCCGGGAACGCGTCGCCGAGACCGAGCTTGCCGGCCAGCGCCCGGATGACCCAGGGCTCGGATTGGGCGTCGCCGCACGGTTCCACCACCGGGGTTTGCAGCTGAACAATGCGCGGCGACGCGATGTTCGGCGCCTGCATGTCGAGCTTTTCCAGGAAGGTGGCGGCGGGCAGCAGATGGGTGGCGAACGCCGCGCTGTCGTTCCGGTACAGATCGACCAGGACCAACAGGTCCAGTTCGGCCAGCGCTTTCTTGACCGTCTCGGCGTTGGGCCAGGATAGCAGCGGATTGCTGCCGAAGATCAGCATCGCCTTGATCGGATACGGCTTACCGCTGAGGATCGCGTCCGGAAGCATGGTCGGGATATCGGGCGCGAACGGATGTCCGGCGGTGATCTGCTTCGCTTGCGGGACGTATTTTCCCGCGCCGCTGAACTCGCCGAACTTCGGGTTCGACTTGTCGAAAAGGTTGGTTTGGACCAGCAGGCCACCCGGCACGTCGACGTTGCCGGTGATGGCGTTCAGGATGTTGATTGCCAGACAGGCTTCCGCGCCGTGCTCATGGTGCATGATGCCCAGCCGCCGGTCGGCGCAGGCGGGCTTGCTCTCGGCGAACGTCCGGGCGATCTCCACCACCGTCTCGCTTGGCACCCAGGTTAGGCGCTCCACCTCTTCCGGCGTGTAGGGCCACACCGCTTCCCGCAGCTGGTCGAACCCGGCCGTATGGCGGGCGACGAAATCGGCGTCGTAGAGGTCGTTCTCGATGATATGGTTGATGATCCCGAGGATCAGCGCCAGGTCGGTTCCCGGACGGATCGTCGCGTGGATGTCGGCCTTGTAGGCCGTCTCGGAGCGCTTCGGGTCGACCACGATCAGTTTGGCGCCCGCTGCCTTGGCGGCCAGGATGTCCTTCATCACCCGCAGCGAGCGGTGCATGCCGGTGACCGCCGGATTGGTCCCGAACAGCAGGATGCACTTGGCGTTGCGGAAATCGCCGCCGACCGAAACCCCCTTGCCGAAGGTGGTGCGCGTCGCGACGATCTTGGCGCTGATGCAGATACCCGCGTTGGTGAACAGGTTCGGTGTCCCGAACGCGTTGGCGAGCCGCCGGACCTGCGAATCGACCAGCCAGGAATAGACCGACATGCCGCGGTAGATCGCGACGCTTTCCGGTCCGTACTTTTGCTTGATGTCGTTCAGCTTCCCGGCGATCTCGTCGAGTGCGCTATCCCAGGAATGGCGTTCCCAGTCCTCGCCCCGGCGAACCATCGGGTGCAGCAGGCGGTCGGGATCGTAGAGCAGTTCCAGCATCGCCCGGCCCTTGACGCAGAGCGAGCCGTCGTTCTTGCGGCAGTCCGGGTCGCCGGTGACCTTGACGACCTTGCCGTCCTCCACCGTGGCGATGATCCCGCAGCGGCAGTTGCAGATCTTGCAGTGGGTCCTGATCTCAGGCATTGGCTTTCTTTTTCTTTTTGGCGAAAGCGCCGTACAGCACGATCCCAAGGGCCAGCAGCAGGATCACCCCGCTGATCGGCCGGAAGATGAAGGTCGACCAATCGCCGTCGCTGATCAGCAGCGCCCGGCGCATGTTGCTCTCCAGCAGCGGCCCCAGGATGAAACCGAGAACCAGGGGCGGCAGCGGGATCCGCACGCGGCGCAGCCCGTAACTTACCAACCCGATGGTCAGCATGAACCCGACATCGAAGATCGCGTGGCGCATCGCATAGGTGCCGACCACGCACAGCACCACGATGCTGGGCAGCAGCAGGCTCGGGGGCACCTGGATGACCCGCGAGAACACCCTGGCCAGGCTGACGCCCATGACGCCGAGGGCGATGGCGCCCAGCAGCATCGACAGGAACACGACGGAGACGATCTCCGGGTTTTCCTGGAACAGCAGCGGTCCCGGTGCGAGCCCGTGCAGCATCAATGCGCCCATCAGGATGGGGCCCATCGGATCGCCCGGAATGCCGAGCGTGAGCATCGGGATGAGGGCGCCGCCGACGCTCGAATTGTTCGCCGCCTCGGCGGCCGCCACGCCTTCGATCGCGCCCTTGCCGAAGGTCTCGGGTTTCTTGGAGAAGCGCTTCTCCTGGCCATAGGCGATCACCGAGGCGATGGAGGCCCCGGCGGCCGGAGTGGCCCCGATGAAAACACCGATGAACGAAGACCGGACAACGGTCTTGAGCAGCCGCGCCAGCACCGACAGTTTCGGCAGAATCGATTGGAGCTTGTGGGCGACGGCTTCGCTCGCCGACCCGGCCCCAAGCCGGGTTCGTTCGAGAACCTCGCCGATTCCGAAAATGCCGACGATCAGGGCGACCAGCGGAACCCCCTCCATCAGGAAATCGGATCCGAAGGTGAAGCGCGGATAGGCGGTCGTCACGTCGGTTCCCGCCATGGCGAGGAGAAGCCCGATGGTTCCCGACAGCAGGCCGAGCAGCAGGGAGTCGCCGGAAATCTGGCCGATCAGGCACAGGGTCAGGACCGTTAGGGCGACGTATTCCTGGGCGCTGAACGACAAGGCCAGCCCGGCGATTACCGGGGCGAGAAAGGACAGAACCAGCGCGCCCAGGATGCCTCCGGAGGCCGAGGCTATGGCGGCGATTCCGATCGCCTCGCCGGCTCTCCCTTGTTTGGTCAGCGGGTAGCCGTCGATGCCTGTCGCCATCGACGACGGCGTCCCGGGAATGTTGAGCAGAATCGCCGACATCGACCCGCCCGACACACATCCCCCGTACAGGCCGAGCAGGAAGACCATCGCCTTGACCGCGCCGAGGGAATAGGTGAGGGGGGTGAAGACGGCCAGTGCCATCGGCGTCCCGAGTCCGGGCAGCGCGCCGAAAACGATTCCGATGAACGTTCCGAGAAGCAGAAGTCCAATGACGGTCGGGTCCAGAAAATTATGGGCGCCGACGGTGTAGAGATCTCCAAACGAAAGTCCCATGCAGTACGTTCCACCCTTCGTTGCGGGGAGGTTCCTGTCAAAATTATCGCCGAAACAGCCACCTCAGAGGCTGGCATTCGGGTTTATTATTAACAGTATAATGTATCTGCCCTTGAAAGTTGTCAACTAGGTAGTTGAACAGGTGACCGAAACGCTGGGGTATTCTCCCCGGTTGGTCGAAAAATTCTGGCGGAAGCCGATAAACCGTCTTGAATTAGGTGATGGAACGCTGTCTTGTAAAAGTGCATCCCACCTCTGCGGAATTTTCTAGGATAATGTTTCATGGACGATATCGACCGTAAAATCCTCGACCATCTGCAGAAGAATGCCGCCATTTCCATCGCGGAATTGGGGGAACTTGTCGGCCTGTCCTCGACCCCCTGCTGGCGGCGGGTGCGGAAGCTGGAGGAGGACGGCATCATCCGCAAGCGGGTGACGCTGCTCGACGCCAAGAAGCTCAACCTCAAGACGACCGTCTTCGTGGCCGTGCGCACCGCACAGCATAACGCCGAGTGGGCCAGCCGGTTCGCGCGGATCGTCTCGGAGTTTCCCGAGGTCGTCGAATTCTACCGGCTGGCCGGGCAGATGGACTACCTGATGAAGGTGGTGGTGCCGGACATCGACGCGTTCGATCACTTCTACCAGCGCCTGATCGAACAGATCGAACTGCACGACGTCACCTCCATGTTCTCCATGGAGGAGATCAAGGTGACCCAACAGTTGCCGCTGACCTACGCGACCTGATTCCGTCGCGCTCCGGTCCCGCTGGCGCGACCGGACCCATTGAAAATTTCCTTCTAGTCAAGCGTCTAATATTAGGACATTCCCATCCATTTCTTTGCATTTCGCGCAAAGAAAGGAACCCAATTTCCCGAAATTCTGGATATCGTATTTTTATTCGCAGGGGCAACGGCGCTCCTATCCGGCGCGGCGCGGGGGGCGCCCGCTCCCATTGATTTCTGGAATTTAGTTTAGGCGATGACTTTGGATCTAACCGAAGACGTATTTACCAAAGAGACCGATGCCGAGGCTCCGGGCATTTCCCGCGAGGCCGTCTGCCAGGACGACCTGATCGATATCCTCAAGTTCGAAATTCAGCCCGCCATGGGCTGCACCGAGGTGGGCGCCGCCGCGCTGGCCGCGGCGAAGGCGGCCGAGACGCTTGGCGCGGTTCCCGAAACGCTGACGGTCGCCGTCAGTGCGAACATTTACAAGAACGGCGTTTTCGTCGGTATCCCCGGAACCCGATTGAAGGGGTTGGTCAATGCCAGTGCCCTGGGCGCGCTGATCGGCGACAGCCGGGCCGGCCTCAACGTGCTGGACGGCGTCACGACCGAACGGATTGCCCAAGCGGAGGACTGGATCCGGGCCGGCGGTGTCTCCGTCACCTACGATCCCGATGCGCCCGACACCGTCTATCTGCGCACGGAGGCCTCGGCCGCCGGGCACACGGCGGTGGCGATTATCCAGTCCCGCCACTCCCACATCGCCGAGGTCTCCTATGACGGCAAGCCGCTGGTTTCCGCCGAGGCCGGCATGCCGGAGGAGGAGGGCGGCGAGGCGGCGCTTGGACGCCTGGGCGAGATGGACGTTTGCGACATCCTGCGCCGCGCCCTGGAGATGGACGTTTCGAAGATCGCCTTCCTGCTGGAGGCCGCCCGGACCAACGACGACGCGGCGGCAACCGGGTCGGCCGATCCGGCGTCCGATTTCGGCCCGGCGCTGTCACGGCTCAACCGGGATCTTCCTGGGCTTTCCGCTGCGGTCGGCAAGGTGCAGAGCCGGACCGGCGGCGCCTCGGAGGCGCGCATGCGCGGCCTGCCGGTGCCGATCATGTCGCTTTCGAGCAGCGGCAACCACGGCATCACCACCTTTCTCGGCGTCTATGCCTTCGCCCAGGAGCGCGGGATCGACGACGAGCGGACGATCCGGGCACTGGCCGTGGCGGCGCTGATCGCGATCTACATCAAGGTCCAGACAGGGCGTCTGACCGCCTATTGCGGTTGCGCGATCGCGCCGGCCACCGGCGTCGCCGCGGCGACGGTCTATCTGATGGGCGGCGATGTAGAGACCATGGTGCGGGCCATGCAGTCGGTGATCGGGACCTTCTCCGGGATGCTGTGCGACGGCGCCAAGCTCTCCTGCGCCTACAAGGTCAGCACCGTGGCGGCCTCGGCCATCCAATTCGCCCTGCTGGCGCTGGACGGGGCGTTCATCCCGGCCGGGGACGGCATCGTCGGGCGGACCATCGAGGAGACGGTGCGCAATCTCGGCACCCTCAACGACCCGGGCATGAAGCAGACGGACCGCGTCGTTCTCGGCCTGCTGCAAAATCCCGAACCGGCCCCCGAGGCCTGAATCAAGGCGATTCCCGATAAAGGAAGGATATGGAAATGAAGCGTGAGTGCGTCACCACGCCGCAGGCTCCCGCCGCGGTCGGCCCCTATTCCCAGGGGATCAAGCTCGGCGATTTGCTGTTCATCTCGGGCCAACTGCCCCTCGATCCGGCTACCGGGAAGATCGTCGATGGCGACGCCAGCGCCCAGGCCCGCCAAAGCCTGACCAATCTGCGGGCCATCGCCAAAGAGGCGGGGGCGGCCCTGACCGACGCGGTGAAGACCACGGTATTCGTCACCGACATCAAGGACTTTCCCGCGGTGAACCAGGTTTATGCCGAGTTCTTCGCCGAACCGTTCCCGACCCGCAGCACCGTCCAGGTCGCCGCGCTGCCGCTCGGGGCGGCGGTGGAGGTCGAAGCCATCATCAAGGTTTGAACGATGGATGCACGAACCGAGGTCTTTCCGGGATCGCCCGATCAGGACTGTTTGATAAGCGGGGATGACTCCCGCGCCTGGTGCCGGCAGGCGATCGACCGGATCATGGCGGATATCAACAGGTCCGCCGATACCCATCTGCTCAAGGTCGAGACGCCGGCGCTCGGAGACATCGATCTCTACGTGAAGGACGAATCGATTCATCCGACGGGCAGCCTGAAGCACCGGCTGGCACGGTCGCTGTTCCTCTACGGTTTGTGCAACGGCTGGATCAAGGCCGGCAAGCCGGTGATCGAGGCGTCCTCCGGCTCGACCGCGGTGTCCGAGGCCTATTTCGCCAAGTTGATCGGCCTGACGTTCATCGCCGTGATGCCGCGCGGCACGTCGCGCAAGAAGATCGATGCCATCGAATCCTACGGCGGGCGGTGCCATCTGGTGGACGATCCGACCGCCATCGCCCAGGTGTCGCGCAAGCTGGCCGAGGAGACCGGCGGCCATTTCGTCGACCAGTTCACCTACGCCGAGCGGGCGACCGACTGGCGGGGCAACAACAACATCGCCGAATCCATCTTCAGCCAGTTGACGCGGGAACGCTTCCCGATCCCGGCATGGATCGTCATGAGCGCGGGAACCGGCGGCACGTCGACGACGATCGGCCGGTTCATCCGCTACAACAAGGCAGAGACTCGTCTCTGCGTCGTCGATCCCGAGAACTCGGTGTTCTACGACTGCTTCAAGGAGCAGCGCTGCGATCTGACCCTGAACACGGGGTCGCGGATCGAGGGCATCGGCCGCCCGCGCTGCGAACTGTCGTTCCTGCCCGCCGTCGTGGACCGCATGGAAAAGGTGCCCGATGCGGCCTCCCTCGGGGCCATGCATGCCCTGGCCGAACATCTCGGCAAACGGCCCGGCGGATCGACCGGAACGAACATCTATGGGGCTTGCAAGATCGCCGCTGAAATGGCCGCGCGCGGCGAGAGGGGCTCGATCGTTACCCTGATGTGCGATGGCGGCGAGCGCTACGCCGATACCTATTACGATCCCGCGTGGCTGGCGGCGCAGGGGTTGGACATCGAGCCCCACAGGCGGCAGGTCGCAGCCTTTCTTGAGACCGGCGTCTGGGCGCCATGAGCGCCGGGGCTGGTACGCTCCCTGTCCCAATACCAATTGAAGGCCGGGCTCCGGCCCGTCACAATGGCCGCGAAACGACTCCGCCGGGGGGCGTTTCGCGGTTTTCCGTTTTGGATTCTGCGGTTTCGGCGGGATGACGAAGGATATTGCTGGTCTGAGCGGAAAATTAGAAAAATTTCCTCATTTAAGAGATGAGGTGCCGTAAATTTGGTCAGTAATGTCTATTAACTTCGATTATCCTATTTTTTGTGCATTGAAGGGGCGATTGTCTAACGCTCCGGCGGTGCACGGCGTTATGAGAGGACAATAAAAAGAACATGAGCGAGCATTCCAAGAAGGCGGAACGCATTCGGCAGGCCCTTGGCGGCGAGGCCGTGGATCAGCGTCCCTTCTCATTCTGGACCCATCTTCCGGGCATTGATCTGGACCCGGTGCGGCTGGCCGAGGAAACCAACGCCTTCTTCCGCGAATACGACGTCGATTTCGTCAAGACCATGCCGAACGGCATGTACGCCATCGAGGATTTCGGCTGCGAGATCGACTATTCGGACATTCCCAAGGGCGGCGTGGCGCGCATCGTCTCTACCCCGGTCAATGAGCCGGCGGACTGGGACCGGATCGCGGCACCGGCGCCGGATGCCGGAGCCCTGGGCCGCGAACTGGATTCACTGCATCGGCTGCTTGGCCTGATCAACGGCGACGCGCCAGCGGTTTTCACCGTGTTCAGCCCGCTGACCGTGGCCCATAAGTTGTCCGGCAACCGGTGCCTGGGCTGGATCCGCGAGGGCCGCGAGACCGAACGGCTGCATCGCGCCCTGGCGACCATCGCCGATGCTCTCGCCGTTTACTTTGCCCGCGCCGTGGACATGGGCGCGGCGGGCGTCTTCTTCGCGACGCAGACCGCGGGGCAGGACGAGCTGACCCCGGAACAGTACGCGGAATTCGGCGCGGCCTACGACCTTCGGGCGCTGGAAGGCGCGAAGGACGGATGGTTCAACATCCTCCACCTGCACGGCGACGGCGTACGTTTCCACGAGGTTATCGACTATCCCGTCCAGGCGCTGAATTGGCATGTCTGGGAGACCGCCCCGACCATGGCCGAGGCCCGGGCGGCGACCGGCAAATGCCTGGTCGGCGGCATCGACCGGCGGCTGATCACCGCGGCCGACCGCACGGCGGTGGCCCGGCAGATCGACGCCGCCTGGGAACAGTCCCAAGGCAAGGGCCATATCGTGACGCCGGGATGCACCATCCGCTATCCGTTGGACCGCGAGACCCTGTCCTTCATCCGGACGTATGTCCACGAAGGGTGAGGGGCTCGTGAACGGAGAGGGCGTGGAATGAAATTCTAGGAAAAATACGTTTCCAAGCGTTTTTTCTCTAAAACCCAAGACGATGCGTCAACTTTAAGGACAGACTTCGTACGATTCTTGATTACCATATAGTTCCAGGAGTCCTGACTGGAATGCCGCTTCGGAAGCTCCGTGTCCGGTGCGGAAATCCAACGAACGACAGACCGAAAGAGGGGACATGATGAAGAAGACCACCTTACTCACTCTCTGCGCCGCCGGCGTGCTGGCGGCCGGAACGGCCCATGCGGAATATCCGGATCATCCGATCGATGTGATCGTCGCGTTCTCGCCGGGCGGCGGCACCGACGTCGCCGCGCGGACCATCGAGCCGTTCATCGAGAAGTATCTCGGCGCCGAGCTCACCATCGTCAACAAGCCCGGCGCGGGCGGCGAGATCGGCTTCACGACCCTCGCCACGGCGAAGCCGGACGGTTACACCATCGGCTTCATCAACATTCCGGCCATGCTGGCCTATTCCTACGAGCGGAAGACCCAGTACAGCCGCGAGAGTTTCACCCCGATCGCCAACCTGGTCAGCGATCCCGGCATTTTCGCCGTGCGGGCCGACAGCCAGTTCAAGACCGTCAAGGATCTGGTCGAGTACGGCAAGGCCAATCCGAAGGCGATTCCGATCGGCACCAGCGGTTCGGTCGGCTCCAGCGAGCATCTGGCCATCAAGACCGTCGAGGCCCTGACCGGTGCCAGCTTCAACCATGTACCGTTCGGCTCGACCTCGCCGCTGCGGACCGCGCTGCTCGGCGGCCATATTCCGGTTGCCGCGTTCAACCTCAGCGAAGGCATCCAGTTCATGGAGGAGGGACAGATTCGCGTCCTCGGCGTGATGGCCGACAAGCGTAGCCCGATGGCGCCCGACCTGCCGACCTTCAAGGAGCAGGGTGTCGACGTGGTCACGGGTTCCTCGCGCGGGATCGCCGGTCCGGCCGGCCTGCCGGCCGACATCGTGGCCAAGCTGAGCGAGGCCATCCGCAAGGCGGAAGAGGATCCGGAATACGTTGCCAAGGCCAAGGCGGCGGACGTGCCGCTCAATTACATCGCGGCCGACGAATACGCCAAGTTCCTCGAGAACACGGACAAGGCGCTGGCCGAGGCGTGGAAGAAGGATCCGTGGAAGTGATCCGCGGTTTCGGCTTCTTGATGAGGGATAGGCTGTCATGAGCCAACCGGCCATCAACAGGAAGCTGTTTTGGTCAGATGTCACGGTCGCAGGCGGCATTCTCGCCGTCTGCGGCCTCGGCTGGTACAGCCTGCTTCCCGTTCCGCTGGCGGCCAAGGCGTTCCCGGGAACCCTGCTGGCGATTTTCGCCGTGCTCGGCGCGGTGATCGGCCTCCGTGCCGTGTTCTTCCCGCGCGCCGCGAAACTCGATGACGAGGAGAACGCCAACTGGTCGTTCTTCCGGCACATGCCGCGGTTCGTCATCATCATGGTCCTGATGGGAGCCTATATTTCCGTCCTGGATATCCTCGGCTTCTTCACCGCCAGCGCCATTTTCCTGGTGGCCGGGACCATGGCCCTCGGATACAGGCAATACGCCAAGATCGCCATTGCCTACGTCTGTTTCCTCGTCTTCGTGTACGCCATATTCGTCGGATTGTTCGACCGTCCGTTGCCCAAGGAATTCTGGATGCAGCAGGCGGCCAACCCTCTCCAGGTGGCGGTGACGACCCAAAACCCCCGGAGTTAGGACACGATGTTCCAACCCCTTCTCGATGCCCTGCCCATCGTGTTGCAGTGGCAGAACCTTCTGGCCATTTCCTTCGGCACGATCGCGGGCATGGTTATCGGCTCGCTGCCGGGCCTGTCGGCCACGATGGGGATCGCCATCCTCATTCCGCTGACCTTCACCATGCAGCCGCTGGTCGCGCTTGGCATGATGGCGGGCATCTACAACGGCGCCATGTACGGCGGCGCCATCCCGGCGATCCTGCTGAAGATTCCCGGCACCCCCCCGTCCATCGTGACGACCTTCGACGGCGGCCCCATGGCCGAACAGGGGCGGGCCGCTTTCGCCCTGAAGATCGCCTGCTGGTCGTCGGCCGTCGGCGGCATGATCAGCGCCGTGGCGCTGATGGCCTTCGCGCCGCCGTTGGTCCGGATCACCCTGCTGTTCGGCCCGGCCGAATACTTCTGGGTCGCCGTATTCGGGCTGTCCTCGGTCGCGGTGCTGCTGGGCAAGGATCCGGTCAAGGGTATTGCGGCGGCTTGTCTGGGGTTGCTGTTCAGCATGGTCGGCATCGACACGGTGTCCGGTCACGAGCGCTTTACCTTCGAGATCAAGCATCTGCTCGATGGCCTGGACCTGATCGTCGTCCTGACCGGCCTCTACGCCCTGCCGCCGGCCATCCGCATGGCCGAGGAGGCGGCGCAGAAGGGGTTGGACAAGGCCGATCTGAAGCTCAAGCAGGGCGATTCCATCTTCAATTACCTGAAGGGGTTCATTCCGGTCTGGATCCGCTCCAGCCTGATCGGCGTTTTCGTCGGCATCCTGCCGGGGACCGGCGGCTCGATGGCGGCCTTCATCGCCTACAACGAGACCCAGCGGGTGGACAAGGATCCCGACAGCTACGGCAAGGGTAACCCGAAGGGCGTGGCGGCCGCCGAATGCGGCAACAACGCCGACAACGCGGCGGCGATGATTCCCGCCCTGACCCTCGGCGTTCCCGGCAGCGGCGTCGCCGCGGTGATCATGGCGGGACTGCTGGTCCACGGCCTGCAACCGGGCCCGCAGCTGTTCCGCGAGAACCCGGATATCGTCTACGGGTTCATGATCCAGATGTTCCTGACCTCGGTCCTGCTGTTCTTCTTCGGCGGCGAGATCGCCTTCCGGGTCTTCGCCCAGGTGTTGCGGGTGCCCCGCGTCCTGCTGGCGCCGATGATCTTCGTGATGGCGGTCGTCGGGGTCTATACGCTGGAGAACTCGGTCGTCAGCGTATGGATCATGCTGGTCTTCGGGCTGATCGGCTATGTGCTGACGAGATGCGGCTTCCCATTGGCGCCGGTCATCCTGGGATTGATCCTCGGCGGCATCGCCGAGCAGCAGTTGCGGATCACGCTTCTCATCAGCCAGGGCGATTGGACGGTGCTGTTCCACAACACCATCTCGCAGATCCTGGTGGCGTTGATCTGCCTCGTGTTCTCCTGGCCGCTGATCCAGCGTTGGCGCAAGAAGCGCCGGGATCGCGCGGCGGCGGAAGCGGCTTGACGGGGAGGAGGGCATCATGACCGACTTTGTCCTGCATCCCCGCCTGGTCACCGCGACCTTTCCGCTCGGTGACCTGCCCCTGTGCCGGGTGCTGCTGCTCAACGATCACCGCTATCCATGGCTGCTGATGATCCCCCGGCGAGTGGGGATCGAGGAAATCGTCGATCTCGCGCCAGAGGATCGGGGGCAGTTGATCGAGGAAATGGCCCAGGCGTCGAGCGCCCTGCGCCGGTGTTTCGATCCGTTCCGCCTGAACATCGCCGATATCGGCAACAAGGCCGAGCAACTGCATATCCATGTGGTCGCCCGCAACCCGGGCGACCCGGCTTGGCCGGCGGTGGTCTGGAGCCGCACGCTCGAACCCTATGCCGACGCCGAGGCTGCCGGGCGCGTTCGCGACCCCTTGCTCGAAGCCTTTGCCGAGATCGCGGGCTTCCAACGTCTCGACAAACATACCGATCCGGGTGTAGAGCGGCTCTAGGCGTAACCGATTTCGTAGCTGCCCACCTTTTCGCAACGGACGGATCGGATCCCCATGGGCCCCGGTTGGGGCGCCATGGGATTTTGCGCGCCGTGACGAAACGAACCGATAAGAGGACGGGATGGCGACGATACAGGGAAAGAATTTACGGATCGACAGCGACCGGCTCTGGCAAAGCCTGACGGAGATGGCGCGCATCGGCGCCACCGAAAAGGGCGGCGTCTGCCGGCTGGCGTTGACCGACGAGGACAAGCAGGGGCGCGATCTGTTCATCGGCTGGTGCAAGGAGGCCGGGTGCGCCATCCGCGTCGACCGGATGGGGAACATCTTCGCCCGCCGCG
>Ga0207799_100160_pt1 | contig 59166 bp, 58 predicted proteins | sample TtanPargueraPR_4_FD_187742 | JGI IMG/M metagenome (GOLD analysis project Ga0207799, IMG submission 187742) | Aerobic enrichment media microbial communities from Bioluminiscent Bay, La Parguera, Puerto Rico - Tt and M2 (SPAdes) | ecosystem: Environmental > Aquatic > Marine > Unclassified ...
TCAGGTGACGCAGGAAGACATCAACCGCGGCATCATGGCCGAAGCCCGCCGGTATCCGGGACAGGAGCAGCGGGTCTTCGAGTTCTACCAGAAGAATGCCGAGGCGATGGAATCCCTGCGGGCGCCGCTCCTCGAGGAGAAGGTCGTCGACTTCATGCTCGAAATGGCTACGGTGACCGACAAGAAGGTGACCCGCGAAGAGCTGATGCGTGACCCGGACGAGGCGGCCGCCGAGAAGGCGGAAGCCAAGCCGAAGAAGAAGGCCGCCAAGAAAGCCCCGGCGAAAAAGAAGCCGGCCGCGAAGGCGAAGAAGGACGAGAGCTGACCGGCAATCGGGCCGGTCGACGGAAGATAGTTTGGAGTGCGCGCGAGTAGCCGCCGGAGGAAAGTGGGGAAATGGCTGATCCAATCGAAACCTACATGAACACCCTCGTTCCCATGGTGGTCGAAACGACCAACCGCGGGGAACGGGCCTACGACATTTACTCGCGCCTCCTCAAAGAGCGCATCATCTTCCTGACCGGCCCGGTGAACGACGGCGTCGCCAGCCTGGTCGCCGCGCAGTTCCTGTTCCTGGAATCCGAGAACCCGACCAAGGACATCTCGTTCTACATCAACTCTCCGGGCGGCGTGGTTACCGCCGGCATGGCGATCTACGACACCATGCGTTACATCCGCCCGCAGATTTCGACGGTCTGCATCGGCATGGCCGCCTCCATGGGCTCCCTGCTGCTGACCGCCGGCGACAAGGGCAAGCGTTTCGCCCTGCCGAATGCCCGCGTGATGATCCATCAGCCGTCGGGCGGCACCCAGGGACAGGCCACGGATATCGAGATCCAGGCCAAGGAAATCCTCCGTCTGCGTGACCGGTTGAACAAAATCTATGTCGAGCACACCGGCCAGCCCCTCGACGTCATCGAGAAGGCCGTCGAGCGCGACCGCTACATGTCGCCCGACGAAGCCAAGGAGTTCGGCCTGATCGACGAGGTCGTGACGAGCCGCCCGGTGCCCGCCGGAGAAGCCGGAAACAGCACTTCCGACGACTAGGATTTCACGCCGCCTCTTTCGAAACCGGCATACAGAACTATATGACACATAGATGTCATGGTTTTCCGTAGCGGCGGAAGAAATGGCGCCGATGACGATGATGACTCATGCTTTCTTAACGGATTTTGGATTGTATGGGTGCAAGACGACCGGCTAACATGATCCCAGTCGAGCTGGTTTGTGGAACGGAGAGTCTATGAGCAAAACATCCGGTGGCGATTCCAAGAGCACCCTCTACTGCTCATTTTGCGGAAAAAGCCAGCACGAAGTTCATAAGCTTATCGCGGGTCCGACGGTGTTCATCTGCGATGAATGCGTCGAACTCTGCATGGACATCATCCGCGAGGAGCACAAGACCAACCTGGTCCGTTCTCGTGACGGGGTTCCGACGCCGGCCGAGATATTCCAGGTGCTGAACGACTATGTGATCGGGCAGTCGCATGCGAAGCGCGTGCTCTCGGTGGCGGTCCATAACCATTACAAGCGGCTTGCGCATGGTTCGCACGGCAGCGACGGCAGCCTCTCGGCCAAGAACAACGAGGTCGAGCTGTCCAAGTCCAATATCCTGCTGATCGGCCCCACCGGCTGCGGCAAGACCCTGCTGGCGCAGACCCTGGCGCGCATCCTCGACGTGCCGTTCACCATGGCCGACGCCACGACCCTGACCGAGGCCGGTTATGTCGGCGAGGATGTGGAAAACATCATTCTGAAGCTGCTGCAGGCGGCGGACTACAACGTCGAGCGTGCGCAGCGCGGCATCGTCTACATCGACGAGGTCGACAAGATTTCCCGCAAGTCCGACAACCCGTCCATCACCCGCGACGTGTCGGGCGAGGGGGTCCAGCAGGCCCTTCTGAAGATCATGGAAGGCACCGTGGCCAGTGTTCCGCCCCAGGGCGGCCGCAAGCACCCGCAGCAGGAGTTCCTGCAGGTCGACACCACGAACGTGCTGTTCATCTGCGGCGGCGCCTTCGCCGGGCTCGAGAAGATCATCATGGGCCGCGGCCGCGGCACCTCGATCGGCTTCGGGGCCGATGTGCGGTCGCCCGACGAGCGGCGGACCGGCGAGATTCTGCGCGAGGTCGAGCCCGAGGACCTGCTGAAGTTCGGTCTGATCCCGGAGTTCGTCGGCCGTCTGCCGGTCCTCGCGACCCTCGACGACCTCGACGAGGAGGCGATGATCGAAATCCTCACCACGCCGAAAAACGCCCTGGTCAAGCAGTACCAGAACCTGTTCGAGATGGAGGACACCCGTCTGTCCTTCTCGCAGGGCGCACTGGAAAGCATTGCCAAGAAGGCGATCACCCGCAAGACCGGGGCGCGTGGATTGCGTTCCATCCTGGAGGCGATCCTGCTCGACACCATGTTCGAGCTGCCGGAGATGGAAGGCGTCGAGGAAGTGGTCATCAACCGCGAAGTGGCGGAGGAGAGGGCGAAGCCGCTCTACATCTACGCCGAGCGCCGGGATGACGTGGAAAACAGCGCGTCGTGACGAGAAGGCCTAAGGCTTTTCACGGGCGGGGTCACTTGACCGGCCATTTCCTGCCGACCATTTCTGCCTGTACAGCCTCTCTTCTTCCCAGGTCCGCCGGGCCTGGACGAGTCTTGAATAAACCTTAAACCGATCGGATTGAGACGATGCAAGACGAGCTTCTTCCCGTTCTTCCCCTTCGCGACATCGTCGTTTTCCCGCACATGATCGTACCGCTCTTCGTCGGGCGCGAGCGGTCGGTGCGGGCTTTGGAAGACGTGATGAAAAACGACAAGCAGATTCTGCTTGTTGCCCAGAAAAACGCGGCGCAGGACGATCCGACGACCGACGACATCTACGACGTCGGAACCATTTCCACTGTCCTTCAGCTTCTCAAGCTGCCCGACGGCACGGTCAAGGTGCTGGTCGAGGGCGGACAGCGCGCCCGCATCCGCGACTACGCCGAGAACGAGGAGTTCTTCCAGGCCGAGGTCGAGGTCATCGCCGAGGGCGAGGGCGAAGGGCAGGAACTCGAGGCCCTGGGCCGCTCCGTCGTGTCGCAGTTCGAGCAGTACATCCGCCTCAACAAGAAAATTCCGCCGGAAGTCCTGGTTTCGATCAACCAGATCGAGGATCCGGGAAAGCTGGCCGATACCGTTGCCTCGCATTTGGCGCTGAAGATCTCCGAGAAGCAGGAACTGCTGGAAATCGCCACGGTCGCCGAGCGGCTGGAGCGGGTCTACTCGCACATGGAGTCCGAGATCGGCGTCCTCCAGGTCGAGAAGAAGATCCGCAACCGCGTCAAGCGGCAGATGGAGAAGACCCAGCGCGAGTACTATCTGAACGAACAGCTCAAGGCCATTCAGAAGGAGCTCGGCGAAACCGAGGACGGCCGCGACGAAGCCGCGGAGTTCGAGGAGAAGATCGCCAAGACCAAGCTGACCAAGGAGGCGCGCGAAAAGGCGCTCGCCGAGTTGAAGAAGCTGCGCTCCATGAGCCCGATGTCGGCGGAGGCCACGGTCGTCCGCAACTATCTGGACTGGATTTTGTCGATCCCGTGGAAGAAGCGCTCGCGCGTCAAGAAGGATATCCGGCTGGCCCAGGAGATTCTGGACGCCGACCATTACGGTCTGAAGAAGGTCAAGGAACGGATCCTCGAATACCTCGCGGTTCAGCAGCGGACCAACAAGGTCCGCGGCCCGATCCTCTGCCTCGTCGGACCGCCAGGTGTCGGCAAGACCTCGCTCGGTCAGTCCATCGCCCGGGCCACGGGGCGGAATTTCGTCCGTATGTCGCTCGGCGGCGTGCGCGATGAATCGGAAATCCGCGGCCATCGCCGGACTTACATCGGTTCCATGCCGGGCAAGATCATCCAGGCGATGAAGAAGGCCAAGGCCTCCAACCCGCTGTTCCTGTTGGACGAGGTCGACAAGATCGGCCAGGACTGGCGCGGCGATCCCGCTTCGGCTTTGCTCGAAGTGCTGGATCCGGAGCAGAACACCACCTTCAGCGATCATTATCTGGAAGTGGACTACGACCTGTCCGACGTCCTGTTCATCACCACGGCGAACACGATGAACATGCCGGCCCCGCTGCTCGACCGGATGGAGATCATCCGGCTCGCCGGGTACACCGAGGACGAAAAGGTCGAGATCGCCAAGCGCCATCTCATCCAGAAGCAGTTGAAGGCGCACGGGCTGAAGGAGAAGGAATGGACGATTTCCGACTCCGCGATCCGCGACGTCATCCGCTACTACACGCGGGAGTCCGGCGTCCGGAACCTGGAACGCGAAATCGCCACCCTGACCCGTAAGGCCATCAAGCAGATCATGATGGGCGAGAAGGACAGCGTGACCGTCAACGCCCGCAACCTCGAAAACTACCTCGGCGTCCGGCGCTACCGGTTCGGCGAGGCGGAAGCCGAGGACATGGTCGGCATCACGACCGGCTTGGCATGGACCGAAGTGGGCGGCGAACTGCTTTCCATCGAGGCCCTGATGGTGCCCGGCAAGGGCAAGATGACCATCACCGGCAAGCTCGGCTCGGTCATGCAGGAATCCATCCAGGCCGCGCGGTCGTTCGTCCAGTCGCGGGCGACGCGTTACGGCATCAAGCCGCCGACCTTCAATAAGAGGGACATCCACGTCCATGTGCCGGAAGGCGCCATTCCGAAGGATGGCCCCTCGGCCGGTGTCGCCATGGTGACGTCCATCGTGTCGGTGCTGAGCGGAATCGCGGTGCGACGCGACGTGGCGATGACCGGCGAAATCACCCTGCGCGGCCGGGTTCTGCCGATCGGCGGGCTGAAGGAAAAGATGCTGGCCGCGCTGCGCGGGAACATCAAGACCGTCCTGATCCCGAAGGACAATGAAAAGGATCTGGCGGATATCCCGGACAACGTGAAGCGCAACCTCACCATCATCCCGGTGTCGACCGTCGATGAAGTCCTGACCCACGCCTTGGTTTCACCGCTGAAACCCATCGAGTGGGAGGAAGAGGCAGAATCGGTGGCCATTCCGACGGCCGAGGACGAAGAGATGGGCGACGTCGTCACCCACTGACCCTGGCTGATCACCGATTTTCCGCGCGTTTTTCGAAACCGGGCACCCCCATGAAGGGTGTCCGGTTTCTTTTTGCTAGCATTTTCCCCCCTCCGATCAGCGGCAGCCTCTCCAAATGGGACAACTTTTGATAAAACCCTCGGAAAACCGCCAAAAACCTGGGGAAAACTAAGGTTCTTAGATTGACGAATCCTCAGAGGTCGATCTACACTGCCCGCCGAACAGAGGTTTTCTCGCAAGTTCACTTGCGTATCTTTTTAGTTAGGTTCAGCCGTCAGAAAGGGGGGCCTTGAGTTGAACAAAAACGATCTTATTGCCGCCGTCGCTAGCGCCACGGGCATTTCCAAAGCCGATGCAACCAGCGCGGTCGATGGTGTTTTCGACTCCATTACCGACGCCTTGAAGAAGGGTGAGGAAGTCCGCCTGGTCGGCTTCGGCACCTTCTCGGTTGCCAGTCGCGCCGCGACGACGGGTCGGAATCCGCGTACGGGTGAAACCATCCAGATTCCGGCCTCCAAGCAGCCCAAGTTCAAGGCAGGCAAAGGCCTTAAAGACGCGGTCAACTAAACCCGTCTTTTTCGCAAGTTAACGCTGGCCGTATGTCAAATACGGCCAGCGTTTTCTTGTGGCTGTTTTTCCGGAGGGCGGAAGCGGGGTAACCGTCGAATTCTGTCCGACGAGGCGTTATACTCGCGTCCACTCCGCATACGGTCGGGCGGTTAGCTCAGCTGGCAGAGCGCCACGTTTACACCGTGGATGTCGGCGGTTCGATCCCGTCACCGCCCACCATTTTCCTTTTTTCTCTTTTCCTCCTTCCAAGATCCGAAAGAGACCCGGGCATCCTGTCCGGTCTCCGGCCGCGAATCACGGCCGGTCCCGGGATGCCGTCCTGACCCGCGAACCGAACGTGGGAAACCCATGTTCGGCCCCGCACCTGGGAATTAGACTTCCCTAATATCAGTTCCTTGCCCTAACATAGGGCCGGTATCGCTTCATGGAATTCGCGGAACCGAAAGGCTGAAAAGCCCGGTTCGCGGTGATTCTCGGGGCCTGGAGGGTAGGGGGAGCCTTAGGGAAGTATGCCTTTTTACGGCTCGAAAAACAAAAAGCCCGAAATTGGCCAAGATGTGCGCTTGACTTGCGTGATCCCCTGGATTACATCAACGCCTCCCGAGCACGGGAACCCACTCTTAGGGGGTGTAGCTCAGTTGGTTAGAGCGCTGGCCTGTCACGCCAGAGGCCGCGGGTTCAAGTCCCGTCACTCCCGCCATTTCCCTTATTTTATTTTGTACCTTGAACGGCTTAACCGGCGGACCGACATATCGTGCGCCGGCTTAACGTCATCGCACGGGTTGACGGAGTTTTCCAAAGCTGGTTAACAAGTGTCTGCGGATCGAGGGACGGGCAAACGCTCCGCACCATGCCCTCGTAACGATAAAATAATTCGACCCCCGGCGGGTTCCCGGCGGGGCCTCGGAAGAAACAAGGAATAGCTTAGGACCAACATGGACCATTTGCTGCTCGAATATCTTCCGATCCTGATCTTTCTTGGCATCGCCGCAGCTGTTGCGGTCCTCGCCGTCGCAGCCTCCTGGATCGTCGTTCGCCAGCACCCGGACAGTGCGAAGAATTCGACTTACGAATGCGGATTCGAAGCTTTCGACAACGCCCGAACGAAGTTCGACGTCCGCTTCTATCTGGTTGCCATCCTGTTCATCATTTTCGATCTTGAGGTCATGTTCCTGTTCCCCTGGGCCATCAGCCTGGGGCACGTCGGCGTGTACGGCTTTTGGTCGATGATGGTGTTCCTGGCGGTGCTGACCATCGGCTTCGTCTATGAATGGAAAAAAGGGGCCCTGGAATGGGATTAGACCCCGCACGGCATCCCGGCGCCGGATCCGAACCGCTCCCCCCGGGACCGGAACAGGACACCGCGCTGAGCCGCATCACCGGCGAACTCACCGACAAGGGATTCGTCGTCGCGCAGTTGGATAAGCTGGTCAACTGGGCGCGAACCGGCTCTCTCTGGCCGATGACGTTCGGGTTGGCCTGCTGCGCCGTCGAAATGATGCAGGCCTATGGGCCGCGTTGGGATCTCGACCGATTCGGCGTGGTGCCCCGCGCCAGCCCCCGGCAATCGGACGTCATCATCGTCGCCGGAACGCTGACCAACAAGATGGCGCCGGCCTTCCGCAAGCTGTACGACCAGATGGCCGAGCCCCGGTACGTCATCTCGATGGGGTCCTGCGCCAACGGCGGCGGCTACTACCATTATTCCTATGCGGTCGTGCGCGGCTGTGATCGCGTCGTCCCGGTCGACGTCTATGTCCCGGGCTGTCCGCCGACCGCCGAGGCCTTGGTTTACGGTGTCCTGCAACTCGAAAAGAAAATCCGGCGGACCGGCGCCCTGTGGCGCTGAGCCGGATCGGCGGAGAATATGATCCCGGATCCTGAAACCACCACGTTGCTGGAAGATCTCGGCGAACAGATCGTCGCCCATCTGCCGCGGCACGATATCGAGGCCGAAGTGGCGCTGGGCGAGCTTATGCTGACCATCGAGCCGGCCTCGGTCGTCAAGGTGCTGACCTTCCTCCGGGACGACGTGAACTTCCAATTCAAGCAGCTGATGGATGTCTGCGGCGTCGACTATCCCGACCGCGATCCGCGGTTCGAGGTCGTCTACAACCTGCTGAGCCTGACCCAGAACCTGCGGGTTCGGGTGAAGGTTCCGGTCGCCGAAGGCGAGGCCGTTCCGTCGGTGACCGGCATCTTCAGTTCGGCGGACTGGTGGGAGCGGGAGACCTGGGACCTGCTCGGCATCTATTTCTCCGGGCACCCCGATCTGCGCCGGATTATGACCGACTACGGTTTCGAAGGGCATCCGCTGCGCAAGGACTTTCCGCTGACCGGCTATACCGAAGTCCGCTACGACGAAGAGCAGAAGCGGGTGGTCTACGAACCGGTCAAACTGCAGCAGGAATTCCGCAGCTTCGATTTCCTGTCGCCCTGGGAAGGCGCCCAGGCGGTACTCCCGGGCGACGAAAAGGCCGCCGAAGGCGCGGCCGAGGAATAGTCAGATGGCCGAAACCGAAATCAAGAACGTCACCCTGAACTTCGGCCCGCAGCACCCGTCGGCCCATGGTGTGCTGCGCCTGGTACTGGAAATGGACGGCGAGGTCATCGAGCGCGCCGACCCGCATATCGGCCTGCTGCACCGCGGCACGGAAAAGCTGATCGAATACAAGACCTACATGCAGGCCGTTCCGTATTTCGACCGGCTCGACTATGTGGCGCCGCAGAATCAGGAGCACGCCTTCGCCCTGGCGACCGAGAAGCTGCTGGGCATCGAGGCGCCGCCCCGCGGCCAGACGATCCGGGTGATCTATGCCGAGATCGGACGCTTGTTGAACCACATCTTCACGGTGGGGGCGAGCGCCATGGACTGTGGCGCGATGACCCCTATGGTCTGGGGCTTCGAACAGCGCGACCAGTTGATGGAATTCTGCGAGCGGGTGTGCGGCGCGCGGATGCACATGGCCTATTTCCGTCCCGGCGGCGTCGCCTTCGACCTGCCGCCCGGATTGCTCGACGACATCATGGCCTGGATCGACCGCTTCCCGGCCTTCCTGAGCGATGTCGAGACTCTCCTGACGGAAAACCGGATCTTCAAGCAGCGGACCGTGGACATCGGGGCGATCACGCCCGAGCAGGCCTTGGACTGGGGCTGGAGCGGTCCCAACCTGCGGGCCGCCGGCGTCCCCTGGGATTTGCGCAAGGCGCAGCCCTACGACGGATACGAGAAGTACGATTTCGACATCGCGGTCGGCAGCCACGGCGATTGCTACGAGCGCTATCTGGTCCGGCTGGCCGAAATGCGCGAGAGCATAAAAATCATCACGCAGGCCATCGAGCAGCTGCCCGACGGGCCGGTAAAGGTCGACAATCACAAGATTTCCCCGCCCAAGCGGCACGAGATGAAGCACTCGATGGAAGCGCTGATCGAGCACTTCAAGCTTTACACCGAGGGCTACCATGTGCCGGCCGGTGAAACCTACACGGCGGTCGAAGCCCCGAAGGGCGAATTCGGAGTCTACCTGATCGCGGATGGCACCAACCGGCCTTACCGCTGCAAGATCCGGGCGCCGGGGTTTGCCCATCTGCAAGCCACCGACTTCATTTCGCGCGGCCACATGCTGGCCGACATCGTTGCCAATATTGGCTCCCTGGACATCGTGTTCGGCGAGGTTGATCGATGAATAACGAAGCCATCCAGCAACCGGAGACCTTCGAGTTCACTCCGGAAAACAAGGAGAAGCTCGAGGCGATCATCGCCAAGTATCCGGAAGGTTGCCAGGCCAGCGCGGTCATGCCGGTGCTCGACCTTGCGCAGCGTCAGAACGGCGGTTGGCTGCCCAAAGCGGCCATGGACAAGACGGCCGAGATTCTGGGCATGGCGCCGATCCGGGTGTACGAGGTCGCGACCTTCTACACCATGTTCAATCTGAAGCCGGTCGGCACCTATCATGTGCAGGTCTGCACCAACCTTCCGTGTTGGCTGCGCGGTTCCGACGAAGTGCTGTCTGCCTGCCGGGAAGTTCTGGGAATCGGCGTCGGCGAGACGACCGACGACGGCAAGTTCACCATTTCCGAAGTGGAATGCCTGGGGGCCTGCGTCAACGCGCCGATGATGCAGATCAACGACGACTATTTCGAGGACCTGGACGAGCGCAGCACGGCCGACATCCTGGTCGCCCTCAAGGTCGGGCAGCCGGTGACCCCTGGGCCGCAGAACGGCCGCAGGAGCTGTGAACCGGCGGGCGGCTTGACCAGCTTGACCGAAACCGCCGGTGCCTCCAAGCGGGGCAGCGGGAAAGAATCGGGAGCGTCCTGATGCTGAGCGACAAGGACCGCATCTTCACCAACCTCTACGGCCTCGAGGATATCGGCCTCAAGGGGGCCAAGGCCCGGGGCGACTGGAAAGGTACCAAGGACCTGATCGCCAAGGGGCGGGAATGGATCATCGAGGAGGTCAAGGCCGCCGGCCTGAGAGGCCGGGGCGGGGCGGGGTTCTCGGCCGGCATGAAGTGGTCCTTCATGCCGAAGGAACTCGGCCCGCGGCCGCATTTCCTGGTGGTCAACGCCGACGAGGGCGAGCCCGGCACCTGCAAGGACCGGGAAATCCTCCGCCACGATCCGCATAAACTGGTCGAGGGCATTCTGCTCGCCGGTTTCGCGATCGGCGCTCACGCGTCCTATGTCTATGTGCGCGGCGAGTTCTACCGCGAGACCGAAGCGCTGCAGTCGGCGATCGACGAGGCTTACAAGGCCAAACTGCTCGGTCCGGATGCCTGCGGCTCCGGCTGGGCCTTCGACATCTACATCCATCGCGGCATGGGCGCCTATATCTGCGGCGAGGAAAGTGCCCTGATCGAAAGCCTGGAAGGCAAGAAGGGACAGCCCCGGCTGAAACCGCCGTTCCCGGCGAATGTCGGCCTTTACGGCTGTCCGACCACGGTCAACAACGTCGAGACGATCGCCGCGGTGCCGACCATCCTGCGGCGCGGCGCCAAGTGGTTCACCGGCCTGGGGCGGCCGAACAATACCGGCACCAAGCTGTTCTGCATTTCGGGCCACGTCGAACAGCCCTGTACCGTCGAAGAGGAAATGGGCATCCCGCTCAAGGAGCTCATCGAGACCCACGCGGGCGGCGTGCGCGGCGGATGGGACAACCTGCTGGCGGTCATACCCGGAGGGTCGTCCGTGCCGGTGATCCCACAGTCGATCTGCGACACGGTGCGGATGGATTTTGATTCCCTGCGGGATGTCAATTCCGGCCTGGGAACCGCCGCCGTCATGGTCATGGACAAGTCGGTCGATATCGTCCGCGCCATCACCCGGCTTTCGCGCTTCTACAAGCATGAGAGCTGCGGCCAGTGTACGCCGTGCCGCGAGGGCACCGGCTGGATGTGGCGCGTCATGGAACGGCTTTGCGAAGGCAATGCCACGGTCGAGGAGATCGACATCCTGGAGGATGTGACCCGGCAGGTCGAGGGCCACACCATCTGCGCCCTGGGCGATGCGGCCGCTTGGCCGATCCAGGGGCTGATCCGTCATTTCCGGCCTGAACTCGAACGGCGCATTTCCGAATTCGGGGCGGCCAACGCCAAGACAGCGGCTTAGGGAATAAAGATGCCGAAACTGACCATCGATGGGACGGAAGTCGAAGTCGAAGCCGGGCTGACGGTCCTGCAGGCCTGTCAGCAGGCGGGAATCGAGGTTCCGCACTTCTGCTATCACGAGCGGCTTTCCATCGCCGGTAACTGCCGCATGTGCCTCGTCGAAATGGAGCGGGCGCCGAAGCCGGTCGCCTCGTGCGCCATGCCCGTGGCCGAGGGAATGGTCATCCACACCAACACGGACAAGGTCCGCAAGATGCGGCAGGGGGTGATGGAGTTCCTGCTGATCAACCATCCGCTGGATTGTCCGATCTGCGATCAGGGCGGCGAGTGCGATCTGCAGGACCAGGCCATGGGGTACGGTTCCGACCGCAGCCGCTACCAGGAAAACAAGCGCGCCGTCACGCCGAAGGAGATGGGCCCGCTGATCCACACGATCATGACCCGCTGCATCCATTGCACCCGCTGCATCCGGTTCGCCACCGAGATCGCCGGCGTGCCCGAACTCGGCGCGACCGGGCGGGGCGAAAACATGGAGGTCGGCACCTATGTCGAGCAAGCGCTGACATCCGAACTGTCGGGCAACATCATCGACCTCTGCCCGGTCGGCGCGTTGACTTCCGCACCTTACGCCTTCACCGCCCGGTCCTGGGAACTGCGCCATACCGAATCGGTCGACGTGCTGGATGCCGTCGGCAGCAACATCCGGGTCGATTCGCGCGGTCCCGAGGTGATGCGCGTGCTGCCCCGGCTGCACGAGGACGTCAACGAGGAATGGATTTCCGACAAGACGCGTTTCGCCTATGACGGACTGCTGCGCCGCCGCCTGGACAAACCCTGGGTCCGCCGCGACGGCAAGCTGCAGCCGGCGAGTTGGACCGAGGCGTTCACCGCCATCGCCGAACGCCTGAAGGACACCAAGGGCGAGAAGATCGCCGCCCTGGCCGGGAACCTGGCCGATTGCGAATCCATGCTGGCGCTCAAGACGCTGTTGCGCGATCTGGGGTCGCCCCATACCGATTGCCGTCAGGACGGGACCAAGCTGGATGCCGGGGTCCGGGCCGGCTACCTGTTCAACACGACCATCGCCGGAATCGAGAATGCGGACGCCTGTCTGCTGATCGGCACCGATCCGCGCCGCGAGGCGCCGGTGTTGAACGCCCGCATCCGTAAGCGTTTCCGGGCCGGGAACTTCCCGATTGCCGTGGCCGGTCCGGCCTTGGACTTGACCTACGACTACGAATATCTGGGCGATACACCGGATGTCCTCGATGCACTGGCCAAAGGGCGGCACGATTTCGCCAAGCTGCTGAAGAAGGCCGAGCGTCCCATGCTGGTGCTGGGGCAGGGCGCGCTTACCCGGCCCGACGGCGCGGCGATCCTGGCCCAGGCCAAGGCAATCGCCGACAAGCTGGGGCTGATCGACGCCGCGAACGGCTGGAACGGCTTCAACGTGCTGCACACGGCGGCCTCCCGCGTCGGGGGGCTCGATCTCGGGTTCCTGCCGGGCCCCGAGGGGCTGGACACCGAAGGTATCCTCAGCGGGGCGCAAAACGGCGATATCGAGGTTCTCTATCTTCTCGGCGCCGACGAGATCGACACCTCGCGCCTCGGCGACGCTTTCGTCATCTATCAGGGGCATCACGGAGATGCCGGCGCGGCACGCGCCGATGTCATCCTGCCCGGCGCCGCCTACACCGAAAAGAACGGCACCTACGTCAACACCGAGGGCAGGGTGCAGCACGGACGGCTGGCGGTCTACCCGCCGGGCGAGGCTCGGGAGGATTGGAAGATCCTGCGCGCCCTTTCCGAAGTGATCGGAAAGCCTCAACCTTTCAATACGTTGGAAGACATCCGAAAGAAATTAGTTGAAATCAACGACGTGTTTGGATCGGTCGACGTCCTCAAGCCGGCCCATTGGGGGGAGTTCGGCGAGACGGGCAAGATCGATGGCGGAACGCCTTTCGTTTCGCCGGTCGAGAACTTCTACATGACCGATCCGATCAGCCGCGCATCGTTGACCATGGCCGAATGCACAGAGGTGTTCATCACCGGCGGCCAGTTGCAAAGGACGGGGACCGATGCCTGAGCTTGTTCAGCCCTATCTCTGGCACACACCGTTCCTGGACGCCTATGTCTGGCCGCTGCTGTGGATTCTGATCAAGATCGTGGTGATCGTGACGATCATCATGGTCGCCGTTCCATTCCTGGTCTATTTCGAACGCAAGGTGATCGGCGCCATGCAGCTGCGCCGGGGGCCGAATGTCGTCGGCCCCTGGGGATTGCTGCAATCCGTGGCCGACGGCCTGAAGCTGTTCCTCAAGGAAACCGTCGTCCCGACCAGCGCCAACAAGGCGGTGTTCATCATCGCCCCGTGCCTGACCTTCTTCCTGGCGCAGATCGGCTGGGCCGTCATCCCCTTCGGCGCCGGGCTGGTCCTTGCCGACATCAACGTCGGCATCCTGTTCCTGCTGGCGGTTTCGTCGCTCGGCGTCTACGGCATCGTGATGGCGGGCTGGGCCAGCAACTCGCGCTACGGCTTCCTCGGCGGTCTGCGGTCGGCGGCGCAAATGGTGTCCTACGAGCTGGCGATGGGCTTCGCGGTGATCACCGTGCTGCTCTGCGTCGGGTCGCTGAACCTCTCCGACATCGTCGAAGCGCAGAGGGATGTCTGGTTCGTCGTGCCGCTGTTGCCGATGGCGGTGATCTTCTTCATCTCGACCCTGGCGGAAACCAACCGCCACCCGTTCGACCTGCCGGAAGCCGAAGCCGAACTGGTGACCGGCTATAACGTCGAATATTCGGGCATGACGTTCGCCCTGTTCTTCCTGGGCGAGTACGCCAACATGATCCTGATGTCGGGGATGACGACGATCCTGTTCCTCGGAGGCTGGCTGCCGCCGTTCGACATCGCGCCGTTCAACTGGATTCCCGGCCCCATCTGGTTCGGGCTGAAGATTTCCGCCCTGCTGTTCCTGTTCATTGCCGCCCGCGTGGCCTACCCGCGCTACCGGTACGATCAGCTGATGCGGCTCGGATGGAAGGTCTTCCTGCCGGTGACGCTGGCCGCGGTGGTCGTCGTTTCGGGAGTGCTGGTCGCGTTCGACATGGCGCCGATGATTCAGTGAGGATTTGCCTAACATGAGCTTCATCGACCGTACCGCCCGCACCATTATCCTGGCCGAGATCCTCGGAGGTCTTTGGCTGTCCGTCCGGTACTTCTTCCGGCCGAAGACGACGGTCAATTACCCCTACGAGAAATATCCGCTGAGCCCGCGTTTCCGGGGCGAGCATGCGCTGCGCCGCTATCCCAACGGCGAGGAGCGCTGCATCGCCTGCAAGCTGTGCGAAGCGATCTGCCCGGCCCAGGCCATCACCATCGAGGCCGAGCCGCGCGCCGACGGCAGCCGGCGGACGACACGCTACGACATCGATATGCACAAATGCATTTATTGCGGTTACTGCCAGGAAGCCTGTCCGGTCGACGCCATCGTCGAGGGGCCGAATTTCGAATTCGCGGCGGAAACCCGGGAAGAGCTTTTTTACGACAAGGACAAACTGCTTTCCAACGGCGACCGCTGGGAAACCGAGCTGGCCGCCCGGATCGCCATGGATGCGCCTTACCGCTGACGCTTTGTATACAGGATCGGGAAAGTTTTAGAATGCAAGTCGCCAAAGGCGCAGTGAGCCGGAAACCGCCGGTGGGGGGGGATCGATGATCGTTGAAGCCCTGACGTTCTATCTGTTTGCGTTCATGATCGTCGCGTCCGGCGTCATGGTCATCGCGTCGCGCAACCCCGTTCATTCGGTGCTGTTCCTGATCCTGGCGTTCTTCAATGCGGCCGGGTTGTTCGTGTTGATGGGCGCCGAATTCCTGGCCATGATCCTGGTCGTCGTCTATGTCGGCGCCGTCGCGGTCCTGTTCCTGTTCGTCGTCATGATGCTCGACATCGATTTCGCCGAGCTGCGGCAGGGTTTCCTGAAATACTTGCCGGTCGGCGCGCTGGTCGCCTTCATCCTGCTGGCCGAACTGCTGGTGGTCCTGGGCGGCTGGACGCTGAGCCCGGCGGCTCCGGAGGTCGTCGCCGCAGGCGCACCGGTGCCGGAAAACGTCACCAACACCCACGCTTTGGGGCAAATCGTCTATACCCAGTACATCTACCTGTTCCAGGCGGCGGGGGTGATCTTGCTGATCGCGATGATCGGCGCCATCGTCCTGACCCACCGCCGCCGCGAGGGCGTGCGCCGCCAGCGGATTTCCGATCAAATCCGCCGCCGCGCCGAAGAATCGGTCCAGGTCCGCAAGGTTCCGACAGGGAAGGGCATCTAACCATGCTGGAAATCGGTCTTTCCCACTATCTGACGGTCGCCGCGATCCTTTTCGCGTTGGGCATCTGCGGCATCTTCCTGAACCGCAAGAACGTCATTGTCATTCTGATGTCGATCGAGCTCATGCTGCTGGCGGTGAACATCAACCTGGTGGCCTTCTCCGCTTCGCTCGGCGATTTGGTCGGGCAGATCTTCGCCATGTTCGTCCTGACGGTCGCGGCGGCCGAGGTCGCCATCGGCCTGGCCATCCTGGTGGTCTATTTCCGCAACCGCGGCAGCATTGCCGTCGAAGACATCAACGTGATGAAGGGATAAGAGGCGCTCATGCACGTCGCAGCCGTTTTCCTGCCGCTCGTCGGCGCCATCCTGGCCGGTATCCTCACGTTCGTGGCGCCGGAGGACAAGGCGCGGCGCAAGCGCATCGACCGGGCGTCCCAATGGATCACCTGCAGCGGCCTGATCCTCGCCGCCATCGCCGCGGTTTTCGTCTTCATCGACGTGGCGGTCGAGAAGAACGTCGGCACCGTCGAACTGTTCACCTGGATCGATTCGGGCACCTTCGAGGTCTCCTGGGCCCTGAAATGGGACACGCTGTCTGCGGTCATGGTGCTGATGGTCACCGTCGTGTCTTCGATGATCCACGTCTATTCCGTCGGTTACATGGCGCACGACTCCAGCGTGCCGCGCTTCATGTCCTACATCAGCCTGTTCACCTTCTTCATGCTGATGCTGGTCACCTCCGACAACCTCGTGCAGCTGTTCTTCGGCTGGGAAGGGGTCGGGCTGACCTCCTACCTGCTGATCGGGTTCTGGTACACGCGGCCCTCGGCCAACGCCGCCGCGATCAAGGCGTTCCTGGTCAACCGGGTCGGCGACTTCGGTTTCATATTGGGCATCTTCGCCACCTATATGCTGTTCGAGACGGTGCATCTGGACACCATCTTCTCCGCCGCCAGCGGGCAGGCGGACGCGATGATGTCGGTGTTCGGCGGCGAGTTCCACGCGCTGACCGTGATCTGCATCCTGCTGTTCATCGGCGCGATGGGCAAATCGGCCCAGATCGGGCTGCATACCTGGCTGCCCGACGCCATGGAAGGACCGACCCCGGTCTCCGCCCTGATCCATGCCGCGACCATGGTCACGGCCGGCGTCTTCATGGTGGCCCGGCTCTCGCCGTTGTTCGAATACTCCGACGTGGCGCTGACGCTGGTCACCGTCATCGGCGCGACGACCGCCATCTTCGCCGCCACCGTGGCCTGCGTGCAGAACGACATCAAACGGGTGATCGCCTATTCGACCTGTTCGCAACTCGGCTACATGTTCTTCGCCTGCGGCGTCTCGGCGTTCTCGGCCGGCATCTTCCACCTGGTGACCCATGCCTTCTTCAAGTCGCTGCTGTTCCTCAGCGCCGGATCGGTGATCCATGCCATGTCCGACGAACAGGACATGCGGCAGATGGGCGGCCTGTGGAAGATGATCCCGGTGACCTACGCCGTCATGTGGATCGGCTCGCTGGCCCTGGCCGGCGTCTGGCCGTTCGCCGGGTTCTATTCCAAGGACATCATCCTGGAGGCGGCTTACGCGGCCCACACGGGCGTCGGCGCCTATGCCTTCTGGATGGGCATCGCCGCCGCGTTCCTGACCGCCTTCTACTCCTGGCGGCTGCTGATCATGACCTTCCACGGCAAGCCGCGGGCGGACGAGCATGTTCTCGCCCATGTCCACGAATCACCGAAGGTGATGCTGATCCCGCTGATCCTTCTTGCCGTCGGCGCGCTGTTCACCGGCGTCCTCGGCTATTCCTCGTTCGTCGGGGAAGGGGCGAGCGGTTTCTGGGAAAGCGCCATCCTGATCCTGCCGCATCACGAGGCCCTGGAGCACGCCCACCACGTTCCGGCCTGGGTCAAGTGGCTGCCGCTCGGCGTCGGGCTGGCCGGAATCCTTCTGGCCTACATCCTTTACATGTTCGCGCCGGGAATCCCGGGCGCAATCGCCGGAACCTTCCGGGGGATCTACAAGTTCCTGCTCAACAAGTGGTACTTCGACGAGCTGTACGACGCGATCTTCGTGCGGCCGGCCTTCTATCTGGGCCGCCAGTTCTGGAAGACCGGCGACGGGACGCTGATCGACGGTCTGGGGCCGGACGGCCTGTCCGCGGCGACGGTGGACATCGCCAAGCGGGGCGGGCGGCTGCAAAGCGGCTACGTCTATCATTACGCATTCGCCATGCTGATCGGCGTCGTCCTGCTGATCTCCTGGTATCTGTTGGTTCAAGCGTGAGGCGGCGATGACCGAGTTCCCCATTCTTTCGCTCATCATCTTTCTGCCGCTGATCGGCGCGGCGCTGGTGCTGTCGGTGCGCGGCGAGGAAGCCATCGTCGCCCGCAACGCCCGCAGCGTCGCGCTGTGGACCTCGCTGATCACCTTCGCGCTGTCGCTGTTCCTCTGGATCGGTTTCGACAACACGACGGCGGCGTTCCAGTTCGAGGAACGCGGCGACTGGATGCCCGCCTACAACATCTCCTACCACCTGGGCGTGGACGGCATCTCGATGCTGTTCGTGCTGCTTTCCACGCTGTTGACGCCGATCTGCATCCTGTCCAGCTGGGAAGCGATCAAGGTCCGGGTGAAGGAATACATGGTCGCCTTCCTGCTGATGGAGACGATGATGGTGGGCATGTTCTGCGCGCTCGACATCGTCCTGTTCTACATCTTCTTCGAAGGCGTCCTGATCCCGATGTTCCTGATCATCGGCGTCTGGGGCGGCCCGCGCCGGGTCTACGCGGCGTTCAAGTTCTTCCTGTTCACGCTGATCGGCTCGGTGCTGATGCTGCTGGCGATCATCGCCATGTACTTCATGGCGGGCACCGCCGACATTCCGGAACTGATGGCCTTCGGTTTCCCGGCCTCGACCCAGACCTGGCTGTGGTTGGCCTTCCTGGCGTCCTTCGCCGTCAAACTGCCGATGTGGCCGGTCCATACCTGGCTGCCCGACGCCCATGTCGAGGCGCCGACCGCCGGATCGGTCATCCTGGCCGGCGTGCTGCTGAAGTTCGGCGCCTACGGGTTCCTGCGTTTCTCGCTGCCGATGTTCCCGGACGCCACCGCGGAATTCGCGCCGCTGATCTTCGCGCTGAGCATCATCGCGGTGATCTACACCTCGCTGGTCGCCCTGGCCCAGGAAGACATGAAGAAGCTGATCGCCTATTCCTCGGTCGCCCATATGGGCTTCGTCACCGTGGGAGCGTTCTCGCTGACCGTGCAGGGCATCGAGGGCGCGATCTTCCAGTCGCTCAGCCACGGCGTCGTCTCCGGCGCCCTGTTCCTTGTCGTCGGCGTGGTTTACGACCGCATCCATTCGCGCGAGATCGCGGTCTACGAAGGCCTCATTCATCGCATGCCGGCCTATGGGTTGACCTTCATGATCTTCATGCTGGCCTCGATCGGACTGCCGGGGACGGCCGGATTCATTGGTGAGGTCCTGGTGCTGGTCGGCATCTTCCAGGTCAACACCTGGGTGGCGGCGTTGACGGCGACCGGCCTGGTGCTGGGCGCGACCTACATGCTGTACCTCTACCGGCGGGTGATCTTCGGCAAGCTGACCAAGGAAAACCTGATGAAGATCATGGATCTGAGCCCGCGCGAGATCGCCGTGTTCGCACCGCTGATCCTGCTGGTCTTCTTCATGGGGATCTATCCGGTCCCGTTCCTCGACGTCATGCATGCTTCGGTGGACAATCTGATCAACAATTTCGAATTGGCGCGTGCGGCTTCCGACGGAGTCGCCCTGGCGGGCCGGTAATCGAACAGGAGGAGACCGCGGCAAATGCCGAGCGTGAACTTGCCCAATCTGATTCCAGCGCTGCCGGAGCTTTTCCTGGTCTGCGCCGCCATGGCGCTTTTGATGCTGGGGGTCTTCCAGAAATCCGGCGCGAAGGGCGACGACGTCAAATCCTCGCGGCTGATTTCCCTGCTCGGCATCGTCACGTTGGTGCTGACCCTGTTGCTGGTCCTGACCATCGCGCAAACCGGAACCGCCGACACCTTCGCCGGCATGTTCGTCACCGACGCGTTCGCCGTCTACTTCAAGGTGTTCGTGCTGATCGCCTCGGCCGTTTCGCTGGTCATCTCGCAGGATTACCTGGAACGCCAGGAAATCGCCCGGTTCGAGTTCTCGATCCTGGTTCTGCTGTCGACCCTCGGCATGATGATGATGCTGTCGGCGAACAATCTGATCTCGCTCTATGTCGGCCTGGAACTGCAGAGCCTGCCGCTCTACGTCCTGGCCGCCTTCCAGCGCCATGACCTGCGTTCGACCGAGGCGGGGCTGAAATACTTCGTCCTCGGCGCGCTCGCCTCGGGCATGCTGCTGTACGGCTCGTCCCTCGTTTACGGCTTCGCCGGCACCACGGATTTCGCCGCGCTCGCTTCGACCCTGACCGGGCCGGAAGGCGAGATGCCCTCCATCGGACTGGTCATCGGCATCGTCTTCATCCTGGTCGGTCTGGCGTTCAAGGTTTCGGCCGTGCCGTTCCACATGTGGACGCCGGACGTCTACGAAGGTGCCCCGACGCCGGTGACGGCGTTCTTCTCGGTTGCGCCGAAGCTGGCCGCGATCGGGCTGTTCATCCGCGTGATGATCGGGCCGTTCGGAGAGCTGGTCGGACAGTGGCAGCAGATCGTCATCTTCGTATCCATCGCCTCGATGGCGCTTGGCGGCTTCGTCGCGATCAACCAGACCAATATCAAACGCATGATGGCCTATAGTTCCATCAGCCATGTGGGCTATGCGCTGATCGGTCTGGCGGTCGGCAACGAGGTCGGGATCCAGGGCGTTCTGATCTACATGGCGATCTACATCTTCATGAACCTCGGCGTGTTCGCCTGCATCCTGTGCATGCGCCGCTCCGATACGATGGTCGAGAACATCCAGGACCTGGCCGGGTTGTCCAAGACCCATCCGATGGTCGCCTTGGCACTCGCCATCTTTATGTTCTCCATGGCGGGCATTCCGCCGATGGCCGGGTTCTTCGGCAAACTCTACATCTTCCTGGCCGCCATCGAGTCCGAACTCTATACGCTCGCCGTCATCGGTGTTCTGACCAGCGTGGTGGCCGCGTTCTACTATCTGCGGATTATCAAGGTCATGTATTTCGACGAACCCGTGGACGCCCTGCACAAGCCGGTGCGCCGCGAAATCGGGCTGGTCCTGTTGGGCACCAGCGCGGTCATCCTTCTGTTCTTCCTGGCGCCCGGACCGTTGCTTGACAGCGCCCAAGCCGCCGCGGCTTCCCTGTTCGCCGGGTGATGCCGACAAAAAGCCTTCCGCGAGGCTTTCAACTCATCGCGCTGGACAGCGTCGTCAGCACCAACGACGAAGCCAAGAAGCTGGCCGAACGGGACGTCGAGGACGTCACCATCGTTCAGGCCAAGGTTCAGACCGGGGGCAAGGGCCGCAGGGGCCGGGTCTGGGAATCGGGCGAAGGGAACCTATTCTTCTCGTTCGTCCTGCGGCCGCAATGCGCGCCCATGGCCGCGCCGCAATTGGGCTTCGCCGCCTCCCTGGCCGTCGCCGAGGCGATCGAGGAAGTTCTGCCGGACAACGCCGAGGTCACCTGCAAATGGCCCAACGACGTCCGGATCAACGGCGGCAAGGTCGCCGGAATTCTGCTGGAAGCCGGGCCGGTGACGGAAGACCTCATGGACTGGCTGGTGATCGGCATGGGCATCAACGTCGCTTCCCGCCCAGAAGACATGCCCTATCCGGTGACCTCCGTTTCGGCCGAGGGCGGAAAATCCGTCACCCCGGACAAGCTACTCGCCGCCATCTGCCACCGTTTCGCCTATTGGCGGGTTCTGCGGCGCGGCGAAGGGTTCGCCCCGGTACGCAAGGCCTGGATGGCCCGTGCCGCCGGGCTGGGAGGGCCGATCCGCGTCGAACTCCCCAACCAGACGCTGACAGGAACCTTCGAGGATCTCGACGGGCAGGGGGCTCTGCTCCTCTTGCAGGAAAACGGCAAGCACACCAAGATCACCGCGGGCGACGTCTTTTTGCCGGGGGCCGGGCTCTGACCCGGAAAGCATCATGCTTCTCGCCATCGATTCCGGAAACACCAACATCGTCTTCGCCGTATTCGACGACGCCGGGGAAATGCGCGGCGAATGGCGCTCCTCGACCAACGTCAACCGTACGGCCGACGAGCTTTGGGTCTGGCTGACCCACCTAATGGAACTGGCCGACCTCAAGCGCCAGGATATCGACGCCGCCATCATCGCCACCGTCGTGCCGGCGACGCTGTTCAATCTCAAATCCCTCTGCCGCAAATATTTCGAGGTCGATCCCCTGGTCATCGGCGAACCTGAAGTGGAACTCGGCATCGGAATCCTTCTCGACAACCCCGATGAGGTCGGCGCCGACCGTCTGGTCAACGCCGTCGCGGCGCAGCAGATCTACGGCGGACCGCTGATCGTCATCGATTTCGGCACGGCGACGACCTTCGATGTGGTCGACGCCGAAGGAAACTATTGCGGAGGCGTCATTGCCCCGGGGATCAACCTGTCCCTGGAGGCGCTGCATCAGGCGGCCGCGAAGTTGCCCCGGATCGCCGTGAGCCGCCCCGAGCGGGTCATCGGAAAATCGACCGTCCCGGCCATGCAGTCGGGCATCTTCTGGGGCTATCTGAGTCTGATCGAAGGCCTGGTCACCCGCATGCGAAGCGAATTCTTCGATCACAACGGCAAGGATCACAGGATGGATGTCATCGCCACCGGCGGGCTGGCCCCGCTGTTCAGCGAATCCTCCGAGATGATCCGCTGCGCCGACGTGGAACTGACCCTGAAGGGTCTCTATTCGATCTACCGGCAAAACCGCAAAACATGAGCCAGAACACGGAAGACCTCCTTTTCGTTCCGCTGGGCGGGACCGGCGAGATCGGAATGAACCTGAACCTCTACGGGTTCGGGACGCCGGGGGACCGGCACTGGCTGATGGTCGATCTGGGGATCACCTTCGACGACGGCCTGTCGCCGGGAATCGACGTCATCCTGCCCGACCCGCAGTTCATCGAGGAGCGGCGCGACCGGCTGGTCGGGCTGGTCCTGACCCACGCCCACGAGGACCATATCGGCGCGGTGCCCTATCTGTGGGAGCGCCTCGGCTGCCCGGTCTACGGGACGCCGTTCACGCTATCGGTCCTGCGCCGCAAGTTGCGTGAGGAGGGGGGTGACGCCGAGGTGCCGCTGCACGAGGTGCCGCTGAGCGGCCGCTTTACCATCGGCCCGTTCGACCTGGAGATGGTCACGCTGACCCATTCCATCCCCGAGCCGAACGCGATTGCTATCCGTACGCCGGTCGGCCTGGTGTTCCATACCGGCGACTGGCGGCTGGACCCCAACCCGGTGATCGGCGACAAGGCCGAGGCAGAGACGCTCCAGGGCCTCGGCGACGAAGGCGTACTCGCCCTGGTCTGCGATTCCACCAACGTCTTCGAGGAAAAGACATCGGCCTCCGAGTCCGACCTGCTGGCCAGCCTGACGGACGTGATCGCCGGCTGCGAAAACCGGGTCGCCGTCGGCTGCTTCGCCAGCAATGTCGGGCGCTTGGAGACCATCTCGCTTGCCGCCGCCGCCAACGGACGCAGCGTCGTGCTGGCCGGACGGTCCCTGTGGCGTATGTACGAAGCGGCACGGGAGAACGGCTATCTGGAAGACATTCCGGCGTTTCTCGCCGAGGAAGAGGCCGAACACCTGTCGCGGGACCAGACGGTCATCATTTGCACCGGCAGCCAGGGCGAGCCACGGGCGGCGCTTTCGCGGATCGCCGAGGACGCCCATCCGCGCATCGAACTGGAGCCCGGCGACACGGTGATCTTCTCGTCGCGGGTCATTCCCGGCAACGAGGTGGCGATCGGCCGCATCCATAACCTGTTGACCCGCAAGGGCATCCAGATCATCACCCAGGACGATTCCTTCGTCCATGTCTCGGGCCATCCGTCGCGCGACGAGATGGAGGAGATGTATCGGCTCGTTCGGCCCCGCATCGCCATCCCGGTACACGGCGAGGCCCGGCACCTGGCCGAACATGCCCGGCTGGCGGACTCCTGCGGTGCCGAGGAGACCCTATTGATCGAGAACGGCGCGGTGGTCCGGATCGGTCCCGGAGAGCCTGGGGTGGTCGACGAAGTGCCCGTGGGACGCCTGGCGGTGGAGGGCAACCGGCTGGTCCAGATGGGCGGCACCGTGGTCCGCAACCGGGTCAAGGCCATGTACAACGGATCGGCCGCGGTGACCGTGGTCCTGAATTCCGCCGGCGGCCTGGTGGCCGATCCGCAGATTTCGGAAATCGGCGTCCTGGAGGAGGACGAAGCCGCCCCGCTGTCCGCCGCGCGCGCCGAGATCAGCCGGACATTGGCGAAACTGTCGCCGTCGGACCGGAACGACGACGAAGCGACCCGCGAAGCCGTACGCCTGGCGGTACGCCGGGCCTTCCGCAAGACCGTCGGCAAGAAACCATTGACGCAGGTGCATCTGGTCCGGATCTGACGATCCGGAGAGAGGAGGGGAGCCGAAAGCATGAATTGGGTAACCGGCCTTGCCGTCTATCTCGTGCTTTGGTGGCTGGTGATCTTCATGGTGCTGCCCTGGGGCAACCGCCCCGTGGACCAGGAGGACATCGACCGTGGCCATGCCCCGAGCGCGCCGAAGAAGCCGCGGCTGCTGATCAAGGTGGCGATCACCACGGCCATTGCCGGAGTCCTTTGGATCGTCGTCTATTTCATCATCCAGTCCGGCTGGATTTCCTTCCGGAACTGACATGAGTTGGTACTGCGACATCGCTCCCGGTCATCCGTTTCACGGGCCGTATCACGACCACGAGTACGGTTTTCCGCAGGACGACGAGGCCGTGCTGTTCGAACGGCTGGCCCTGGAAATCTTCCAGGCGGGCCTCTCCTGGCTGATCGTGCTGAAGAAGCGCCCCGGCTTCAGCCGTGCCTTCCGCGGTTTCGAGGTGGACACGGTGGCCGCCTTCGGGCCGGAGGACGTGGAGCGCCTGCGGGCCGATGCCGAGATCATCCGCAACCGGCTCAAGATCGAGGCGGTCATCGAGAACGCCCGGCGGATTCAAGGTCTGCGGGAAAGCCACGGCGGTTTCGCCGCCTGGATCGCCGCACATCACCCACTGCCGCTGGCCGACTGGGTGAAGCTGTTCCGCAAGACCTTCAAGTTCACCGGACCCGAGGTCGTCAACGAGTTCCTGATGAGCATCGGCTATCTGCCCGGGGCCCACAGCGAATCCTGCCCCGTCCATGCGGAAATCCAGGCGCTCAATCCACCCTGGATGGCGAAGTAAGCCAACAAAAACGGCAAGACCGAAAACGATCTTGCCGATCAGACTTTCCCGATTAACGCGCTCTCTGTTGCGGCGCGATGCGGCTTTCTGTTTTTTCACCTCCCAAAACCCGGCGAGTTCCTCCGGGTAAGGAATACGAACGCGATAATAGATAAGCCCTTTCCGACGATCAACCGTTTTACGGCACGACCCGTTCCCATCCGAGGAAACAGAAAGTTCAACTGGCCGGATGACAAGGGAGCTTCGGCTCTTTATATGATGAATCGCCGTTCCGCACCCGTCAGGTTTCCGTCTTCCCGCGGGACGGGAGAAATTTAGGTAGAAATCATGTCTCGCCGCTCCGCCTTTCTGTCGATGGCGTTCTCCTGTGTCGCGCACAGCTATTCGCATTTCTTTCAACCGATCTTCTTTGTCGTCGTACTGGCGCTGGAAAACGATCTAGGGCTGACCCACGGTGACACCGTTACCCTGATCTGGGTCGGGACCTTCCTGTTCGGCGTGGCCGCGCCGCTTGCCGGTTGGCTGGGGGACCGTTGGAGTTCCATCGGGATGATTGCGCTGTTCTTCTTCGGCACGGGCGGCGGCATGGTCATGGTCGGCTTCGCGGAGACGCCATTCATGATCGGCATGGGATTGGCGGTGACCGGACTTTTCGCCTCCATCTACCACCCGGTCGGCATGGCCTGGCTGGTGCGCAACGCGGCCAACCGGGGGACCGCGCTCGGCATCAACGGCATGTTCGGCGGCTTCGGGCCGGCGGCGGCGGCCCTGATGTCCGGCGCCTTCATCGACCTGTTCGGCTGGCGGGCCGCCTTCATCACGCCGGGAGTCGCGGTTGTCCTGACCGGTGTCGTGTTCGTCTACCTGATTGCCACGAAGCAGGTGGTCGAAGCCAAGGAGGACCGCAAGATCGATCCTCCGGCGACCCGAAGCGACACGACCCGCGTCATCGGCGTGCTCGCCCTGACCATGTTGTGCAACGGGCTGATCTATCAGGCGACGCAGGCCGGTCTGCCCAAGCTGTTCTCCGAACGGATCGTCGATTTCACCGCGCAAGGCGCGTTCGGTATTTCCACGATGGTCGCCGTCGTCTACGGCAGCGCGGGGGTTCTACAGATCATTGCCGGCCGTCTGGCCGACCGCTATCCGCTGAAGACGGTCTATCAACTGGCCTTTTTCATGCAGATCGTGATGCTGGCCCTGGTATCGCAGCTGGGCGGGGTCGCACTGCTGATCGCCGCCATCCTCATGGCCGCCTCCAACTCCGGCACGCTTCCCCCGGAAAACTGCCTCGTGGCCCGCTATACGCCCAGCCGGAGGCGCGGATTGGCCTACGGCCTGAAATTCGTCGTCGCGCTTGGCTTCGGCAGTCTCGGGATCAAACTGGAAGGGATGCTGTTCGATGCTACCGGCGGATTCACGATGCTGTTCGGTGTCCTTGCGTGCCTGGCGCTAACCGCTACGCTGGTCGCGTTCCTGTTGCCGTCGGACCACAAGGAACCGGCGGCCGTTCCGGCGGAGTAGGGACAATGTCCCAAAATAAGGTATTATAATACCTTATTGTTAACCCTCTCCAGAACAACGGTTTTTCGTTGACTTCCGGAAACTGCGTGGCATACTCCGCGCCTCTCGGTTCCGGGTGTCCGGAACCGTAACCGTTTTATCTGGCTCCGAAGGAAGATGATGAAAACCTATTCGGCAAAGCCGTCGGATGTGGAGCGCAAATGGATCCTGATCGACGCGGAAGGCCTGGTCCTGGGCCGTCTCGCGAGCATCATTTCCATGCGCCTGCGCGGCAAGCATAAGCCCCTGTACACGCCGCATATCGACTGCGGCGACAATGTCATCGTCGTCAACGCCGAAAAGGTTCGCCTGACCGGCAAGAAGGTGACGGACAAGGAATATTTCTGGCACACCGGCTGGCCGGGCGGCATCAAGTCGCGCACGGCCGAGCAGGCATTGGAAGGCAAGCGGCCGGAATTCGTGATCCGCAAGGCCGTCGAGCGGATGATCACCCGCAACCCGCTGGGCCGCCGCCAGATGCGCAAGCTTTTCGTCTACGCCGGTGCCGAACATCCGCATGCCGCCCAGCAGCCCGAGGTTCTGGACGTCGCCGCGATGAACCCGAAGAACAAGAGGAGCGCGTAAGTCATGGCCGAGGATGTCAAGACCCTCGAAGACCTCAAGGACCTGGTCGAAGGGCAGTCGGCCGCTGCCAGCGCCGCTGTCACGGCCCCCGCGCCGGAAGCGCCGGCCGAGCCGAAGATCGACGCCCAGGGCCGCTCCTATGCGACCGGCAAGCGGAAGAACGCCATCGCCCGCGTCTGGATCAAGCCGGGCTCCGGCAAGATCACGGTCAATGGCCGTGACGCCGAAGTCTACTTCGCCCGCCCGGTGCTGCGCATGATCATCAACCAGCCCTTCGACGTGGCGGAGCGCGTCGGCCAGTACGACGTCTTCTGCACCGTCACCGGTGGCGGGTTGTCCGGCCAGGCCGGCGCCGTGCGCCATGGCATCAGCCGGGCGCTGACCTTCTTCGAGCCGACCCTCCGGTCGGTGCTCAAGAAGGGCGGCTTCCTGACCCGCGACTCGCGCGTCGTCGAACGGAAGAAGTACGGCCGCGCCAAGGCCCGCCGGAGCTTCCAGTTCTCGAAGCGCTGACGCCAAGCAGACACGTTATTCCACAAAATCAGGGGCTTGCATTTATTTGCAGGCCCCTTTTTTGTGCCGTGGCCGTTGACTGCCAATGCCGATTTAAGCGGATTTTAATCTATTTACAGCAGGAAGTTAGGCAGGAGAGGCTGGAATTGAAGCAGTAAGACCCATGACTGGAAGTTCCGGGGGATACCAATTCACCAACAATTGGTTCGAGACCACGGCAAAAAACATCTGGCAACAACTAATCCCGAAGATAAAGCCCCAAAAGGTTTTGGAAATCGGCTCCTACGAAGGCGCATCCGCGGCCTTTCTGATCGAGAAAAACGATTGGTGCGAGGAAATCGTCCTATGGTGCATAGATACCTGGGACGGCGGGATCGAACACCGGGACGCCAGCATAGATATGACAGCCGTTGAAAAGCGTTTCGATCATAATATCGCACTGGCGGAAGAAAGAGCGCAAAACAAGGCCCTGATATACAAGGCCAAAGGGTTCTCGGACACCGAGCTTTCCAAATTGATCGCGGGCGGACACGCCGGAACGTTTGATTTTGTCTACGTGGACGGCTCTCACCAAGCGCCCGACGTTTTGACCGATGCCGTACTGGCTTTCAAACTTTGCAAACTGGGCAGCATCATTGCGTTCGACGACTATCTGTGGGCGGAAGAGCTTGAATACGGGCGGGACCCCATCCGGTGCCCCAAATTCGCGGTCGACGCATTCACCAATATTTTCTTCCGGAAAGTTCAGATATTAAACGTTCCTTTATCCCAATTATGGGTACGCAAAATCGCCGACTGACAAGTTTTCTACCCATTCCCCCACACAGAAGAAGAAAGGTCGGCGAGGGTTTTCTGTATTGGGTCTTTTTCCAGAAAAAGATTCATTCCTGCAATTATGCTGGCCCCTAAGATTCCCATAGACTTTTCGTTCCAACGACAGTGTTCCGGCAACCGGCAAGAAAATGACAACCAAGAAAGCGTATTTCACCATCACGGCGGGAAGAACAGGCACGGCTTGGCTGGCCGACTTCCTGTCGAAGAACTTGGACATCGACTGCGTCCACGAACCTCTGGATATCGAGGATTTCGGAGTGAACATGCCCGACATCAAAACGATGCGGGCGTTCAATACCTATGGGAACTGCGACATCGTCAAAGCGTTCTGGAAACGGAAACTGGACAATATCCCGGCAGATAAGGTCTATGGCGAGACCAACCATACCCTCGCCAAATGCGGATTGCTGGAAAACCTCGCCGAACGAGACATGGCGGGCCGCACCACGATCATGATCCTTCGGAGGAACAAGGTCAAACAATGCGTCAGCTATCTGGTGCGCAACGATTTCGCCAACGTCGCGTCCGAGTGGCAGTGGTATCTGGCGCCCAGCTACAGACGGAAAATCATCGACCCCACGCCGTTTTTCGAGTTCGGCCAAGCCGGGATCGCCATTTGGTACTGCTTCGAGATGGATGCGCGTCAGGTCTACTATAAGCGGCTGTATTCATCGAAGATGAAATTCATCGAAGCCGAGTTGGAAGAACTGGCCACGCACGACGGCGCCGCGAAGTTCTGGCATGGGATCGGCGGAGACGGGGACTGCATTCTTCCCCCCAGGAGAAACCAGAACACGAACCAGCCAACTCCCGAACTCGTCGCACAGGTCACCGAACTCGTTCAATCGGTCAGTTACGACGGGAACGGGCTGGTCGAGAAGTTCATCTCTGAAGGCAACTCCCTTGGATAACCGCACGCACGGAAACTACCCTTTGTCCGAAAGTTCAATCAGCCCCTGGACCACGTTGTTCCGGACCTCCTCGCGGAGATAATCCATCAGTTTGACGGCCAGCGGAGGCAGATCGCTTCCTTCGGGACGAATTACCCCGAATGACACCCATCGTTTGGGTTCAAGCGGGCGCATGACCACTTTCTCCGGGTCCAGGGTCGTCGTACTGAGTCGGTCGATCAAGGTCAGCCCCGCCCCGTTGGCCACGAGATGGCTGGCGATCTGGGACGATCCGGTCAGCAGGCTGTAGTGCACGTCGATGTCCCGCGCCTGAAAAATCTCATCCGTCTGACGGCGGAGCAAAAACCCAGGGAACTGTCCGATCAGCCTTTCCTCCGCGATCATCTCGGGCGTCAGGACGTCATGGGCGGCGAGAGGATGCTCCTTCGGCATCAGAACCTCGATGCAGGTGCGGACCAGCGGCGTTCCATGCACTCCGCGGTGTGAGACCGGAACGTTGCCGAAGCCGATATCGTACTCCTTCCCCCCGATCCAAAGTTCCAGATCACGCCGTGCCCGCAGATCGACTGAAACCTCGACATCCGGATTGTCTCGGCTGAATTTGGCGATCGCCGGGGTTACCACGCTCAACGCCACCCGCGGCATGGTGACGATGCGCAGCCGTTTGACCCGGCTGGCGCGGATTTCCGCAGCAATACGGGGGATTTCATCGAGACTCGCCAGAATCCGCCCGGCCTCGCGGACGAATGCCCGGCCTTCCTCGGTCAGTACCAGCCGCCGTTTGGTCCGGTAAAACAGGGTCAGTTTCAATTCAGCTTCCAGCACGGCGATCAGCCGGCTGACGGCGGGCTGACTTAGATTCAAGGTCCGCGCCGCGCCGTTCATGGTGCCTTCCGCAACGATGGCGCGGAACGCCCGCAATGCCTTCACGTTCATCGGCCCTCTCCGGTACCTTCCAGATCAATCAGGAAATTCGATTAAACAATAAAATAAATGCATCAAATGCATGAATTTAACCGGCCTACACTCGAATCATCAAGCCGGTGACAAACCCAAAATCAAAACGGCTTGGCGAGGCGGGAATTAAAGACCCTAACCACGAAGGCCACTATGACGCCGAAAGAATTATTCGCAGCCTGTCCGGCGCAGCAAATTGCGCCGGTTCCGCATGGTCGCATCTCGTACCGCGAAGCGGGGCGGGGGGCGCCGACAGTTCTCCTTCACGGGCTCCTGGGCAACGCCAGGAGCTGGTCGTGGCAGTTCCACCTGCTCTCGGAGCGCTACCGCGTAATCGCCTGGGACGCCCCGGGTTACGGATTGTCCGACACCACGGAGCAGGACCAGGACGCGTTCGCCGAGGCCCTGCTGGGTCTTGTCGATCACCTAGGATGCGAAACGGTAAATCTGCTCGGCCACTCCATGGGCGGTGTCGTTGCCGCGACATTCGCCGCGCGCCATCCCGGCCGTGTGGCCCGCCTGGTGCTTTCCTGCACCCATGTGGGATACGCCCAGCCGGCCGACACCCCGCCGACGGAGAAGCTGCTGGAACGCTTGCGCGACATCGAAAGCCAAGGCCTCGTCGCCTATGGGCAGGGACGCGCCCGTGCGATGGTCGCGCCCGGCGCGACCGCCGAGGCGATTGATCTGGCCGCCCTGATCGCCGCAGAGACGAATCCCGACGGACTGTTCTGCGCCACCCGGATGCTGCAGTTCGCCGATGTCCGGCCGCTGTACGCCAAGCTGGCAATGCCGGTGCTGATCATCAACGGCACGGAAGACCCGGTTGTTCAGCCCATCATGAAACAGGAACTGCTGGCGCTCAACCCCAAGGCGGAACGCACGGAAATCGCCGGAACCGGCCACGCCCCTTACCTCGAGGATCCCGAAACCTACTCCCAGATCGTGACCTCGTTCATCGACGAGACGTGAGAAATCCAAACTCAAGAAAAACAAAAACAAGAAAATGTGTAGGAGGTAGAAATGTTAGGATTCCTAATTGGACTGGCGGTCACCGTTGCCGTCGGTTGGCTGATCGTCAAAAAATACCAACCCCATACTATCCTGCTTCTGGCCGGTCTATTGTTGCTGACCGTGACGGCCATCATCCAGCCGGATACGTCCATCCTGTTCAAAGGCGCCAAGACCACGGGCTGGGCCGGCTTCGACATCTTCGCCTACGTGAAGGGGTCGCTGTCCTACCGGGCCGCGGGCCTGGGCATGATCATCATGGCGGCCGGCGGCTTCGCCAAATACATGGATCACATCGGGGCGACAGACGCCATGGTCGGCGCCTGCATCAAGCCGCTGCAACTCCTCAAGGCCCCGTATCTGGTTCTGGCGCTCGGCTATGCGGTCGGCCAGATCCTCAACATCTTCATCCCGAGCGCCGCGGGCCTCGCCATGCTGTTGCTCGTCACCTTCTACCCGACGCTGGTACGCCTCGGCGTCAGCCGGGCGGCGGCGGCGGCGATGATCGGCACCACGGCGGTCCTCGACCTTGGCCCGGCCTCCGGCGCGGCCAATCTGGCGGCCAAGACGGCAGGCCTGGATGTCGCGATCTATTTCTCGCACCACCAGATCCCGGTCGGCATCGCAACCATCATTGTCATCACGATCCTGACCTACGTCACGGCTCGGTATTTCGACAACAAGGATGGGCATGTCGTCGGCGGCGCCGAACATCAGGAGGCCATCGGGGAACAGAGGGAACTGGCCAAGGTTCCGGCTGTTTACGCGCTTCTGCCGATGATCCCGCTGGTCCTAATCCTGATCTTCAGCAAACTGCTGATCCAGGGCATCAAGCTCGACGTGGTGACCGCCATGCTGATCGGCGCCCTGCTGGGCCTGCTCTGCGAAGCGATCCGCACGCGGGACATGCGCGCCGTCCTGAAGGGGTTGATGGCCTTCTTCGACGGCATGGGGCACATGTTCGCCCGGATCGTCTCGCTGATCATCTGCGCGGAAACCTTCGCCGCGGGGCTCAAGGCCATCGGCGCGGTCGAATTCATGCTGTCCAGTGCGCAGGGGCTCGGTTTCGGCGTCACGGCGATGACGCTGGTCATGTGCGCCCTGGTGGCGCTGACGGCGATCATCACCGGATCGGGCAATGCCGCGTTCTTCTCGTTCGGCCATCTGGCCCCCGATATCGCGACCAAGTTCGGTGCCACCGCCGTTTCGATGCTGCTGCCGATGCAGTTGACCGCCGGCCTGGCCCGTTCGATGTCGCCGGTGGCCGGTGTGATCATTGCCGTCAGCGACGCCGGACAATGCTCGCCGTTCGAGATCGTGCGGCGCACGGCCATCCCGGTCGCCGGCGGAATTGTCGTCATGATCCTGTTCAGCGTGATATTCGCCTGACCTTCGTAAACACAAGCGGCGGCCCGAACCGCCGCGTCCGACTCCCCGACCGATTTACGATTACGACGGGGCCCGTGTTCACCGCGCGGGCCCCATTTTCCGTCCGGCGCACGGGACAGCGCAATGAACGGTTGATTTTTCCGCCGATTTCGTGGAAGCCATAGCCGTTGACGCATATCCAAGGCGGCAAGCCGCATCAGAAACACGAAAGGCAACATGATGGCGCCCAAGGTCTTTATCGACGGCGAAGTCGGAACCACCGGCCTGCAGATCCGGGCCCGGCTGGCCGACCGATCCGACGTCGAGATCGTCAGCCTTCCCGAATCCGAACGGAAGGACCTGGAGCGCCGCCGCGAGATCCTTAACTCGGTCGATCTCGTCATGCTCTGCCTGCCGGATGATGCGGCGCGCGAGGCCGTCGGCCTGATCGAAAATCCGGAGGTGAAGGTGGTCGACGCCAGCAGCGCCCACCGGGTAGCGGAAGGCTGGGTCTACGGCATGCCGGAATACGAAACCGGACAGGCCGCCAAGATCGCGGCAGCCAAGCGGGTCACCAACCCGGGCTGCTACGCCATCACCAGCGTCGCCATGCTGCACCCGCTGGTCGCCGCGGGTCTTATCCCATCGGGTTTCCCGGTCACCATCAACGCCATCTCCGGGTATTCGGGCGGCGGCAAGAAGATGATCGCCAGCTTCGAGGAGCAGGCGGCCGAGAACTACACCGAAACGCCGTTCCGCGTGTACGGCCTGGGTCTCGAGCACAAACATACGGAAGAGATCCGCAATTGGAGCGGGTTGGACAACCGGCCCCTGTTCGTCCCCAGTGTCGGGCGCTACCGGCAGGGCATGATCGTGCAGGTTCCGTTGCAACTCTGGGCTTTGCCGGGCAAGCCGGAACCGCAGCGGGTTCAAGCCGTGCTCGCCGAGCATTATGCCGGATCGCGGTTCATCAGCGTCGCCGGGTTGGCTGAAACCGAAGCCATGGCCGGCTTGGAGCCCGAAGGGCTGAACGGAACCAACCAATTGCGGCTGCATGTGTTCGGCAACGCCAAACGCGGCCAAGCCGTGGTCATGGGACTGATCGACAACCTGGGAAAGGGCGCGTCGGGCCAAGCCGTACAGAATCTCAATCTGATGCTTGGCCTCGACGAAACCGCCGGCCTAGTGGAAACCGCCATTCCGGCCTACTGAGCAGCCCCTCAGCAGTTCGGGAGCACACAGGAACTGTCGTCGTCATCGAACGGATCGGTAGACGGCACCAGTTCCCACATCGCACTGGCGACCATATGCTGGAAGCGCGGGTCGTTCGGCGACGGCGGCTCGGGGATGCTCACCTTGGCATGTGAATAGAGGGCATCGCCAACGCAATAGCCGGCGCTGAGCGTCAACTTCTCGCCGGCCGGTTCACTGGGGATATTGGCCGCGGTTCCGCACAAGTTGTCGATGTGGAAGGACTTCGGCGTATTGAACGCCATGACGATGCGGTGGTTCCGCCGGGCTTCCGGCCCCGGCTGCGTCGAGAAATGCGTCCGCGGACCGCGATGATTGCCCTGCATCGCCTCGGTCACGGCCTGTTCCAGTTGGGCCTTCGAAACGGGAAAGGGGTTCCCGGAAACGACTGTCAGCATTTCACCCGCGCTCGCTCCCTGGGCGAAATACGTCTGTACCCCGGGACGATCGACCCGGCTTTGCATCACCTCGCCCGTGCAGGCGGTGAGGGACAGAAAGCCGATACCCAGCACCAAAACCTGTCGAAGACTCAACACGTCTTTATCTCCTCAAAACAGCGCGCAGAACCCGAAGACCCACTCGGCTTAAGATATGGGAGGAGATTTCATTCGGTGTAAGTAGGGGGCCTCAGAATATTACGTTTCTCTTAAATATCGAGGTTGTCGGCAAAACGGGCCCGTTCCTGAATGAAGGCGAACCGCAATTCCGGCTTCTTGCCCATCAAAGATTCCACCAGCTTGGCCGTCGTCTTGGCCTCGGCGGGATCGGCCTCGGGCTGAAGGGAAGGGACGGTCACTCGCAGAAGAATACGGTTGGTCGGATCCATCGTCGTTTCCTTCAGCTGGGCCGGCGGCATCTCGCCTAGCCCCTTGAAACGGCTGATCTCGACCTTGCCCCGACCGGTAAACTCGGTCGCCATCAGTTCATCCTTGTGCGCGTCATCCCGCGCATAGATCGATTTCCCCCCCTGGGAAATCCGGTACAAAGGAGGAAGAGCGATAAAAAGATGTCCGTTCTCAATGAGTTTCGGCATCTTCTTGAAGAAAAACGTCATCAAAAGGGAGGCGATATGGGCCCCGTCCACATCGGCATCCGTCATGATGATGACCTTCTCGTAACGCAGCGCGTCGTCGCGGTAGGCCTCCCCCATGCCGCAACCGAGCGCTTCCGACAGATCGGAAAGCTCCTGGTTGGCCCGGATCTTGTCGGCCGAGGCGCTGGCGACGTTGAGGATCTTGCCGCGCAGGGGGAGCACGGCCTGGGTCTGGCGATTACGGCCCTGCTTGGCCGAACCGCCGGCCGAATCGCCCTCGACGATGAAGATCTCGGTGCCGTTCGCCGTACTGCGGGTGCAGTCGGCTAGCTTACCGGGCAGGCGCAACCGCCGTGTCGCCGACTGCCGCTTGAGTTGCTTGTCCTGGCGCCGCTTCAGCCGAACGTCGGCCCGCTCGATAATATGGGTCAGCAGAGCCTGTGCGGCATCCGGAGCCGAGGAAAGCCAGTGATCGAAATGGTCGCGGATGGACTGCTCGACCAGTTTCGCGGCTTCGGGTGAAGACAGTTTTTCCTTGGTTTGCCCCTGGAACTGCGGATCCCGGATAAAGGCGGAAAGCATAACGCAAGCGCCCCCGAGGACGTCCTCGGCGGTCACCTTGCCGGACTGCTTGTTGTTGACCAGTTCGCCGTAAGACTTGATGCCTCGTAGCAGGGCAGTCCGCAGCCCCTGTTCGTGCGTACCGCCCTGCGGCGTCGGAACGGTGTTGCAGTAGGAACTGACGAACCCTTCCTCGTCGTCCGCCGGCCAAGCGATGGCCCATTCCACACGGCCGGAATCGCTGTTCAACTTGGCTTGTCCGACAAACGGCGTCTCCGCAACCAGCTTGCGCTCGCCGAGCATGCCGGACAGGAAATCCCCGAGCCCACCCGGGAAATGGAACGCCTCTTGCTCCGGAACCGGATCGTTTTCCTTCAGCAGTTCGGGATCGCAGGACCACCGGATCTCGACGCCCCGGAACAGGAATGCCTTCGACCGCGAAAGCCTGTAAAGCTGGGATGGACGGAACCGGACCTTCTCGCCGAAAATCTCGGGGTCCGGGTGGAAGGTGACGGTGGTCCCCCGCCGGTTGTTGACCGCGCCGCAGTCCTCGACCGGCCCCAGGACCAAGCCGCGCCGATAGGATTGCCGCCACAGCCGCCGGTCACGCGCCACTTCTACCGTCATATCGTCGGAAAGGGCATTCACCACCGAGATGCCCACGCCGTGCAGGCCGCCCGAAGTGGCATAGGCCTTACCGCTGAATTTACCGCCGGAATGCAGGGTGGTGAGGATGACTTCCAGCGCCGTCTTATTCTTGAACTTGGGATGCGGATCGACGGGCATGCCGCGCCCGTTGTCGCGGATCGTCACGATGTCCCCGGCATGCAGTTCCACGTCGATCCGATTGGCGAATCCGGCGACCGCCTCGTCCATGGCGTTATCCAGAATCTCCGCGACCAAGTGATGCAGGGCGGCCTCGTCGGTGCCGCCGATATACATGCCCGGACGCCGGCGTACCGGCTCCAGCCCTTCGAGGACTTCGATGTCCTTGGCCGAGTAGTTCTCGCTTTCTTGCGAGGTAAACTGAAAAAGGTCGTTCATTCACCGTTTCCCGGGATACAATCCGCGCGCGGCAGGCCTCCATCAAAGGAATCGACCCGCCGCATTTCCGTGATACAGTACTTGTTTGAAGGCCAACTCACAAGATATTGTGGCGAGAGAGCAGGGGTTCCAGCATGCCGCGCGACGAGAACATACCACATGGCGAACTCACCATACGTACGCTCGCCATGCCGGCGGACACCAATCCCAGAGGGGACATTTTCGGCGGGTGGTTGATGTCGCAGATGGATATCGCCGGGGGCGTCGCTTCCAGCCAACGAGCCCATGGACGAACAGTGACCGTCGCCGTGGAAGGCATGGTTTTTCATGAGCCCGTGAAGGTCGGCAATGTTCTCTGCTGCTATACCAAAATCCTGAACGTGGGAACGACCTCCATTACGGTCGCCATCGAAGCCTGGGCGTTGAATCAGGACGTGAAAAGCCGGGTCAGGGTTACCGAGGGCATTTTCACCTATGTCGCCGTCGACGACGACGGAAACAAACGCCCGGTTCCTCCCGAATAACCCGTCACGCCAAGCAGCCGGCCGATATCGTCAGACCACCAGCAGCCAGACGTAAGCGGCGGCGAAGCAGGTGGCGATGGCCGAAAATTCACCCAAGAAAATCCTCATGGTCGCTCTCCTTCCGAGGTGGCGAAATCAACTGGAAACGGGATGTACCATGATGAGAACAAAATAGCAACATTTAACATTTCAGCCTGGAATCACGCCGATGTGTATGGCGCCGGTCAGGCCAATCGCCACATGATCAAGCCAGGGATGTCAACGCTTTGGGAGACGGCTTGATGAAAAGGATCACCACGGCCTTTTTGATCGGCCTGATGGTCGCGCCGGCAGCGGCGAACGAGCCCGAGGTTCTCGGGGTCAATGTCACCCGTAATGGTGACGGAAGTTACCGGTTCGACGTTACCGTCCGTCATGACGACACGGGCTGGGACCACTATGCGGACAAATGGGAAATCCTCGGCCCCGGCGGCGCCGTCCTGGCCACGCGTGTCCTGCTCCACCCGCATGAGACAGAGCAGCCCTTCACGCGGAGCCTGCCGAATGTCCGGCTGCCCGCCGGATTGACCAAGGTCACCATCCGCGCCCACGACAAGGTTCACGGCTACGGCGAAAGGACGTTCACCGTCGAGTTACGCTAGCGGGGGAGAGGTTCGGGACAGGTCCGTTTGGTGAAAACGGAAAACCGATATAGGATGCGGCCGTCTTTCGAATTTCACCCGAACCGCAGGATCTCCTTCCAAGACGCGCCGGAATGATCAAGAAAATCCTGAAACGCCTAGGCTACGGATCGGCCTCGTCCGCGACGGGGGAACAACAGGTCGATATCGACGGAGCCCGACTTCCGGAGAATATCCGGGCCTACGCGATCGGGGATATCCACGGCCGCAGGGATCTTCTGGAGACCCTGCTCAAGTCCATCCTGACGGACGCCGCCAAGTATCCGGAATCGGAAAAGCAGCTCATATACTTGGGGGACTACGTGGACCGGGGCCCTGAATCCCGTGAAACCATCGATACGATCCTCCAGCCTTTGCCCGCCGGATTTTCCCGGATCACCTTGATGGGGAACCATGAAGAGGCGATGCTCGGATTCCTCGCCGATCCTGTCGAGGGAGCAGCCTGGCTACAATTCGGCGGGGCCGAAACCCTGCTGAGCTACGGCGTTTCCATGCCGCCGGGAATTCCAACGCCCTCGAAACTGCGGCAAATCGGTAAGGCGTTGCAAGACGCGCTTCCCCAGGAGCATCTCGAATTCTTCGCACAGTTGAAGGATACGCATATCCTGGGCGATTACATGTTCGTGCATGCTGGAATCAGCCCCGAGAGGCCGCTGACACGCCAGCGGCCGGAAGACCTGAGATGGATCCGGGATGCCTTCCTGACGCATGGCGATCTGTACGGCAAGGTCATCGTACACGGCCATACGATCACCGAAAGTTGGGAATTCCACCCAAACCGCATCGGCGTGGACACCGGCGCCTATTTTTCCGGACAGTTGACCTGCCTCGCCTTACGGGATGGCGAACGCGAAATCCTGCACACAAAACGCTAGGCCCCATCCGCGCGTCCCGGTCCGGCGAGCCGAAAACTGCCCTTTGGCTATAAAATTCTCTGAACTAGTTATTATATCTACCGTCGAAATGGCGGTTTTCCGGCGCTTGGCTATGCGTTTCGCGAAATAAGAACGTCAAAAAAACGGGAGGCCAGTGTGGTGTGCCGGGATCCTTTCCGCAAAGAAACAGGGAAAGGGCCATCAAGGGAAGGCGGGGAGTCGCATGAAGTTCAGGGGCCTACGAGCCGTGTCGGCCGTTGTCGAAATGGGCAGCGTCAACAAGGCGGCGCAACATCTTTGTCTCTCCCAGCCGGCCCTGTCGAGGACCATCAAGATCATCGAGGACGAACTGGGCCTGCCCCTGTTCAAGCGGGAAAGCAGCGGCATGGTCCCGACGCGCTTCTGCCGCATCCTGGCATCCCGGGTCGCCCGATTGGAGCGGCACCTGGAAGCCGCCACCACTGAAATCCAGGGGCTCTCCGAACCGGCGAGCGCGCGGACAGGCGGCTTGCATCTATGCAAGAACATCACCAACCGCCAGTTGGAAACGCTGATCGCGGTCACCGACTGCAAAAGCATCGGGTATGCCGCCCAGAAACTGGGGTTGACCCGCCCGGCCGTTTCCCGCTCGCTGAGAGAACTGGAACAACTCGCCGGCCGGCCTCTTGTCAAACGGTTGCCGCGCGAGATCACCCCCACGGCGTGCGGGGAAGTCCTTATCCGGCGGGGCAAGCTCGCCCTCGCGGAAATACGGTTCGCTCAGGACGAACTGGCGGCGACATCGGGAACGGTATCCGGACGCGTCATCATCGGAACCCTGCCGCTGTGCCGCACCATGCTGGTGCCACGCGCCATTGCCTGTTTGTCGCGCGAACACCCCGATCTGACCTTTTCCACCGTCGACGGTCCCTATGACGAACTGCTGGCCGCCCTGCGCTGCGGCGATGTCGACATGATCATCGGCGCGCTTCGCAACCCGCCGCCGGTTTCCGACGTTGTCCAGGAACCGCTGTTCTGGGACTCGCTCTCCGTCGTTGCCCGCAAGGGCCATCCGCTGACCCAACGCAGGGAAATCACCATCGAGGAAATCCTCGGGGCGGAGTGGATCGTCCCGCGCCATGGAACGCCGACCCGCAAGCATTTCGAAACCCTGTTCGAACGGGCCGGACTTCCCGTTCCGTCCAACGTCGTGGAATCCAGTTCTCTGGCGACCATCCGCGCGCTTTTGATGGAAAGCGACAAGATCACCCTGATCTCGCGTGCCCAGGTTTTTTACGAGCAACGCCTGGGACTTCTCTCGGTGCTTCCCGTAACGCTGAAGGAAACCAAGCGGCAAATCGGGATCACCTTGCGGGCCGACGCGTTCCTGACCCTCGGCGTGGACCTGTTCATCACCAACCTGCGCCAGATATGCGCCTCCTATATGGAAGATTGAGGGGCAAAAGGCGTTTGCCGCCAAATCATTCATGGACTGAATATCCATTATATCTCTTATTCATTTAATTAATTTCCGGCGGCTACCTACCTAGTATTTGTGGCGGATGAACGAAGGACGAAACGGTCCTCCCGCCACGGAACCCAAAAGAGAAAACAAAATTTTCGCCAATAACCCGGCGGATCGGGACAGGGTGGCCGATCAACGACATCACGTCGAAAGACGGCCGTCGGCTCATGAATCGCATGGGATCGAATGCCGCGTTATCGAGGGAGAGGCTTAATGAAGATTTGCTTGGCCGGTGAAGGCGCCATGGGCGTCAATCACATGAAAGCCCTGAAGACCATCGAGGACGTCGAAGTCACGAGCCTGGCGGGCGGTATCGCCGAAGACGCCGAGGCCTTCGTCAAGGAATGGGGGATTCCGCACTGGTCTCAAAACCTGGAGGAATGCCTGGACCAGCCGGGCATCGAGGCCGTCATCCTCACGACCCCCAGCCATTTGCATCCAGAGCAGACCCAGCTTGCCCTGTCCAAGGGAAAGCATGTGCTTGTCGAGATTCCGATGAGCCTGAACCTGCCGGACGCCCAGGCAATGGCCGAGGCCGCGAAAAAAACCGGCAAGGTCTGCATGATCGCGCATACGCGCCGCTTCGCACCGCCGCACGCAGAGCTGCACCGCCGGGTCCGGGAAGGAACCTTCCACCTGCATCACATGGTGGTCGAAACCTACTTCTTCCGCCGGACCAACCTGAACATGTTCGGCAAGCCGCGGACCTGGGTCGACAATCTGCTTTGGCACCATGCCTGCCATTCGGTCGATCTTGCCTACTGGATCCTCGACGATCCCGACCTGGAGGTCTGGGGGCAGAAGGGGCCCGACCATCCCGAACTGGGCATTCCCATGGACATGACCATCGGCATGCGTTCGGGCAAAAGCCAAGTGATCAGCATGGCTCTGTCGTTCAACAACAAGGGGCCGTTCGGCGGCTTCTACCGCTACATCGGCGAGGAAGACACCTACAAGGTTTTCCGCGAAACCATGACCGACAGCGACGGCAACGAGGTTCCGCTCGAAGGCGTCGCTTTCGAGCTACAGGATCAGGAATTCATCAGTGCAATCCGCGAAGGCCGGCAGCCGGAATCGAGCGCCGAAAGCTGCGTCCCGGCAATGGCGCTTCTCGACCGGATCGAAAAATCGATGAACGAAAACCGAGCCTGAAAAGGGCCAAAACCAAAACCCCGGCAAAGGGGCAGGGTGCGAACTCAACAAGAGGCTTACGTCATGATCAGCAAGCACAAGGACTACGACGACATACCGGGGACCTACGTCTTCGACGGGCGCCGGTCGCGCATGGGTTATCAACTCAACAAGATGTGCATGTCGCTCAACAGCGCCGATAACCGCAAGGAACTGGCGGCCGACGAAGATGCGTATTGCGACAAGTACAAGCTGACCCCGGAGCAGAAGGAAGCCGTGCTCCGGCGGGACTGGCTGCGCATGCTGCAGCTGGGTGGAAACATCTATTACATCTTCAAGCTGGCCTCCCTTACCGGCGATACCATGCAGCACGCGGGTGCGCAGCAGACCGGTATGACCGTCGAGGAATTCAGGGCCATGCTTCTGGCCGCGGGAGACGAAAACAATGGCTGAAATTATCGCAGGACTGACCACATCGCACATCCCGGCCATCGGCAACGCCATCGCCAAGGGGCTGCAAGAGGAACCCTACTGGAAGCCGTTCTTCGACGGGTACGTCCCGGCCCGGGAATGGTTGGCCGAGGTCAAACCGGACGTCGCCATCGTCGTGTATAACGATCACGGCCTGAACTTCTTCCTCGACGCGATCCCGACCTTCGCCATCGGTGCGGCCGAGCAATACGAGAACAGCGACGAAGGATGGGGCCTGGCGACGGTTCCGCCGGTTCCGGGAGACCCGGATTTCTCCTGGCACATCATAGAATCCCTGGTGAACGAGGAATTCGACATCACCATCTGCCAGGAAATGCTGGTCGACCATGGCCTGATCGTTCCGCTGTCGCTGATGTGGACGCCGGAACCGTCCTGGCCGGTCAAGGTGATCCCCGTCGCGGTCAATACCGTGCAATATCCGCAGCCGACGGCGGCGCGATGCTACAAGCTCGGCCAGGCCCTGGGCCGCGCGATCAATTCCTACGAGGAGGACACCAAGGTCGCCATCTTCGGCACCGGCGGCATGTCCCACCAGCTCCAGGGCGAGCGGGCCGGTTTCATCAACAAGAAGTTCGATCTCGCCTTCATGGAGAAGTTCGTCGAGAACCCCGAGGAACTGGCCAAGATTTCGCTGACGGAGCTGATGCGCGAAGCCGGATCGGAGGGTGTCGAGTTGATCATGTGGATGGTCATGCGCGGCGCGATGACCCAGAAGGTCAAAATGCGGCATTCCCACTATCACGTCCCGGTTTCCAACACCGGCGCGGGGCTTCTGGTGCTGGAAAACGCCGCCTGATCAAAAAGAAACGGCAAGAGGTCAGGCCGGGGGAAATGTCGCCCCGGCCCGATCTCCCGGTTCGAGACGGATATCCTGGCAGGTCAGTTGAATTTGCGCTCTGATCCAGGCCAGTCCGGGATCCCGGTCGCTGCGCAAATGCCACGCCAGGCTCGCTTCGAAACCGGCGATCTCAAACGGAATATCCAGCATTTCCAAATTGAAGCTCAACCGAAGCCTTTCGGAAACCCGGCGCGTGAAGACGCCGATCATGTCGCTCCGCTCCAAAAGATAGGGCGCCAGCAGGAAATGCGAAACGGACGTGGCGATCCGCCGTTTCTCGCCGTACCGGTCAAGAATATCGTCGAAAATCCCCCGCCGCGCGCCCGTCGCCGCCACCAGAAGGTGGGGGTGGGACAGCATCGCCTGCTTGGAGAACGGCGCGTCCAGAACCGGATGGCCTTTGCGGACCAGACAAACGAAATCCTCGCGGAACAGCCGCTTGGTGCGGATGCTCGGCTTGACGTCCTCGAAACTGCCGATCGCGACATCCACCCGGTTCGCCTCCAGGGCTGCCAAGGCGGGGCCACGGTCTTCGGTGATGACATGGAAATCAAGATTGGGGGCGGTTCTCGAAAGGCGCGCCAGAAGCGGGGGCAGGGCGGGCAGACTGATGTAGTCCGGCGCAGCGATCCGGTAGATCCCGCGTGCCGTGCCAGGATCGAAGGCGCTTCCGGCCACCAGACAGTCCTCGATCGATCCCAAGATGTCGTTGATCGGCCCGCGTAAAGCTTCCGCGCGGGGCGTCAATTGCAGTCCGCCGGCGGCCCTGACCAAAAGCGGGTCGTCGAACAACAGGCGCAAACGGTTCAACGCGTTGCTCATCGCCGGCTGGCTGCGGCCGATCCGCGCTCCCGCGCGGGTCACGTTCCGCTCCTCGATCAGCGCCTGGAGCACTTTCAGGAGATTGAGATCGATGTTGAAGAGCTTCATGCCCCGCCTTCATTCATCCGATGAATGACGGGATATACTTAGTATTAGAAGAAAGAATAAAAAGACATCACAACCAAAAGACGCCCGCCGTGGGCTCTTTGTCAGCGGGCGGGATTGTCCCGCCGGACGGGAGAACGGCCGCTGATGTCCGCATCCTCCGGCGATTCCCCGGGCTGTCTGCCGTATGCCTGGAAAAGCCGCAAGACCCGTCCCATTTCCTCGTCGTCCAGCACCGCCGGTTCGCCGAGCGACGAAACGATCGCATATTGCCGGCAGAGGGTTTCCAGTTCGGCGGCGATATCCACGGCCTTGTCCAAGGCTTCGGCGAAACAGATGGCCCCGTGATTGGCCAGAAGACAAGCGTTCCGGTCCTCCAGGGCTTTCAACATATTGGCGGAGAGATCCGCTGTGCCGAAAGTCGCATATTTGGCGCAGCGTAGGGTCGCGCCGCCCATCATCGCGATCATGTAGTGAAACGCGGGAACATCCCGCCGCAGGCAGGAGAGGGCGGTCGCGTAAGTCGGATGGGTATGGACCACGGCACCGGCTTCGGGGCGGGAGCGATAGATATCCATGTGCATCCGCCATTCGGAGGACGGAAGCCAATCCCCGAAGTAGCCGCCCTCCAAATCCATCTCGACGATCTGGTCCGGCGAAAGGTCGTCATAGGCGATACCGCTGGGGGAGATCAGGAACCCCTGGTTGATCCGGCAACTGACGTTACCCGATTTTCCCTGGTTGATTCCAAGCACGTTCATTCGCCGGCAGGCCGCAATGACCGCCGCGCATTCCGTACCGTATCGAGGACTCGTCGTTTCCTTCATCGCACTCCCCATCCCGATCGGAGCCTTGGCTCTTTTGTACCCCGGGTTAGGGAAGGCGGGGAAGACGCGCCTTACAGATAATCGAACAGGTTCATGTCGTTGATCATCGAAACGGCGCTGTAGCTGGCTTCCAGCTGGGTCTGCAAGGCTTCCATCCGGGACAGGGCCTCGGCGACATCGACTTCCTCGATGTTGCTGGCCATTGCCTCCAACTGAAGCTGCACTTCCGTCTGGATATCGATTTCCGAATCAATCGCCGAACCGATGGAGGAGAGTTTGGTCAAAATCACACCCAACCCATCCAGGGCCTCGGTCGCCAAATCATAGGCCTCCTGAACGGCATCCTCGTCGAGCGGGTTCTCGCTCGCGTTCGCCGCCAGACTCAGCGCCCGGATGGCCTCTTCGACGGCCGAATCGTTCCCCGTGACACCGTAGGAAATCGTCAGGGTTTCCGACGCCTTGAAAGAAGCGATCGCGCTGTCACCCTGGTAGTAGTCCGTATTCGCGGCAGACGGGTAGGTCTGCGGCGTATAGGGCGGGTTTCCGACATCGATCGGTGCCGTGTTGGTCACGTTGCCGCCGAACAGGTACCGGCCGTCAAGCTGGGTGTTCACCAAGTCGGCGAACGTTTCCAGCCATCCCTGGGACTCGGAGTTCATTCCGGCATCTTCGGCCAGACTCGCCGTCATCGCGGAAGACAGCATCGTCTGGAAGTTGGTCAGCACGTCGATCATGTTGTCGACCGCGCTGTACATCGTTTCGACACGAGCCGCGACGGTTTCCGCCTGCTCGGTGTACTCCAGAGACTTGGCCAGCTGGTTCTCGAGGTTCACGAGTTGCCGGGTATCGGAGCCGAGACCTTGGTAATTCTCGGACTTCTGGCCGGACGCCGTTTGATTCTGGGCCTTCGCCGCCTCACTCTGAAGCCGCATGACGGTGGTCAGGGTGGCGTTCATTTGCCCGTATGTCGATATCCGGGTCATCTCTTCCTCGTCATTACTCATTATCGGACTGCATCAAGTAGGCTGTCGAACATTTGGCTAACCACATCGAAGACCTGGGCACAAGCAGAATAAAGATTTTCCATCTCGGTCAGCAGGGCGGTTTCCTCATCGAGGTTGACCCCCGACTCGTTGCTGAGCGTATTCGCCAGGTCCTCATAGACGCTCGTCAAAGTTTCCGAACTGCTGGTCGCCAGGGATGACTGGGTCGCCACATCGGAAAGAATGTTGGACGCGTATTCCGAAAGGGTGGTGCTGGTTCCCGACAGGTTTCCGGCCGCCGTGAAATCGACGGCGGAAGAAAGAACGCTTTCCAGAGCCTCCGCAATCGAGCCGTCGCCGGCCGCCAGGCCGGTATCGCCAACAGCCAGGGCCGCATCCGAGCTCAGCGTGGCGATGGACAGGAGATTGTAATCCGACGAGATATCGGAACGGATCCGGATATCCGAAGCGGAGGTCCCGGTGAACAGATCGTTCAATCCGAAGAAGGCGGAGACGCCCTCGTTATCCGCCCCAACCGCGCTGTCCATCTCGTTGATGGAAACTCCGAGAGCCGCGTTGTCGGACGAAACGACCAAATGCCCGTCCGCATCGAACGAAGCGGAGATACCGGTGATGGAGTCGATGGCGGTGGCCAGGTCGTCATAGGTCCCATAGGTCGACAGGTCCAGATCCACATAATCCGAGACCACGCCGTCTTCGTCGACCAGGGCAATCCGCATATATCCGGTGGCCGTCATGGGATCCGTCGGCGTCACGGAAGTCGTCCCGGTCAACGTTCCCGCGGCGGGCAGGGCGGTGCCCTGATTGTGGATGGCGTTCAACTCGTCCATCAGTTCGACGGCCAGCTCGTCCAGCTCTTCCTGAATGGTCGGCAGCGTCTCGTCGCGCAAGTCGACCAGCGCGCCCAGTTCGCCGCCGGAGAACGTCAACGTCCGGCCGTCGACGGTGAACGTATCGAAATCCGTGGACACCGTATCTGCGGTGACCGTGCCCAGCGCCGAATACTCGACGGTGTGGGCCATGCTGTCGACCAGCGGGATCCCGGTGGAAGTGTAGACATGCATCTCGCCGTTGGAGGTCTCGAAGTACGAGATATTCATCTTCGAGGCGACGGTTTCCAGAGCCACGCGGCGCTCGTCCTCGAGGGTGGTCGTGTCTTTCCCCAGAGCCTTGTAGGCGGTGATCTGCTCGTTCAGGGTATCGATCGACTCAAGCGCCTCATTGAGTTCCCTGACGGAATCCTCAATTTGCTGATCGGCTTGAGCCCGCAGCGACTGGACCTCGTCGGACAGGCTGTTCAACTCGTCCGCAACGGCGATGGCGGCCTGAACGGCGGCATACTTGTCGCTATCGCTCTCCGGCGTCACGGAAAGCGTGTTGAGGGCGGTCTGCAGATCCGTCAGCTTGGCCGACAGGTTGGTTTCATCGTCGGGCGACCCGAGAGACGAGGAAAGTGCATCCAGATAGCCGGAGAAGACCTCGGCATAAGCCGACGACGTCCCAGCGGACATGATGGATTTGACGAGGTTTTCGTCCACATAGGTGGAAATGCCGACCAGCGTGACCCCAGTCGCGGTGCTGCCGGTAACCGTCGTGCCCGCCCAGGCGGTTTTCGCGGAATATCCCTCGACATCGGCATTCGCGATGTTGGCCGACGACACGGAGGTCCGGGCTTCGGCTGTCAGAAGTCCGCTGAGGGCGGCATTTGTGGCAATACGTATCGACATGGCTTTTTCCACCAACGCTATCGGGTTGGTCTCTTCCTTAAATCAAATGGTCGGGCTTCGTCGGATACGCGGCGGAACCGGAGGAAATGCGGCCGTTCGAACCGTATTCCACGGCCCGGTCCCTCTGGGCCCGGTGCCAAGCCTCGACGCCGGCCTCGATACGGGTGGCCGTGCAGATCTTGGCGGCGGTCAGGAGCTTCATGTTCCGCTTGAGCAGCGGCTGGAGTTCCGCCAGCTGGCGATTGACCGACAGGAACATCTCCCGGTCCGCATCGCCGGCGGCGGCCAGACGGGGCCGGAACTCCCGCCACAGCTTCTCGACCTGCTTGCTGGTATCGGACTTGTCGGTCGTCAGCCGTTGCAGCGTAGCGGTGTCTCGCCGCTCGATGGCGACATTCTCGATCTCGACAATCGTGGCGAAACGGGTAAGCAGGGCTTCCATTTCTTCGAGATAGTCGCTGTTCGTACGCTCAGGGGCCGTCATTTTCCGCTCCCATAGCCATATGCCTTTTCCGCGATCCGCTGCCGCGACCGCTCGACAAGCTTCTTCTCGACCTTCGACTTCTCGACCTCCAGACGATCGATCAGCGTCCGCAGATCATCGAGGAACGAGACGAGTTCCTTGCGGTTGATCAACCGCGTATCCGGCGGAAGATCGGCCAACTGACCCTGGATCCGGCGGGCGAGGGCAACAGCTTCTTCTTCGTCGAACTCGATTTCGCCGATGAGGTGCCGTCCTTTGGCGAATACCCGCTGGGTCTCTCCTTCGAGCCCGCGATCCACCACGATGTCGCCGACGGGAATCTTTCTGGGAAGCCTGGTCTTTTTCATCTCTCAATACTCGCTTAGCGCGCCGCGCTGATCAGGGAGTCGAACATATCCTGGGTTGTCGAGATGACCTGCGAAGCGGCCGAATACGCCTGCTGCGCGACGATCATCTCGGTCAATTCCGCCGCCGTGGATACGGTCGAGTCTTCAACGGCGTAACCGCTGACGGTGCCGGCCGCGCCGGCCCCCGGGACGTTCAAGGTCGCATTCCCGGATTCGACGGTTTCCTTGTAGGCGTTCCCGCTCACCGCCTCCAAATCGTTGGTATCGTTGAAGGTCGCCAAGGGAATCTGGTAGATCGGGCGGCTGGTTCCGTTCTCGAAGTACGCGACGACCAATCCGTCATCGTCGATATAAACGCTGGCGAGCTCGCCGAACTCCAACCCGTCCTGATCGACCGAGGTGACGGAGATTTCCGGATCGTCCTCACCGCTGTCGAACTGTTGCAGCGCGGAAAGATCGATCGTGATGGAGCTGTCGGCAGAGCCGGTCGTATAACCCGTTATGCCGAAAGTGATCTCGGTGGTCGCGACACCGTCGATGGCGGAAATCGCGCCGTCGGTGAACTCGATCGTGTAGGGGCCGCCGGTAGTCGTACCGCTCGTCACGGACGAATCTTTGGTCATGGTCGGATCCGAGATGCTCAGTTCCCACTCATTGGTATCCGTTTTCGTCCAGGTATAGATAAGCGTATGGCTGGTCCCGAGAGCGTCATAGACCTCGGAAGAGGTCGTATACGTATAGTCGGAGGCGGTGGCACCAGTGAGAACCGAATCCGATTCCGCGGGAAGGTTGGCCACCAACTCGATGTTCTCCGTAGGCTCGGCGTTGCCCGAGATGGCGTTGACGTTGATCGCTTCCAGGCTCGACTTCGCGGCAGCGCCGGTCAGATTGCCATCGGCGTCGGTTTCCCACCCCTGCAGGTAGAACCCGTTCGCGTTGACCAGGTAGCCATCCTCGTCCGGATAGAAGGTTCCGGTCCGGGTATACAGGAACTCATCGCTCTCCGCTTCGCCGGTGACGACGAAGAAGCCGTTGCCGTCGATCGCCATGTAGGTGGCCACGTCGGAAGTTTCGATGACGCCCTGGGTGTCCACCAACTGCACGGTCGAGACCGTCACGCTGCCGGTTCCCTTCGAGGAGCCGGTGGCGTAGGAGTCGGTGATCAGGGTCTTGAAGTTCGCCTCGACCTCCTTGTAGCCAACCGTCGAAGAGTTCGCCAAGTTGGTTGAGATCAACGACAGGTTGTAGCTCTGGGAAGTCAACGCCGCGACGGCGACGCTAAGGGCGGAATCACTGCTGCTCATGAATATATCCTCCGTACCGGGCGCGCCGTCAGGACTGAGTAACCGAAACGAGATAGGAGAGGGGGACCGCAATGTCGCCCATCAGAAGAACGACCGTTCCATCCATGGTTGCGGCGCCGGTAACAGTGCCGTTCACGGTGGTCGTCACATCCACCGCCGAGCCGTCCGAGTCGGTGGCTTCGACGGAAATCTGATAGGTGCCGTCCTCGGCCGTACCGCCGCTGTCCGTCGTCCCATCCCAAGTGAAGGTGTGGCTGCCGCTGCTGGTTTCGCCTTCGGTCGTGTAAACGGTGTCTCCGTCCGCATCCATAACCGTGATGGTGACCGTGCTTGCCGAGGAGTCCAGTTCATAACCCCATTCGGCCGAGCCGTCGGTGAAGTTGGCCGTGTCGCCGTAGGCGGTGATGTTCGCACCGAGATAGTCGTAGGCCGACATCGTCTGGAGATCTTCCGAAACCTCGAGCAGGCTGGACAACGTCTCGTTACTCAAAGCCTGCTGCTCGAGCGCGGAAAGCGAGATCAGCTGCCCGGTAAACTCCGTGGCATCGACCGGATTGGTCGGATCCTGATTCTGCAATTGCGTCGCGAGAAGGGTGATCCAGGTCGTATACAGATCTTCCGCATCCGAGGTCGAGGTGCTCGACGTCGAAGTCGTTGAACTGTCTGTTGTAACGGCACTGATCGACATGATCTATCTCCATGCGGGGCAGCTGCCACCCCAAAAAACCTATTACTCATTTTCACGGAGACCGGCTGGAAACCTGGCGCAAAAAAAACTCCGACGATTGCCGGAGCTGTTTCAATTGATCATTGGGCGGGAGGTGGCGGCGGAGGAGGGGCCGGAAAACCATTCCGCCCGGGCCCTTTTTCCCAATTTTCCATGAAAATCCGCCGATCTTCCGCATCAAGGCTGGGCAACACCGTTGCCGCCACTTTTCCGACAAGCGCGATACGCTGCTGGAGAATCCGGTTATGCTCCAGCACGTCCCGCACCAGCGGAGCCGGGTTCATATCCTTCGTTTCGAGCAGGGATCTCAGATTACGGCGAAGCCCCTCGTTCTTCGCCGACAGGTCCTCTATTTCGGGCATCCTTTCGGAAATCAAGCCGAGAACATCGTTCCGCCCCTCCCTGGACATCCCACGGGTCCAGACACGGAACAACATCTCTTCCGGATACTCCACCGGCTCGCCCGCAATTCTCAACGGGCTATCGAACCTCTCACCGGTTTCCCCGGGGAACAAGGGACTTCGTCCCGCGAGCCATCCCAAGAAAAAGAAGTTCAAGGCCAACGAGGCACTCATGAGAAGTCCGATGAAGACTTTTCTTTTTCCCACCATTTCCAGACTTTCTTTTTTCCGGCGTGCTGGCAACGCCGCTATCCGCGGAAACGCCGGTTGTCCCTGTTAAAGATTCATCATGAAAAACAGGAGCCCGCTTTGCAGGCCATCCTCGCCGGACAGCGTCTTGTCCGCGATGCCGACCAGCAGGCCGAACAACGTGAACGATACGAAGAGAAGGGCCGGCCGATAAATCAAGCCCCCCAGTTCGCCGAGGATATCCAACACAAAGGGACGCTTTGTTTTCCCGATGAAAACGGCCGATTCTTTCGCGGCTTTTTTTTCTTGTTCTTGTTCTGCTTTGGCCGCGAGCCGTTCGTGCTCCTGAATCCGCGCCATCACCCGGTCGATCGCATCCGGGCGGGGCTCCGGCACGGGAATCTCGCCTAGAGCTGTTTCCATTCGCCGGACCTCCTCGAGGGCGCCTTGCGCCTCCAAGGACGTCTTAAGCAAACCTAGAGCTTCCGCCCGCAGAGCCGGCGGCCACTCGAAGAGATCTCCTCCGTAGAAGTCAAGGAGATCGCGAAATTTGCTGAGCCTCATACATCCACCACCCCTCTAAAGGTCTTTCGACCTTTTGCGCAGAATTTCACGAAGACGTTTACGGGCTCGCTTCAGCAGAGATTCCACTGCTGACACACTTGTTCCCAGTACTTCAGCGGCCTCCGCATTAGATAAGCCTTGCTGATAGAATAGCGCAAGTACCGCCTGTTGTTCATCGCTCAATTTCAGGGTGGCTTGACGAAGAATTTCCGTGGTCTGGCGCTGATGCACCAAAGCGGCCGCATCCGGCCGGTCATCCGCAACGTCGGGGACTTCGTCGCTTCCCTCGGGTTTGCGTTTTCTCTTGAAGTCGATGCACCGGTTGACCGTTACCCGGTAAAGCCACGTCGTGAACGTCGCTTCGCCCGGTTTCCAGTCGGCCCGTTTGACCCAAACGGTAAAGAAAATGTCCTGCGCCAGGTCCTCGGCATCGTCGCGGTTCGGGATCATACGGTAGACGAGGGTGAACACGCGGCGATAGTGCCGCGCCATCAGCGCCCGGAAGGCGGCCTGTTCGCCCCCGGCGATGCGAGCCAGCAGCGTATCGTCGTCGGCATCGTCATGCGGCAAAGCGGGGTCAGAAGCCGCACCCTGGGCTTCCCCCGCCGTGTCTCCCTCCTGGGGAGCCCCCGCCGCAGCGTCGATGGCCGACCGCTGCTCCTCTTTATAACTCACTTCATCCGTACTCCCGGCAGATATCACGTCGGTCCACCGTCCCTTGTGCTTATCGCCGACCAGGCATCCCTCATCTTGGTCACCCGCGCAACAGCACCGTTGAATTCCTTCTCATCGAAGCCGCCAGCCGGCAAACGAGAGATGGCCAACATATTGATCTCGTAGAACTCGTCTAGGGCGGCCGTCACATCTGGTGCAATTTCTCGATTCAAATTGTTTTGCAACCCCTGGAGTATGGCCGTGGCCTTGGCGATCCGCCCCACACAATCGGCGCGTTTAAATGCGAGATAGGAATTCCGCGCCTCGGTGATATGGGTCAGAACACCACTGAGAAGGGCCGCGACCATCCATGACTGGGGAGCGCATTCCCGGGCCTTTCTATACGACGAAATCGCATACTGTGGAACTGCACTCATATCTTTGTCCTTCGCGCGCTTTCTTAGTCGTCACTGTTGGAGTCGAGAATGGCCTCGAGCAGGGAGAGGGTCGTTTCCGCCAACGAGATCTTGGTTTCCAGCGCGGCGTAGTAGTCGATGAGATACTCTTCGTAGTCGTACGCCTTGTTCGTAATGCTGGTAACCTTTTCCGACTTGGCCGTATTTTCCTCTTCCAACGCCGCGATGGCATCCACCAGCATTCCGCTGGTCGCGTTGGCGACATTGTCGAGGGCGTCGTAGAGCAGGTCGGCGACCCCGTCGGAAATGGTGATGGTGATGGACTCGCTGGTGGTGCCCGTGTAGACCATCTTCAATCCTTCGAAGGCAGTCCCGTCGACGCCAGTGATGACACTGCCGTCGAACTCGAACAAAGTGCTGTCGCCATCCAACGAAACCCCGGTGATGTTGCCGCTGCCGTCGGTTGTGACATCCAGTTGGTAACTTCCCGAGGCCAGGGCGCCGTCATCGGCCAATACCCGAAGGTTGCTGGAACTGGAATCGAACTGGAACTCGAACAGCGCGGCGATGGTATCGATGTCGTTGACCAGCGCCTCTTCCAGGGTATCGCTATCGATCTCCAGATAGTTGCTATCGTCGTAGGTAATCCCGATGGTCGCCAAGGACGTCTCGTCGATCATGGTCGAGAGCGCGCTATAAATCTCGGAATTGGCCTTGCGCAGGATGCTGTCGGCGAACAGTGTGGCGTCGTCTCCGATCGTCCCGTCGCTGTCGACCTCCTGGTTGGCCAGGGCGAACTCACGGTAGGTGTTGTACGCGTCGACGAAGGTTTCGATGGCATCCAGCACGTCCGAATAGTTGCTCTCCACCTCCACCGTGATGCTGGTGCCGCTGTCCGGTATGGCATAAAGGTCAAGGGTCACGCCCGTCAGGACATCTTCTATGGTGTTGGAGGACGACTCGACGGTGACACCGTCGATTTGGATAATGGCGTTCTGGGCCGCTTGGAGTTCGTCGACGAAAACCCCGGAGGCATCGGTGAGGCCCAAGGCCACGCCGATATCGTCGCCGGAATCCGGGCTGTAGGAAATCTCCTGCCCCGTTTCCGTTGTCGCAAGGACCAGCATGTACTGATCGTCGGCGACCTGCAGGACCGAGGCGCGGACACCCGTCGTATCTTCCATGTCGTTGATCGCGTCGGCGATGTCCTCCAGCGACATGTCCGAGGTGACCTCGATGGTGTCGCTGGCGCCGTCGACCGTGCCGAGAGTAAACGTCCCGGCGTATCCCAAAGCCGTGTCGCTGGACGTCTGAACCGTCGAGCCGACCTTCTGGACCGTCGCCAATTGGTCGATTTCAACGGAAAAAGTCTGATTATCGGTGCCGTCTTCGACGGTGACCGCGATGTAATCCGTTGGATCCGTCCCGTCGCTGGCTGTCAGATAAGCCGCGCGCTCGTCGAACACACTGTCCGTCGCCGTGCTTCCCGAGGCATTGCGCAACACATCGAGGGCGTCCATCATATCGCTGAGATAGCCCTGCATCTCCGCGTATGCGGCGATGGTGACCTCGTTTTCCTCGATGTCTTCTTGAAGATCGTAAGCCGGCGCGAGTTTCGCCTCGACCGCCGCTTCGATAAGGGCCGACGTGTCCAAGCCCGAGGACCCGGAAACATAGGTCCGCGTATAGCCGCTCACGATGGCCGTGGAACTCGTTGTCGTACTGTCGCTCATGGCGCCAATTCCCTTTCCCGGGGAGGGTGGAGTACCGGGGGCGGTCCGGAAACCGCCCCCGGTAGATCCGTTTTGCTACCGTATTACCGCAGCAGGTCGAGAAGGTCTTGCGGCAACTGGTTGGCCTGAGACAGAGCCGCGATGGCGGCCTGGGTCAGAACCTTGTTGGAAGACAGTTCGGCCTGCTCGGAAGCCACGTCCGCATCCATGATCGCAGACTGGGCCGCGTCGACGTTTTCGGTCGCAGAGGCCAGCATGGATTCACGGAACTCGAACCGGGACATCAAGGCACCGACGTCGGCCCGACCGGCAGCCACCGCATCGATGGCAGCATCGATATTGGTGATTTCGGCCGAGGCGTTCGCCTCGGAGTCCAGACCCGTACCACCGACGCTGAGGCCAGTGGTGGTGAACGCGTCGGTCAAGGCCACAGTGAGGATGTCGGAAGACTGAGAACCCGACATGAAGTTCGCACTGTAGGAACCATCGAGCAGCGCAGTCCCGTTGAACGTGGTCGCAGCGACGGTCGAGTTGATTTCAGAAACCAGGGCATCAAACTCGGCGTCGATGTAGGCGCGCTCGGAATCGGAAACAGCACCCGAGAGCGACTGGGCCGCCAAGCTCTTCATACGCTCCAGGATGTCGCTGATGGCCGACAGGCCGCCGTCCGCAACAGCCAGGATCGACTGGCCGTGCGAAACGTTGGTCTGGGCCTGGGACAGGGTCGCCACATCCGTCTGCAACTTGGTGCCGATAGCCAGACCAGAGGCATCGTCCGACGCCTTGGTAATGCGCGAACCGCTGGAGATGCGCGCCAGGTTTTCGGACTGAGCGGAGCTGTTCTCATTGAGGTAACGAAGAGCCGTGTTGGCCGCGGTGTTGGTAGTGATCACAGGCATTGGGTTTCTCCATTTGCCATTTGAGAAAATAAGGGGAGTGACTTCTACGCCCCCGTGAAAATGACGAGCCATTTTGGCTCATCAAACGGTTTCACGAATGGCCCGCCCGCAACCTGGCGCTTTTTTTTAGGAAAAATGAATTGGGATGGCTTTCCGGGGGAAATATAGAGGAAACCTTGGGTTTCCTCTCGAAAAAAAACGCATCCCGGAAAGACGCAAAAAGAAAAATCCGCCTCCGGCCTACAACGGAGACGGGTACGATGGGAATCGATTTTTGAGGAAGGAGAGGAGGAAAGCGGAGAGGCCGGGATGGAGAGACGCGGGGAGGCCGGGGCGGGCTCGAAAGCCTCTGCCCCGGCCGCGTCCGCGACACGACTTATTCGAAATCAGGAACTACCGGTTTAACGCAGCAGATCGAGGAGATCTTCCGGCAACTGGTTGGCCTGGCCCAGAGCCGCGATGGCCGCTTGGGTCAAAACCTTGTTGGAGGAGAGTTCCGCCTGTTCGGCCGCGATGTCCGCGTCCATGATCGCCGATTGGGCGGCGTCGGTGTTTTCCGTGGAACTGGCAAGCATCGCCGCCCGGAACTCGAACCGGGACATCAGGGCGCCGACATTGGCCCGGCCGGAACTGATCGCGTCAATCGCGCTCTCGATCGCGGTGATTTCGGTGGTGGCAGCCGCCGTGGTGGCCAGGCTACCCGTAAGGCCGAGGCCGGCAGCATCGAAAGTGTATGCGGCACCGGTCAGGGTAACGCTCAACATGTCGGTCGACTGCGAACCCGCGAGGAAGTTCTCATCGTAGGCACCGCCAAGCAGCTCGGCGCCGTTGAACGTGGTGGCGGCGACGATGGAATCGATTTCCGAGACCAGCTGCTGATATTCAGCGTCGATGTAGGCACGCTCGGTGTCCGAAACCGCACCCGAAAGCGACTGGGCCGACAGGCTCTTCATACGCTCCAGGATGTCGCTGATGCTGGCCAAGCCGCCGTCCGCGACCGCCAGGATCGACTGACCATGCGAGACGTTGGTCTTCGCCTGGGACAGGGTGGCCACATCCGTCTGCAGCTTGGTGCCGATCGCCAGGCCAGAAGCATCGTCCGACGCCTTGGTAATACGCGAACCGCTGGAAATATGCGCCAACGTTTCCGACTGGTTCTGGCTATTAATATTCAAATAGCGAAGCGCGGTGTTGGCGGCTGTATTTGTCGTGATCACGGGCATTGGTCTGTTCCTTTGCCTCTTGCCTAATACAAAGAGGTTTCGTCTTGATCTCGTATTAAAAGCCGATACTTCAAATCAGCTCTTTAACCCTTTAACGGGACACCGGCTCATTTCCTGGCGCAATTTTTTTCAAAAATTACTTGAGCCGTTCATTTTTCTCCCGGGGGAGCAGGAAATCCGCGAATTTCACCGATTTCCCTGATGCCAGAAGTTCGAGAAAAGTGATGTTTCCCAAAACCGTTGACCCCCATATTCACGAACCGCCGCCGGAAAACCTGGCGAACTTTTTTCCGGAGCATGGCCGGAACAGGGAAGACCATCCCTGTGGGGACGACAAAAAAACCTTTTTAACCCAGTTAAATGAGCCTGTTTCCCGATCATCCTAGTCTTCCGATAAACGGTGGCTCCGAGCCGCCGCCAGGTTCCAACTGCAAAGGAGGAAAACCATGCTTCATGCGTTTGACGATCTTCGCGGCTATGCCATCAGCGCAAAGGATGGCGAGCTGGGAAGCGTCAAGGATCTGTACTTCGATGACTCGACCTGGGCCGCGCGCTACCTGGTGGCGGATACCCGCCGCTGGCTTCCGGGCCGCAAGGTCCTGCTGGCGCCGGAGGCCGTTGACCAGCCAGACGCCAAGGAGGAAGTCCTGCGCGTGTCGCTGACCTCCGAGCAAGTCAGGAACAGCCCCGATATCGCCGAGGACGCGCCGATTTCGGCTGAACAAGAGACCGCTTTACACGACTTCTATCAATGGCGGCCGTATTGGGTGGTGTATCCGGGATACGCAGGCCCAATCGCTTTTCCGCCGCTGGATATGCGAGGAGACTCCGAACCGGTGATCGAGGAGGATGACGGGCCGCATTTGCGCAGCTCCACCGAGGTGGAGGGCTACGATATCGCCACGCGGGATGGCAATCTGGGCCATGTCGAGACTTTTCTGGTAGACGACGAGGATTGGGTCATCAGGTATCTCGTGGTGGACACCCGCAACTGGCTGCCGGGCCGCAAGGTCCTGGTTTCACCGGATTGGATCGACCGGGTCAGTTGGACGGACCGGACGGTTTGGCTGGATCTGGAACGCGAGCAGGTGAAAAACAGCCCGCCCTATGATCCGGCGGAACCGGTCACCAGCGAATACGAGAGTCTGCTGTTCGGTCATTACGGCCGTCCGCTCTACTGGACCGTCGGGTCCGCCGCAAAGCCGGAATCCCTGATTCAGCAGGGATAATCAAACCATGCGAAACCGGCCAAAAGACGATTTCGGTTTGACCCCGGCGGATTTCTGACCAAGATTCATAGTCTTGTGCACGCGGAAAATCCCGCCGCGCCGTTCCGGTGTGGCGGGTTCGCCGGGGCGGAGTTTCCATGCGGACTGATATACGGTTTTTTCTCAATGGCCGGCTGCGCCGGATCGACGGGGTCGCCCCCCATACGACGCTGCTGGACTGGCTGCGCGCCGAGGGTCTCACCGCCGTCAAGGAAGGCTGCGCCGAGGGGGATTGCGGGGCGTGCTCCGTTCTTTTTGGTTTTCCGGAAGGCAACGGCGGGGCCTTCGTCTGGCGAGCGGTCAATTCATGCATCGTCATGCTGCCGCAGGCCGATGGACGGGCAATCGTCACCGCCGAGGGGCTGGTCGGCGCGGATGGGACACCGCATCCCGCCCAGCAGGCGCTGGCCGAGACCCATGGCACGCAGTGTGGTTTCTGTTCCCCCGGTTTCGCAATCTCGATGGCCGCTCTGTCGCGGCGCCGCCAACGGGACGACGAGTCCATCCTCGATGCCATCGCCGGGAATCTCTGCCGCTGTACCGGCTATCGGCCGATCCTCGACGCGGCCCGGAAGATGCCGGTGGTCGCGGCATCCGACGACGAAACCGAAATGGCGGCCACCCTGCATAGGGAATGTGCCGAGCCTCTCGAATACAGGTCGAGCGAGCGTCGTTTCTTTGCACCGCGCTCGCTGAAAGCGGCTCTGGCCGTTTTGAAGGACTATCCCGACGCCTGGATCTTGGCCGGAGGAACCGATCTCGGATTGCGCGTGACCAAACGGCACGAGGAACCCGAATGCGTCCTGTCCCTGGCGGAAGTGCCGGAACTGCACGAAATCCGCCGCGAAGGAACGGAAACCATCATCGGCGCAGCCGTCTCCTACGCGGATTCTCTGGAAACGCTCAGTAATTTGGCTCCGTCCTTCGGCGAGATGGTCCGGCGCATCGGTGCCGCCCAGATCCGGGCCATGGGAACCCTGGGCGGCAATATCGGCAATGCCTCGCCCATCGGCGACAGCATGCCGCCGCTGATCGCCCTGGGCGCGAAGGTCGAGACGGCGTCGCTGGAAGGAAGTCGAACGATTCCTTTGGAGGACTTCATCACCGGCTATCGCGAGACGGTGCTGCAAAAAGGCGAGATCATCGCGGCGGTCCGCGTTCCGGCCCCGGCGTCACGGACAATCGTGCGCATCCATAAGGTGGCCCGGCGGGTCGACCAGGATATCTCGGCCATATCCGCCGCCTTCGCGCTGGAGATCGAAGACGGCAAAATCACCGGCCTTCGCGCCGCATTCGGCGGCGTGGCGGCCCGGCCGGTCCGGGCCAAGGAGGTGGAAGCCGCCTTGATCGGTAAGCCATGGACGCTGGAAACCGCGCGCGCCGCGGCCACTGCCGTCCGGCAAAGCGTCAGCCCCATCGACGATGCGCGCGGCAGCGCCGCCTACCGCGAAGCCGTCTGTGTCAATCTGATCGAGAAGCTGTGGTGGGAAACCGCCGGACCGCAGGATATCCCATTATCCCTAGACGCATTGGAGGAGGTGGCGTGAAGCACGACCCCACCCATTTCAGCCGCGTCAACGTCAAAACGGCCCACGACAGCGCGCTCAAGCACACCACCGGCGAGGCCCGTTATCTGGACGACATGCCCGAGCCGCGAGGGTGCCTGCATGTCCACCTCGTTACCAGCTCTTGGGCGCATGCCCGGCTGACCGGACTCGACATCGGACCGGCGCTTGGCGTCCCCGGTGTCCATGCCGTTGCCACGGCCGGCGATGTCCCGGGCGTCAACGACATCTCGGAAGGGATGTCCGGGGAGGCTCTGTTCCCGGCGGAAATCGTCGAATACGTCGGCCATCCCGTTGCC
>Ga0207799_100162_pt1 | contig 58661 bp, 67 predicted proteins | sample TtanPargueraPR_4_FD_187742 | JGI IMG/M metagenome (GOLD analysis project Ga0207799, IMG submission 187742) | Aerobic enrichment media microbial communities from Bioluminiscent Bay, La Parguera, Puerto Rico - Tt and M2 (SPAdes) | ecosystem: Environmental > Aquatic > Marine > Unclassified ...
ATTACGAGAAGGTCACACCCGTTCCCATACCGAACACGGTAGTTAAGCTTCCCAGTGCCGATGATACTTGGATGGAGACGTCCCGGGAAAGTAGGTCGCTGCCAGATTTATATCAAAGCCTTATGGTGTAAACCATAAGGCTTTGTTTTATGTTATCCATTAAATTGTATATGATAATTAAAATTAAAACTTTTTAACTTAAGGTCATTTAAAAAAACATACAATACAATATTTTGGTTACAAAGATCTTCAAATAAATTTTTTGATATGGAAATTGACCAGTTTTTATGATTTAATAAATACTTTTGCATACGGGACTTTATTTATGTAAAAATATCATATGCAAAAATTAAAAGCACTCTTAATTGAATTTTGGATGTATTATATAAATTCAAAAAGGTTCGAAAATTTATTTGGAACTTGGCTGTTTTGTGTGGGTAACGGAATATTCAATTAAATAACTAATCAACTAGAGTTTCAAAAACTCGATTAGCATTTTTACAAAGTAAAATAATGTTCCCATTATATAAGCTTAACCTTCGATAATGCGATATGTAAGTGAATTATAGAATAAATATTTTTTGAAACTTCTTTAACAACTACATAAGGGATTTGAAAGAAAATAACTGGCCAATTTCGGTTTCAAAAGCTGAGTTAATGGGATTTGTAACTTGATTGTTGATGTGCTAACCAAAAGTTATAAATGTTTTACATCATACAAATTTAACGCCATTTAAAGTTAAAATTTATAAATAAAAATAATAAAATAAAAAAATGCTTGAAAAGTTTATTAATATGTAGTAAAATATTGAATGTTGTGACGTGGCATACGATGAAGCAGGAGATTGCTACATTTTAGTAGGTAACTTTTGTGGAGAATGTCCGATTCTAGAAACCGGGCGACAAGTCACTGTACATTTTGCGATGTATATAAACTGTGAATGAATTTGTTCATTTTTAGCCCAGGTTAATTTGCCTAATAGGCATATTAATTGTCCTGGGTTTTTATACAAGCTAGCAGGAAACACCCGGCATAGTGTACAGAGAAAATCTTGTTGTACGTAACAAATTTAAGGAGGATTATGTATGGCAAACAAACAAAAAATCAGAATCAGATTGAAAGCATTTGATCATCAAGTTCTTGACCAATCAGCTGAAAAAATAGTTGATACTGCAAAAAGAACTGGGGCAAAAGTGTCGGGGCCAGTACCATTGCCAACTGAAAAGGAAATAATAACAATACTAAGAGCTCCACATAAGTATAAAGATTCACGTGAGCAATTTGAAATGAGAACTCATAAGAGATTAATCGATATACTTTTGCCAACACCTAAAACAGTGGATTCACTTATGAGACTTGACTTACCAGCTGGTGTTGACATAGAAATAAAGCTTTAATTAAAAAAGGCTAAAAGCTAAGTTCCTAAGTTGAATAACGAAGCGATTAATTTCATTGCATTTTTACAATATATATAGGAAGACATAGTTGTTATTGCTTTGTGATTGTTTCAAAATAAGGTCAAGTTCGCCAAGAACATATTATGCTGGTATGTAGAAGGTGAACCAATAACCACAGGAGGGAAATTTATATGAAAAAGTTTATTTTAGGAAAGAAAGTCGGAATGACACAGATATTTACCGAAAAGGGTTTAGTTATTCCGGTTACAGTTATTGAAGCTGGTCCATGTACTGTAATACAAAAAAAGACAGTTGATACAGATGGATATTGTGCTGTAAAAGTTGGATTTGCTGATGCAAATGAAAAGAGACTTAATAAGCCTGAAAAAGGCCAATTCTCAAAGATTAAAGTAGCACCTAAAAAATATGTTAGAGAATTCCGCGCTGATGACTTTGATAAATATGAGGTAGGTCAGGAAATAAAGGTAACGGACATGTTCGAAAATGGTGACAAGATAGACGTTACAGGAATTTCAAAAGGTAAAGGATTTGCAGGGGTTATAAAAAGATACGGACACCAAAGAGGTAAGGAAACACATGGTTCTCATTACCACAGAAGAGTTGGTTCCATGGGTGCTTGTTCTGATCCTGGTAGAGTTTTTAAAGGTAAAAAGCTTCCTGGACATATGGGGGTTGACAGAGTAACAGTTCAAAATCTTGATATTGTCCGTGTAGATGAAGAGAGGAATCTTTTGTTGGTAAAAGGTGCCGTACCCGGTGCAAAAGGTGGCCTAGTTATTATAAAGGACACTGTTAAATCAGGTAAATAGAAAAGGTGAAAGGAGGAACTAAAATGCCAAAAGTTGATTTATATGATATGAGTGGTAAAGTAGTTGGAGATATAAATTTAAGCGATGATATTTTTGGAATTACTGCTAATAAAGAAGTGGTTCATAGAGTTGTTGTGAATCAACTCGCAAATAAAAGACAGGGTACTCAGTCCACAAAGACAAAAAGTGAAGTTCGTGGCGGTGGCATAAAGCCTTGGAGGCAAAAGGGTACAGGTAGAGCAAGACAGGGAAGTATTCGTTCAGCACAATGGGTAAAGGGCGGTATTGCTCTTGGACCAAAACCAAGAAGTTACAGATATTCACTACCAAAGAAAGTAAAGAGACTTGCTTTAAAGTCTGTACTTTCATCCAAAGTTAGTGAGGATGAAATATTAGTTTTAGATAAATTAAATTTTGATGTAATTAAGACAAAGCAGATGGTTGAGGTTCTAAATAATCTTAAAATTGAAGGAAGCGCTGTAGTATTAATTGCTGATAAGGACGACAATGTTGAAAGATCAGCTAGTAATATACCTGGAGTTAAAACATTACTTGCTAACACTGTTAATGTTTATGACTTGCTTAAGTATAATAAGCTTATAATAACGAAAGATGCTGTATCAAAAGTTGAGGAGGTGTACGCATAATGAGATTAGCTGAAGATATTATAAAAAAACCATATATTACAGAGAAGAGTAACATGGATGCAATGTATGGCAAGTACACTTTTATTGTTGATGTTAAGTCAACTAAAACTGAGATAAGGCAGGCAGTGGAGAAGCTATTTAACGTTAAAGTTCTTAAGGTGAATACAGTTAATTGTGAAGGTAAGGTAAAAAGAATGGGTGTTCATCAGGGACCAAGACCAGATTGGAAAAAGGCAATTGTTAAGATTGACACCAATCCAAAACCTGTTAAGTATCTAGGTAAAGGTGGCAAAGAAGATACTATTAGCAGAAAGTATAAGACTAGTATTGAAGAATTCGGAGTAACTCAATAAGTATAATCTTATGAGGTAAGATATATAAAGGAGTGAGTACACATGGCTATAAAAAAGTATAAACCTACTTCTCCTGCTAGAAGGAATATGACGGCTTTAACTTTTGAGGAAATTACAAAGAAAGAACCTGAAAAATCTTTGTTGGCTCCTTTAAAGAAAAATGCAGGAAGAAATTCATACGGTAGGATTACTGTTCGCCACCATGGTGGAGGAGCAAAGCAAAAATATAGAATAATAGACTTTAAAAGAAATAAAGACGGAATAAAAGCTAACGTGTCGGCTATAGAATATGATCCAAACAGAAGCGCAAACATAGCTTTGCTAACTTATGTTGATGGAGAAAAAAGATATATTATAGCACCAGAAGGACTTAAGGTTGGAGATGTTGTAGAGTCTGGCGAAAATGCAGATATAAGAGCGGGCAATGCTCTTCCGCTTAAAAAGATTCCAGTTGGTACTGTAATACACAATATAGAATTAAAACCTGGAAAAGGAGCCCAATTTGTAAGAGCAGCAGGTCTGTCAGCACAACTTATGGCAAAAGAAAATAGTTATGCACAAATAAGGTTACCCTCTGGTGAAGTAAGAATGTTCAGATTAAACTGTAAGGCTACTATAGGTGTAGTTGGAAATCACAGTCATGAAAATGTTAAAATAGGTAAAGCTGGAAGAAAAAGATGGATGGGTATAAGGCCTACTGTTCGTGGAGTTGTTATGAATCCATGTGACCACCCTCATGGTGGAGGAGAAGGTAGATCACCAATAGGTATGCCTAGTCCTGTTACTCCTTGGGGTAAACCAACACTTGGTTTAAAAACAAGGAAAAAGAAGAAAGCTTCCGATAAGCTTATTGTTAAGAAAAGAAATAAGAAGTAGCATAGTCAGTTTCATATTTTGAGATTTATAATATATGTGAATTGCTTTTCGAAGAGCACCTAACTAGGCTCAAGAAGCTAATGAAAGGAGGACATGGCCTAAATGAGTAGATCGATTAAAAAGGGACCATTTATACAAGAGAAACTTCTTAAAAGAATAGAAGAAATGAATACCAAGAATGAGAAAAAAGTTTTAAAAACTTGGTCAAGAGCATCAACAATTTTCCCTCAGATGGTTGGACATACAATAGCAGTACATGATGGAAGAAAGCATGTACCTGTGTATATTACTGAAGAAATGGTTGGACATAAACTAGGAGAGTTTGCTCCGACGAGGACCTTTAAAGGGCACGGAAATCACACCGAAAGGTCCACATCGTTAAAGTAAAGTGATTCTACAATGAAAGGAGGAATTACAATTGGCGGCAAAAGCTAAAAAAGAACAAGAAGAGCTTCTTGAAAGAGAAGATAATTTATTAGAAGTTTATAATTCAAAACATACAAAATCAAAGAGACCTGCAGTTCTTACTAAGGCTCAGAAGAAAGAATTGGGTATAGGTAAGGATCAGGGAAAAGCAGTTTTAACTTATGCAAGAATTTCATCTAGAAAAGTAAAAATAGTGATGGATTTGATTAAAAACAAAAGTATTGATGAGGCATATGGAATACTAAGGTATACTCCAAAGGCTGCATCCGAGATTTTGTTAAAACTATTAAAGTCGGCAGAATCAAATGCAATAAATAACAACGGTCTAGATCGTGATAGTTTGTATGTTGCAGATGGATTTGCAAATCAAGGGCCTACTTTAAAGAGAATTATGCCAAGAGCTCAAGGTAGAGCTAATAGAATAAGAAAAAGAACCAGTCACATTACAATAGTAGTTAAGGAAAGAAACTAATAGAAAAGGAGGGTGGATAATGGGACAAAAGGTTAATCCTCACGGTCTGAGAATAGGTATTATAAAAGATTGGGATACCAAATGGTATGCTGGAAAGAAAAATTTTAGTGAGTTTCTTGTTGAAGATTTTAAAATAAGGAAATTCATAAAGAAAAAATTATACACTTCAGGGATATCCAGAATTGAGATAGAAAGAGCTGCAAATAAAGTTAAAATAAACGTTAATACTTCAAAACCAGGTCTTGTAATCGGAAAAGGTGGTGCAGGTATTGATGAATTAAGAAGGCAGCTTGAAAAGTTAACTCAGAAAAATATATTGATTAATATCACTGAAATAAAAGTTCCTGAATTGGACTCACAAATAGTAGCTGAAAATATTGCATCACAGCTTGAAAGAAGAATATCTTTTAGGAGAGCTATGAAGCAAGCTATGACGAGGTCAATGAAGCTTGGAGCAAAGGGTATCAAGACACAAGTAGCAGGACGTGTCGGTGGTGCAGAAATAGCAAGGACTGAACAGTATCATGATGGTACTATTCCACTACAAACACTTAGGGCTGATGTAGATTATGGATTTGCTGAAGCTGATACAACTTATGGGAAATTAGGTGTTAAAGTGTGGATATACAAAGGTGAAGTTCTTCCAGCTGTCAAAAATGAAACAAAGACGGAAGGAGGAAGAAAATAATGTTAATGCCTAAAAGAGTTAAACGCAGAAAAGTTCAAAGAGGTAGAATGAAAGGCGTAGCTACAAGAGGTAACAGGGTTGTAGATGGCGATTTTGGACTACAGGCTACAGGGTCTGCATGGATTACAAGTAATCAAATTGAGGCTGCCAGGGTAGCAATGACACGTTTCACAAAGAGAGGCGGTAAAGTTTGGATAAAGATTTTTCCAGACAAACCGGTAACAGCGAAACCAGCAGAAACGCGTATGGGTAGTGGTAAAGGGTCACCGGAGTATTGGGTGGCGGTAGTAAAACCCGGAAGGATCATGTTTGAGATTGCCGGAGTTCCGGAAGATATTGCAAGGGAAGCGTTGAGACTTGCCATGCACAAACTTCCCGTTAAGTGTAAATTTGTAGCACGTGAAGATGAAGTGGGTGGTGAAGCAAATGAAAGCTAATGATATAAGAGATAAATCACAAGCTGAATTACAAAAAGAACTAGGGGAATTAAAGTCGGAACTGTTTAAATTGAGATTTCAACATGCTACCAACCAACTTGAAAACCCTATGAAACTTAAAGATGTAAAGAAGTCAATTGCTCGTATCAAAACGATAATGAGGGAAAGAGAGTTAAAAGGTATAGAGGTTTAATTAATGCCTTGAAGGGAGGTAAACTCAATTGGAACAAAGAGGATTAAGGAAAACAAGAGTTGGTAAAGTAACCAGTGACAAAATGGATAAGACAATTGTTGTAAGTATAGAGAGCGCTGTTAAGCATCCACTTTACAAAAAGTTTATAAAGTCAACTTTTAAGCTTAAAGCTCATGACGAGAAGAATGAGTGTAATGTTGGAGATACAGTAAGAGTTATGGAAACCAGACCTCTTAGCAAAGATAAGAGATGGAGACTGGTAGAGATTATTGAAAAAGCACGTTAGTAATGATCGAAAGGAGGTACAACCATGATTCAAGTGCAATCAACTCTTAAGGTTGCTGATAATACTGGGGCAAAGAAGATAATGTGCATTAAAGTACTTGGCGGTTCTTGGAGAAAGTATGCCAATATCGGAGATGTTATAGTTGCTTCGGTTAAAGATGCAACACCCGGTGGTGTTGTAAAAAAAGGCGACATTGTAAAATGTGTTGTTGTCCGCTCTAAAAGAGGAGTTAGAAGAGCAGACGGTTCATATATAAGATTCGATGAAAATGCTGCAGTTGTAATAAAAGATGATAAAAATCCAAGGGGAACACGTATATTTGGTCCTGTTGCAAGAGAATTAAGGGATAAAGAATATATGAAAATATTGTCCCTCGCACCGGAAGTATTATAAGGGAGGAGGCGGCTTATAGTGAACAATAAGGTACATGTAAAAAAAGGAGATACTGTTATTGTATTAAACGGTAAAGATGCAACAAAAAAAGGTAAAGTTCTTGCTGTTTATCCAGATGATAGCAGAGTGTTGGTAGAAGGTATTAACATGTCTACGAAGCACAAAAAACCAAGATCACAGACTCAGCAGGGTGGAATTATTCATCAGGAGTCACCTATACACAGCTCAAAAGTTATGCTAGTGTGCCCTAGATGTGGAAAGCCGACAAAAGTTGGTAAAAAAGTATTAGAAAATGGCGAGAAGAACAGAGTATGTAAAAAATGTGATGAGATAATTGATACAATTAAGGATGTAAAAAAGGGATAGAATGACTCTTTTTGAAAGGAGGTTTATAAATGCCAAGCATGAAAGAAAAATATAAAAATGAAGTAGCACCCGCACTAAAAGAAAAGTTTAAGTATAAAAGTGTAATGCAAATACCTAAGGTGGAAAAAATAGTATTGAACATGGGTGTTGGCGATGTAAAAGAAAATGCAAAAGCATTAGATGCCGCAGCTAATGATATGGCTATTATTGCAGGTCAGAAGCCAATTATCACAAAGGCAAAAAAATCTGTTGCAGCATTTAAACTAAGGGAAGGCATGAGTATCGGTTGTAAAGTAACACTTAGAGGAGACAGAATGTATGAATTCGCCGATAGACTATTAAATGTTGCTTTACCTAGAGTTAGAGATTTTAGAGGTGTTCCTGTAAATTCTTTTGACGGAAGAGGAAATTACTCAATGGGAATTAAGGAACAGCTGATATTTCCTGAAATAGATTACGATAAAGTTGAAAAAATCAGAGGAATGGATATTACTTTTGTTACAACGGCAAAAAATGATGAAGAAGCTAAAGAGCTTTTGAAACTTCTTGGAATGCCGTTTAGCCAGAGCTAAAGGAGGGAATAGAGCGTGGCAAAAAAATCGATGATTGTAAAACAACAAAGAACACCTAAGTATAAGACTAGAGCTTATAATAGATGTAAATTATGTGGAAGGCCACATGCTTATATAAGAAAATTCGGAATATGCCGTCTTTGCTTCAGAGAATTGGCTTACAAGGGTCAAATTCCTGGTGTTAGAAAAGCAAGCTGGTAGTTAATTTACGAAAGGAGGTTAAACATATGCAAGTAACTGATACAATAGCAGATATGTTGACCAGGATAAGAAATGCTAGTTCTGCAAAACATGTTACAGTTGATATACCTGCTTCTAATATGAAGAAGTCAATTGCAAATATACTATTAGAAGAAGGTTTTATAAAAGGTGTTGAAGAAATTGCTGACGGTAAGCAGGGAGTTTTAAGAGTTTCTCTAAAGTATACTGGTAGCAAGCAAAATGTCATCACAGGTATAAAAAGAATAAGTAAACCAGGTCTTAGAGTATATGCGGGCAAGGGTGAAGTGCCTAAAGTGCTTGGAGGTTTGGGTATAGCTATAATTTCTACTTCCAAAGGTATTATGACAGATAAAACTGCTCGAAAAGACGGTGTTGGTGGAGAAGTTTTAGCATTTGTATGGTAATTTTGGTTAAATAAATGTATAATAAATACCATCAATAAAAAAATGATTCTGAAAAGGGTTCTGATAAGAATTAGAGCTCATAATATTAAGAACAGGAGGCAATAGCATGTCAAGAATTGGCAGAATGCCCGTAGATGTACCATCAGGTGTAGATGTTAAGCTAAAAGGTTCTACACTTAGTGTAAAAGGGGCAAAGGGTACTTTAGAGCAAGAATTTCATAAGGATATGGCGATAAAGGTTGAGGATGGTAAGATATTGGTTGAAAGACCATCTAATCAAAAGGAGCATAGAGCTCTTCATGGATTGACAAGATCTTTGATAAACAACATGGTTATTGGAGTAACTCAGGGCTTTGAAAAAGCTTTGGAAATAAACGGTGTTGGATATAGAGCACAAAAACAAGGCAAGAAATTAGTTCTTACTTTAGGATACTCCCATCCTGTTGAAATGGAAGAGCCTGCAGGTTTAACTGTAGAAGTTCCAGCACCAAACAAAATAATTGTTAAAGGTATTGACAAACAGGCTGTTGGAGAATTTGCTGCTAAAATAAGAGGCAAGAGATTGCCTGAACCTTACAAAGGTAAAGGAATTAAGTACGAAAATGAGGTTATAAGACGTAAAGAGGGTAAAGCAGGTAAGAAGTAAAAGGAGTGAGACTAAATGATAAAAAAACCTGGTTCTAACGTAGCTAGAGTTAGAAAGCACGCAAGAGTGCGTAAAAAGGTAGTAGGAACATCTGAGCGTCCTCGTTTAAATGTATACAGAAGCTTGAATCATATGTATGCTCAGGTTATAGATGATTCAACTGGAAAAACTCTTGCAGCAGCTTCGACACTGGACAAAGAAATTAAAGGAAAACTTAAATTTTGTGGAAATAAAGAAGCGGCAAAAGAAGTTGGAAAGTTAGTGGCAACTAAGGCTAAAAACAGCGGAATTAAGAAAGTTGTATTTGACAGAGGCGGTTATATATACCACGGACGTGTAAAAGAGTTGGCAGAAGCTGCAAGAGAAGAAGGCTTGGAGTTTTAGAAGAAGGAGGGAAAACAATTGCAACGTATTGATGCCAGTGTATTGGATCTAAAAGAAAAGGTAGTTAACATCGGTCGTGTTACTAAAGTTGTTAAAGGTGGTAGAAACTTTCGCTTCAGTGCTTTAGTTGTTGTTGGTGATGAAAATGGTCACGTAGGTACTGGAATGGGTAAAGCTGCTGAAATACCCGATGCTATTAGAAAAGGTATAGAAGATGCTAAGAAAAATCTTATAAAAGTACCTTTAGTAGAAGGAACTATTCCCCACGAAGTTATAGGGGTATATGGAGCTGGAAAAGTATTAATTAAACCAGCTGGCGAAGGTACTGGAGTTATAGCCGGTGGACCTGTAAGAGCGGTTCTTGAATTGTCAGGAATTCGTGATATAAGGACAAAGTCTTTAGGAACAAACAATCCTATAAATATGGTTAACGCTACTATTGAAGGACTTTCGCGTTTAAAGACTGTTGAAGATGTGGCTAAACTCAGAAATAAAACAGTAGAAGAAGTATTAGGTTAGGAGGGGACTCTAGTGGCTAAGTTAAAAATTACTTTGGTAAAGAGTACCAATAAACTTAAGCAAAAACAGTTAGCTACGGTTAAAGCTTTAGGGCTTAGGAAAATAAGATCCGTAGTTGAACAGCAGGATAATCAGCAAATTAGAGGAATGATTAAAAAAGTAGAACATGTAGTATCAGTAGAAGAAGTCTAAAAGGAGGTGTAATCCATGAAGTTGTTTGAATTACAACCAGCACCAGGTTCATCAAAAGCACCTAAAAGAAAAGGTAGAGGTCATGGTACAGGTAATGGTAAGACTGCCGGCAGAGGTCACAAAGGACAAAATGCCCGTGCAGGAGGAGGAGTAAGACCTGGGTTTGAAGGTGGACAGATGCCTCTCTATAGAAGAATACCAAAGAGAGGTTTTAACAATAAGATATTTGCAAAAGTATACGCTGAAGTAAAAGTTTCAGATTTAAATACTTTTGAAAATGGTGATGTTGTAACACCAGAAGTATTAATTGAAAAAGGACTCGTAAAGAAAGTTGTTGATGGAGTTGCAATCTTAGGAAATGGCGAGCTTAGTAAGAAACTTACAGTAAAAGCAGCAAGATTTACGAAGACGGCTTCAGAAAAAATCGAGGCTGCGGGAGGAAAGGCCGAGGTGATATAATATGGGTGGAATGTTGGAAACTATTAGGAATGCCTGGAAAATTCCCGATTTAAGAAGAAAAATGTTCATAACACTTATGATGCTTTTAGTTTTTAGATTGGGATCTCACGTTCCAGTACCTGGTATGGATCCGGCAAGGCTAAAAGAACTAGCCGGAAGCGGAACAATATTTGGATTTTTCGACATAGTATCGGGCGGTGCATTTTCACAAGCTACAATATTTGCGATGAGCATAACACCATATATTAACTCTTCGATTATTATGCAGCTTTTAACCGTAGCAATCCCAAAACTTGAGCAGCTTGCAAAAGAGGGAGAAGAAGGAAGAAAGATTATAGCTCGCTATACAAGATATGGAACGGTTATTTTAGCGTTTTTACAGTCAACCGGTTTGTATTTTGGATTAAGAGGAGCAGTTAGTGACCCTGGCATATTTTCATTTATAACTATTACAATATCGTTTACTGCAGGTACTGCATTTTTGATGTGGTTAGGTGAACAGATAACTGAGTATGGTATTGGAAATGGTATATCACTTTTGATTTTCGGTGGTATATTGTCAAGAGCTCCTTATGGCGCATTGGCAATTGTGAATAATTATAATATGGGTAATTTCGGAACTAAAGGAATACTTGGAATACTTGGTGTTACATTGGTATTAGCATTATTCTTAGTTGTAATTGCAAGTGTTGTACTAGTACAACAGGCTGAAAGAAGAATACCGGTTCAATATGCAAAGAGAGTTGTTGGAAGAAAGATGTATGGCGGACAGAGTACGCATATACCTATTAAAGTTAACTTAGCTGGCGTTATTCCTATAATCTTTGCTATGTCTTTTGTAGCACTTCCTACAACGTTAGTTTCCTTTTTTGCACCAGAGGCTTCTGGTCCTGTATGGAACTATATAAGGGATATGCAAAGTAAAGTAGAGATATCTTTATTTTCAGGATTGTTAGTAATGTTCTTTACATTCTTCTATACTATGATTCAGTTCAATCCTATTGAGCTTGCAAACAATATGAAGAAGAATGGAGGTTTTATACCTGGTATAAGACCGGGCAGACCAACATCTGATTACATTAGTAAAGTTTTAAATAGAATAACATGGTTCTCAGCGTTATTCCTTGCGGTAATTCAGATTTTCCCAGCAGTACTTGGAGCTGTAACTAAAATTCAGGGAGTATGGTTTGCAGGAACAAGTGTTTTGATCCTTGTAGGTGTTGCATTAGACACTGTTAAGCAGATTGAATCACAAATGTTGATGAGACATTACAAAGGATTCTTAGAGTAGATAAGGTACATTTGTAACACATTTATTGATGTTTGATAATGTGTTACAAAGTACTGTTAATTCATATCAAAGATATTACAAAAAAGTATGATACATAAAACTTTTGATTGTGAATTTATGATATGAAAAACTAATTTTCAAGTTACTAAAAAAGTAGCATGGTATTTTGGAGGCTGTTATGAAAGTTGTTTTGTTAGGTGCTCCGGGTTCAGGAAAAGGGACACAAGCCGTAAGCATTTCAGAGTGGTATGGCATTCCTCATGTATCCACCGGAGATATATTTAGAAGTAATATAAAAAATGGTACAGAATTAGGAAAAAAGGCTAAAGAGTATATTGACAAAGGCCTACTTGTACCTGATGAAGTAACAATTGATATAATAAGTGACAGACTAAAGCAGTCTGATTGCGAAAAAGGATTTATACTTGATGGTTTTCCTAGAACGGTAAATCAAGCTGAAAAATTGGATGAAATCTTAAAAGAAATGGGAACAAACCTTGATGTTGTATTAAATATCGAAGTTTCTGACAGTGAGATTATCACAAGAATGGGTGGCCGTAGAGTGTGTGCAAAGTGTGGAATGAGCTATCATGTTAAGTTCAATCCACCCCAAGAGGGAAATGTTTGTAAAGGCTGTGGAGAAAAAGTTGTTCAAAGAGAAGATGATAAGGAAGAAACCGTGCTTCAAAGACTTAAAACATATCATAGTCAAACTGAACCTCTTATAGAGTATTACAAAAAAGATAATAAGCTTGTCACGGCTGAGGGACAAGAAAAAATCGAAGATACTACAAGCTGTGTAAAAAAAGCTTTAGGTGGAATATAAATGATAACTGTAAAATCTAAAAATGAAATAGATCTTATGAGAAAGGCAGGAGAGGTTGTTGCCCTTGCTCATAAGAAGGCAGAGGAATCAATAAAGCCTGGAATTACAACTGCAGAAATTGACAGAATTGTGGAAGAGGTAATCAGAGAAAATGGCGCAATTCCATCATTTAAAGGTTATAGGTGTCCGTACCCAGGTGGGATAGACTTTCCTTCAAGCATATGTGCTTCGGTAAATAATGAAGTAGTGCATGGGATACCAGGTTTAAGAGTATTAAAAGATGGCGATATTATAAGTATTGATATAGGTGCATATTTAAACGGATTTCATGGCGATGCTGCAAGAACTTTTGCTGTAGGTAATATATCACCAGAGGCTAAGAAATTAATTGAGGTTACAAAGCAAAGCTTCTTTGAAGGTATAAAGAATGCAGTAGAGGGAAACAGAATTGTTGATATTTCTTCTGCTATTGAAAGCCACGTAGTTTCCAATGCATGCTCAGTTGTCAGGGAATATGTAGGTCATGGTATTGGAAGGGAAATGCATGAAGATCCCCAAATACCGAATTACCGTAGCAGGGAAAGAGGTCCTAGGTTGCAACGAGGTATGACAATTGCTGTTGAACCTATGGTTAATGAAGGAACACACAGGGTTGAAATTCTCAATAATAAATGGACAGTTGTAACTGCAGACGGTAAGCTTTCGGCCCACTATGAAAATACAATAGCTGTTACGGAGAATGAGCCGGTAATTTTGACGTTATTGGACTAGGGATCTGAGCAATAAATAGAGGTGAAAAAAATGAACTTAACCCTTGGTCAGGTAGTAGTATCAAAAGCTGGTAGGGATAAAGGAAAAAAATTTATTGTAGTTGATATTATAGATGAATTCTATGTAATGATATCAGATGGAGACCTTAGAAGAGTAGAAAAAGCAAAGCGTAAAAAAGTAAAGCATTTAAAGATTACCGAAGAAGTTATTTTTCCGTTAAGCGAAAAGCTGGAGAAAAAAGTTAAAGTTTCAAACTCAGAAATACGAAAAAACTTAGAAATAACTGATATTTGATATTCTATAAAAGTATATTGAGAATGTATTAAATAGTTTGTTATTATAAAGTAGAAAATTTAATTTTTAATGCCTCTTTATAAATGAGTTTCAATTATATTAAATGTTACAAAACATATCTATATTAATTTTTTTGAAACTATAGTTGTAAAATTTTTAATTGAATTTGCAATAAAAAATGAGGCAAATAATAAAGAGATGTAATCTAGCTTAATAAATGGGTTTCAAAGCATAGGTAAGGAGGGATTTTAGTCTTGTCAAAGGAAGATGTTATTGAGGTAGAAGGTAGAGTTGTTGAGGCATTACCAAATGCAATGTTTGAAGTAGAACTTGATAATGGCCATAAGATATTGGCTCATATTTCAGGCAAGTTGAGGATGAATTTTATCAGGATTCTACCGGGAGATAAGGTTACACTTGAGTTATCTCCTTATGATTTGACTCGAGGTAGAATAACTTGGAGAGCAAAGTAGGAGGAGGGAATAAAGATGAAAGTAAAACCATCCGTTAAAGTTATTTGTGAAAAATGCAAAATAATTAGGAGAAAAGGCAAAGTAATGGTAATATGCAAAAATCCTAAGCATAAACAAAGACAAGGTTAAATATTTAAGATGACAGTTGACAATGGGCAGTACTTATCGTTAAATAATATATAGACTGTCTTTTGTCAACTGTCATCAACTAAGAAAAATAACATACAGGGGCGGCTGCACAAATAAGATATTTTTGTGAGTAAGTAAAATACGCTTAATTGTGTCCTGGATTGTTTATTTTATATATTAAATTAAAATTTAAGACTGTCTTGCATGGTTAAAATTTAAGAAAGTTTTGCAATGTGTTTTCAAAAAAATATTATTTGGCGTTTTTTAAAAACAAGAATAAGTAGAGTTTTTTAAAACACATAAACATTACGAAAATTTATGGAGGTGTTAAGTAAGATGGCACGTATTGCCGGAGTCGATTTACCTAGAGAAAAAAGGGTAGAAATTGGATTGACTTATATCTTTGGAATTGGCAGGACACTGTCAAGTAAGATATTGTCAAAGACAGGTGTTAATCCTGATACGAGAGTTAGAGATTTGACTGATGATGAGATAAACAAACTCAGAGAATGTATTGATAAAGAGCATAAGGTTGAAGGTGACCTAAGAAGAGAAGTGTCGCTTAATATCAAGAGATTGATGGAAATAGGATGTTACAGAGGAAGAAGACACAAGATGGGTCTACCTGTAAGAGGACAGAAAACTAAGACAAATGCTAGAACAAGAAAAGGTCCAAAGAGAACTGTTGGAGTACAAAGAAAGAAATAGTAAAAGGAGGTTGGCGATTTAATGGCAACTAAAACGGCTGGTGGAAAAAGAACCACTAGAAGAAGAAAAGAGCGTAAAAATATTGAGCGTGGCGCAGCACACATACGTTCCACATTTAATAATACAATAGTTACTTTGACCGATGTAGCGGGAAATGCCCTATCTTGGTCAAGTGCTGGAAGTCTTGGATTCAGAGGTTCAAAAAAGAGTACACCCTTCGCAGCACAAATGGCGGCTGAGACAGCAGCAAAAGGCGCTATGGAGCACGGACTAAAGATGGTTGAGGTTTATGTTAAAGGTCCTGGTTCAGGAAGAGAAGCAGCTATAAGAGCATTACAAGCTGCAGGTCTTGAAGTAAGTCTTATAAAAGATGTTACTCCGATTCCTCACAATGGCTGTAGACCGCCTAAGAGAAGAAGAGTTTAATATAGTTATAGTAATTAAAAGGTTTTTGAACAAAAACTCGTTGGAGGTGTAAAATTAAATGGCAAGATATACCGATGCATCTTGTAGACTCTGCCGTAGAGAAGGTGAAAAACTTTTTCTAAAAGGAGAAAGATGCTATACAAATAAATGTTCAATTTCGAGAAGAGCCTATGCTCCAGGAGAACATGGACAGGGTAGAAAGAAATTATCAGAATATGGTATTCAGTTGCGTGAAAAACAAAAAGCAAGAAGATTTTATGGTGTTCTAGAAAGCCAATTTAGAAAGTATTTTAAAATGGCGGTTAGAAAAAAAGGAGTTACTGGAGATAACTTGCTTCAAATTTTAGAGTTGAGGTTAGATAATGTAGTTTACAGATTAGGTCTTGCTGCATCAAGACCAGAAGCAAGACAATTAGTAAGACATGGCCATTTTATGGTTAATGGTAAAAAAGTTGATATTCCTTCATATTTGACTAGTCTTGGTGATACTATTGCAGTAACTGAAAAGAGCAAATCATCACCTAAGATTAAGGAAATTGCGGAGAACACGTCTGGTAGAGCTGTTCCACAGTGGCTTGAATTGGATGTAGATAATCTCAATGGTAAGCTAGTAGCTCTTCCATCAAGAGAAGATATTGATTTACCATTGAAAGAAAACCTTATAGTTGAATTATACTCCAAGTAATAATAAAAAAATGGGTGAGAGTAAAGTAATTATTTATTTTATCATCCCATATAATTAAGTATTAAGTGTACTTGCTTGGTTCAGCAACTGAGGATTCTTAAGTTTAAGGATGGAAGTTCAATATATGGTTTGCTTAGAGATAAAGAATATTGAATCGGTTGCCCTCAAAAAAATAAATTTGTTATAAAAGGAGGGTTTTTGATGATAGAAATTGAAAAGCCAAAGGTAGAATGTGTGATTTCGAGCGATGATAACACTTATGGCAAATTTGTAGTTGAACCTTTAGAGCGTGGATATGGTATCACTCTTGGTAATTCACTAAGAAGAATATTACTTTCGTCTTTACCTGGTATAGCTGTTACATCAATAAAGATTGATGGAGTATTGCACGAGTTTTCAACAATACCTGGTGTCGTTGAAGATGTAACGGAAATTATTCTTAATATAAAAGGACTTTCCCTAGATCTTCATGGAGAAGGACCGAAAGTTGTCTATATTGATGCTGATGGAGAAGGTGAAATAACAGCTGCAGACATAAGAACAGATGCAGATGTTGAGATACTCAACCCAGAGCACAAAATAGCAACTTTAAGTGGAGACCATAAGCTTTATATGGAGCTAACGATCGATAGAGGAAGAGGCTATGTATCTGCAGATAAGAATAAGCATCCAGGACAGCCAATAGGCGTTATACCTGTTGATTCCATTTATACTCCTGTAAATAAAGTTAACTACACAGTTGAGAACACACGTGTAGGACAGGTTACAGACTATGACAAATTAACACTGGAGATATGGACTAACGGAAGTATAAAGCCAGATGAGGCAATCAGTCTTGGCGCAAAGATAATGAATGAGCACTTAAACCTGTTCATAGATTTATCTGATAATGCTAAGAATGCTGAAATTATGGTTGAGAAGGAAGAAACCAAGAAAGAAAAAGTGCTTGAAATGACAATAGAAGAACTTGATTTGTCAGTTCGATCATACAACTGCTTGAAGAGAGCAGGAATAAATAATGTTGAAGACCTTACAAACAGGACTGAGGAAGATATGATGAAGGTTAGAAACCTTGGAAGAAAGTCCTTAGAAGAGGTGTTTAACAAGCTTAAAGCATTAGGTTTGTCATTAGCTCCAAGCGAAGACTAATCATAAAAATTAGCCAACAAGATTTGTTGTAAAGGAGGTATAATAATGCCAGGGCAAAGAAAATTAGGGCGTGCTACAGACCAGAGAAAAGCAATGCTTAAAGGTTTGGTATCGTCTCTCTTTGAAAATGGTAAAATTGAAACTACCGAGGCTAGGGCCAAGGAAGTTAAAAATATTGCTGAAAAGCTTATTGCATTAGCTGTTAAAGAATGTGATAATTTCACATCAAAACAAGCAAAAGTTAGTGCAGTTAAGTTAGATCCAAAAGGTGAAAAAATTACCAATAAGGTTACATCTAAGAATGGTAAAGAGTATTATGTTAACGAGAGGGAAATTAAGACCGATATGGTGCAAGTTGATAATCCTTCTAGGTTAAAAGCAAGAAGACAAGCAATGAATTGGTTTTACAGAATTAGTGATAAAGATGGAAATAGAATTAGCTTAACCAATAAGTTGTTTGATGAAATTGCTCCTAAATATAAAGAGAAAAACGGTGGATACACAAGGATATATAAATTAGGTCCAAGAAGAGGCGATGGAGCAGAAGTTGTAATACTAGAGTTTGTTTAGTATTAATAATAAGGGGATTAGATGGATTGCATATCCATACTAATCCCTTTTTTAAAGCATAGGAATTTATAAAAATCCAATTTATGAAAATTCCTATGCTGGGGTTTGGAAAGGGGATTCCCCTTTCCCGGTTTAAGGAGGGTGCTCAGGCTGGTCGTTCGCTACGCTACACTGCTCGCCCAAGCAACCTGGGATGCGAAGCATCCGTCGAAGGGAACCATAGGGTTCTGCTTACGAACAAGAAAAGTCATGAGCGAAGCGAATTTTCTTGAAGCATATAAATTAAAACACCTAGATAATGTAAAAACAAAAATAAAGAGTCTAATTAAAAGTTGGAACCTATCTTTAAATATAATTATTTTAAATGAGGTATATATGGCAATAAATATAATCAAATTTGATAATACAGAATTTAAGTATAAAAATCACGAAAAAACTGAAACAAAGAAAGCTTTATCTAAAATCAACGTAAAGATTGAAAAAGGACAGTTTGTTGTGGTTATTGGAAGAAATGGATCAGGAAAGTCAACTTTTGCACGTCTAATGAATGCACTAATTTTACCAACAAACGGTGCAGTTTATATAAATAACTTTAATTCATTAGAAGAGGAAAATTTATGGGACATAAGGCAGACAGTAGGAATGGTATTTCAAAACCCTGATAATCAATTAGTAGCAACTTCTGTTGAAGAAGACGTGGCTTTTGGACCGGAAAATTTGGGTATTGTTTCTGAGGAAATAAAAAAAAGAGTTAGCGATTCACTAAAGGCAGTTGATATGTTAGATTACCAAAAATCAGCACCTCATAATCTGTCCGGAGGACAAAAACAGAGAATTGCGATTGCAGGAATTCTTGCGATGAAGCCAATGTGTATTATATTAGATGAAGCTACTTCAATGCTTGATCCATTAGGTCGAAAAGAGGTTTTAGAGGTATTAAAGAAACTAAATGAGCAAGAGAATATTACTATTATACATATAACACATCATATGGACGAAATTGTATATGGCGACAGAGTTGTTATTATAGATGAGGGCAATATTGTAAAAGATGATGAACCAAAAGAAGTATTTTCTGATGTGGAAGGATTAAAAAAATTGGGACTTGATGTTCCTCAAATTACAGAACTATTTTATGAATTAAAAAAAGAGGGGATAAAATTACCAACAAACATTATTGATGTTGATGAAGCTGTTGAGATACTTAAAAATATTTTTACAGAATAAGACAAAAACAAGTAAATAACTGAGCAACTGGAGTTTCAAAAAATTTGATGCCAATTTTTGCATTGCATAGCAAAATAATGTACCTATGATTGGAAACTTAAAAGCTTTCATGAAGGTATTTGTGCCTAAATTATTGAATATGTATTTTTTGAAACTTCCTAATAAGGCGATTGCAATTGAGGTTTCAATAAAATCTGATTTACTTTTCAGCTTTATTATCCCTTATTCAATTTAGCTTAAATCAAACAGCTTTAGTGCTTTTTAGTATCCAGTAACCTGCATCCTTATTTATAACTTCACAGTTTCCATATATGGATTCGAGTTTTGATAAAGCTGATTTAGCACCTTGTTTTTTTTGAATAACGATATATATTGAGCCGTTTTCTTTTAGATAGTCTATACTTTGCTCAAAGAGTGGGTATATAACTTTTTTACCTGTTCTTATGGGAGGATTGCAGACAATTACATCAAAATTCCCAGTAACGTTTGTAAATCCATCGCTTTGCACAGCCTCAGCATTATTTGTATTATTTAGTTTTATATTTCTTGCTGCTAAATCTATAGCCCTTTCATTTATATCAATCATTGTAATTTTAGAAGATGGATTTAAATGGGATAATGAAATTCCTATTGGCCCATAACCACAGCCAATATCAAGGATTTTTCCAGTTATAGAAGGTATCGAATTTATAAGAAGATCACTTCCAAAATCTACTCTTTTTTTTGAAAAAACGCCAGAGTCTGTAATGAATGTTAGTTCAACATCTTTAACCCTAAAGTTTATTTCATTCTCATCGTGGGAAACACTTGGATTTTGTGAATAATAGTGTTGCATTAAAATTTTCCTCCTAAAAACATAAGCATATATAATATTGTTTGTTTAACTGCTTGAAAGTATGTTATTAATTATAGCACATAACGATATAGAACTGAAATATATAAAGTTTGATGGGTGAATATTTTAATCGTGATACATATTATGGAAACAACATCTGCGTAGAGGCTTAGAGAATGTTAACGAAGCGAAGGATAAGTCGAATCATTGTTTGAGCGTAGCGAGTTTTGATTCGACCCGTAGCGAGTTATACATTCTCTTAGCCTCGGAGCTTTAGTTATTGGAATAATATGGTCCACGATGATTAAATACACCCAAGTTTGATCAAACATAGAGCAAAAAAACTTGAAGTATTAATATAAAAAGTGTATAAATATTATGATAAGGTGTTTAAAAAAAATTATTTAGTCAGTATTTATAGTTTAGTGTTAAAAAAATCGAATTTTTTTTAACACTAACTGAAGGGTTGATTTTTAGGAATTACCTAAGGCAAAATCAAATAGAAACTTTGCAACTTGAGTTTCAAAAAAGTTGGAGGTAAAATGTCAATTATATTAGAGAACCTTTCATATGTATATATGAAAGGAACTCCTTTTGAAAAAAAAGCTTTAGACAATATAAATATGGAGATTAGAGATGGTGAATTCTTAGGTATTATTGGGCATACAGGATCTGGTAAATCAACACTTGTTCAACACTTGAACGGAATATTAAAACCGACTTTTGGTAAGGTATATCTTGATGGAGAGGACATAACAAGTAAAAATGCAAGAGAACTGAGGAACAAGGTTGGAATTGTTTTTCAGTATCCAGAGCATCAACTTTTTGAAGAAACAGTTTTTAAAGATATAGCATTTGGTCTTGTGAAAAGAGGGTATAAAGAAGATGAGATAGAGTCAAGGGCCAAAAATTCTGTAAAAGCAGTTGGACTTTCCGATGAAATACTATCAAAGTCACCTTTTGAACTTTCGGGTGGAGAAAAGAGAAGAGTTGCTATTGCTGGGGTTTTAGTTTTAGAACCTAAAATACTTGTATTAGATGAGCCAACGGCAGGACTTGACCCAAAGGGCAGGGACGATATATATGAATTGATTTCAGATTTTCACAACAATTTTAATGTTACGATAATTCTAGTATCCCATAGTATGGAGGATATTGCGAAGATAGTTAAAAGGGTTATAGTTATGAATAGGGGAACTATAGAGATGGAAGGAACACTAGGAGAAGTTTTTAAGCAGTCGGAAAGACTAGAAGAAATTGGTCTGTCAGTACCTCAGATTACTTATTTGATGAAAAAGCTCAAAAACTATATACCAGGAATTAATGAGAATATTTTCACTGTTGCTCAAGCTAAGGATGAGATTATGAAATATATCCACCTGTGAAATAGGATTGCTGGGACAAAGCTTCACTGACTTAAAGAGGTATACTTCCAGATGAAAAATCCGGCTTTTAAAGAAATACTCTAGCTAACAGAAGGATTTTTCATTGGTTTTGAAGCTTTGTGCAAGTAACTTATTTAACAGATCGAAATATATTATATCAAAGCTGCAATAAGTGATTTACACAAGGGTGAAATAGATGATAAAAGATATAATATTAGGTCAATATTTTCCAGGGGAATCAGTTATACACAAAATAGATGCTAGAGTTAAAATTGTCTTAACAACAATACTTATGATAACACTGTTGGTGATAGAGTCGTATGCGTCGTTTTTTGTGTTTGCAATACTAAGTTTTTGTGCTGTTTTTGTGTCTAAGATACCTATAAAGTATACTTTAAAAGGACTTAAGCCAATTATGCTTATTATTGTATTTGCAGCGATTGTCAATATATTTTTTACACCGGGTACCTCGGCATTTAGCTTTAAGTTTATAAATATTACGTTTGAAGGCATTCATTTAGCTTCAAAAATGGCACTAAGGTTATCTTTGCTTGTTATAACCACTTCATTATTAACGTTGACAACGACACCTATGGCATTGACGGATGGGATTGAGAGATTATTTGAACCTCTAAAGCGTATTAAGGTACCAGTTCATGAATTTGCAATGATGATGACGATTGCACTAAGATTTATTCCGACGTTGCTGGAAGAGACAGATAAGATAATGAAAGCCCAGTCATCAAGGGGAGCTGATTTTGATACCGGAAATATTATAAAGAGAGCAAAAAATTTTATACCTATTTTAGTACCTTTGTTTGTGAGTGCGTTTAGAAGGGCAGATGAACTGGCTGATGCAATGAATGCAAGGTGCTATAGGGGTGGGGTTGGAAGGACAAGAATGAAAGAATTGCATATTTCAACGGTAGATATTATAGTATGTTTTATAGTAATAATTTTTGAAATATTATTGATTTTAATGAACTAAGGTGAGTCCAAAAAACTATATGTACAATAATTCAATTTGCTTGTATAATTATTTATACAAAATAGTTTTTTAGGCAAAATCAAAAAAATAACTGATTAATTGGAGTTTCAAAAAATTCGATTTAATAGATTTGCAACTATATTATTGAATATGTATTTTTGTGAAACTCCCTAAGGTGATTCAAAATAATTAAAAAGGCCTTTGGGCTAATAGTATTTGGGAGGATAATTATGTATTATGTAGGTGTTGACCTCGGTGGAACTAATATAGCTGTGGGGTTAGTTGGTAAGGATGGAAAAATTATATATAAGGACAGTGTGCCTACGAATGCACAAAGACCTTATACAGAAATTATAAAGGACATGGCACAGCTGGTCCTAGAAGTGATAAAAGGGGCAGGTGTGAGTATAGATGAGGTTGAGAAAATCGGTATAGGAAGTCCAGGTACTCCTAACTGTAAAGATGGTATTCTTGTCTTCAGTGGTAACCTCAATTTTAGAAATGTTCCAATAAAAGAGGAAATGCAAAAGTATATTAATTTGCCTGTTTATCTTGATAATGATGCGAATTGTGCAGCTCTTGCAGAGGGTGTTGCAGGAAGTGCAAAGGACACAAAACATTCTGTTACAATTACATTAGGAACAGGTATTGGTGGTGGAATAATTATAGATGGTAAAATCTATAGTGGATTTAATTTTGCAGGTGCAGAAATAGGTCATATGGTAATGAATTGTGAAGGTGAACAGTGTACTTGTGGAAGAAAAGGTTGCTGGGAAACTTATGCTTCTGCTACAGCGCTAATAAGGCAAACAGCTAAGGCGGCTGAGGAGAATCCTAATTCAATGATAAATGAGCTAATAGAGGGAGATTTTTCAAAAATAAATGCCAAAACTGCTTTTGATGCTGCAAGACAAGGTGACGAAATTGGTAAAAAAGTTGTTGAGCAGTATATTAAGTATATAGCAGAAGGACTTATAAACGTAATAAATATCTTTATGCCGGAAGTTGTTGTAATTGGTGGCGGTGTATGTAAGGAGGGCGAATACCTACTTAAGCCGTTGAGAGAATTAGTTTATAAAGGAGTGTTTAGTAGAGAAGAAATACCACAGACACAAATAAAGACAGCTCTTATGGGCAATGATGCAGGTATAATTGGAGCAGCTATGTTAGTAGAGAAGTGATAGATTGTACAAATTAAATCAAAAATTTAGGGAGCTAAATAATTGGTAAAATAGAGTTTTTAAAAAATATATTACTATTTTTGCATAGCAAAATAAGTTCCCATCATGGAAGCTTAAAAACTTCCATGATGGGAGTTGTACTTTAAATATTTAATATGTATTTTTTTAAAACTCCCCAACCTAAAGATATTTTTCGAAAATACGAGGAGTAGAAGAATGAAAAATATTAAACTTACAATTGAATATGACGGTACAAATTATCACGGCTGGCAGATACAATCAAATGCAAAAACCGTTCAGGAAACAATTGAGAAGGCAATATACGGATTAACTGGAGAAAAAATTACTATAAATGGTTCAAGTAGAACAGATCAAGGCGTTCACGCCTATGGACAAGTCTCAAGTTTTTTTACCCATTCAAATATACCACCTGACAGGTTATCATATGCTTTAAATAGAATGCTCCCACACGATATAGTAATAAAAAAATCGGAAGAAGTGGATAAGGATTTTCACGCTAGATATTGTTCAAAAGGTAAGAAATACAGGTATTTAATTTATAATTCCAATTTTCCATCAGCAATATTTAGAAACAGATCCTATCACATATCTCACAATTTAGATATGGAAAAAATGAATAAGTCCATCAAATTCTTTTTGGGAACTCACGATTTTTCAGCGTTTAAGTCAGTAGGTAGTAGTGTAAAAACTTCTGTTAGAACGATATTTGATGTAAACTTGACAAAGATGGAAGATAATATTTGTTTTGAAGTATCCGGGGATGGTTTCTTATATAATATGGTTAGGATTATGGTGGGTACAATAGTTGATGTGGGGATGGGTAGAATTAAAGTGGAGGATATACCGTATATTATTGAAAGTCGTGATAGAAAGAAGGCGGGAAGGACTGCTCCACCTCATGGTTTATACCTTGTAGAAGTTTATTATTCCAAATGTTTTGAAGGGAATAATTAGATGTATAGTAGTTGTATTGTGGTTCTGAAAAATAACAAAACAATATTTTAGTCGCAAAGTCCATCAAATTGTATTTTTGAAATTGCATATGACCGGTTATTCTTTTGCAATCACCTTATAGTTTTCTCTAAAAACATTTTACATTATTTAATTTTCTTTTTGAGAAATAGTATACATCTGAATATAAAAGTAAAAAGATATAATGTAATAAACTTTTTAGTTTTATATAGATCTATAAATATTAAAAAAGTGAAATGACGGACGATTATAAAGGAGTATAGGGTAAAAAAGGGTAAAAAAGCAAAGAAAACAAAAGATAAATCAAAAAAACAATAAAATATACTTGACACTTACCGATAGCTGTATTAAAATAGTTAAGTGTCGAAATTTGGTTCACTATTAACTGAACTAAAAATTAATTATTATAAATATTTCGCAAATGTTTTAAGGAGGTTCGGATTCTAATGAAAACTTTTATGGCAAAAGCCCATGAAGTTCAAAGAAAATGGTATGTAGTTGATGCAGAAGGCAAAACACTTGGAAGATTAGCTAGTGAAGTGGCAAAAGTATTAAGGGGAAAGAATAAGCCCGAGTATACACCACATGTTGATACAGGTGATCATGTAATAGTGTTGAATGCAGAAAAGATTGTTCTTACAGGTAAGAAGTTAGATCAAAAGTTGTATAGACACCATTCACTTTATCCTGGTGGTCTAAAAGAAATAAAGTACAGAAAGTTTATGCAGGATAGACCTGAAAAGGCTTTTGAAGTAGCTGTCAAAGGTATGCTTCCAAAGAATAGTCTTGGAAGAGCAATGTTTAGAAAACTAAAAGTTTACAGGGGTGCAGAGCATGATCATGAAGCACAAAAACCTGAAAAACTTGAAATATAATTAGGAAGGGAGGAGTAGAATTTTATGGCAAACGTACAGTATTATGGAACTGGAAGAAGAAAAAAATCTGTTGCAAGAGTTAGACTTGTTCCTGGAGAGGGAAAAGTTACTATAAATAATAGAGATCTTGATAATTTCTTTGGATTGGAAACTTTAAAGGTTATAGTTAAGCAACCATTAGTGCTTACAGATACAGGTAGCAAGTTTGATGTAATTTGCAAAGTTGTAGGTGGAGGTTATACCGGTCAGGCAGGTGCTATAAGACATGGTATTGCTAGAGCGCTTTTGAAAGCTGATGAAGAATTAAGACCTGTATTAAAAAAGGCTGGTTTCTTAACAAGGGACCCAAGAATGAAGGAAAGAAAGAAATATGGTCTCAAAAAAGCAAGAAGAGCACCACAGTTCTCAAAGAGATAATAAGTGGGAGTTTTGGAAATCTGGAAAGTGTGTTATTTGCTGGGTTCCAAAAGTTGTGGGTGTTGCTTAAATGTGCTTGAATTGAGACGCTAAGTAACAAGCAATCGATAAAAAGTAGCACAAAATAGATTTATTAGAGATGTTTTTCAAATGGAATTATCTAGTTGAGAAGCATCTTTTTTGTTTTGCATGTAATTATAAAATAGTAATACCCTAAACAGATTTCACAAGAAAATAACTGTTATAAAATGATGCTGCTAACAGGTTCAAAGGAAGAGGCAACACTTAACTTTTATAGAAATGCAGGATATAGCAGCACTGATAAGACAGCGCTTATTCAGTGGATAGAAGGATAGTATTTGAAAAAACAGCTATATAAGCATATTGACTGTTTATTTATATGTAGCAATAATGTTCAATGTGATATACTATAAAGTAAAAATTAAAGAGTTAAAGGATTCTATAAATATATATGGAAATAATACAACTATACAGTAATCAAAATTTTGGAGGATGGACAAATGAGTATTGATTTAAGTAAGATACCAAAACTAGGATTTGGAATGATGCGACTTCCGCAAAAAGATGATGAGATCGACTTAAAACGGGTGTGTAATATGGTAGATACTTATATGGAAGAGGGATTTAACTACTTTGATACTGCATATGTATATCATGGAGGAAAATCTGAATCTGCAGTAAAAGAAACTGTTGTAAAACGCTATCCTAGAGATTCATTCTATGTTGCAACGAAGCTTCCTGCTTGGGAAATCAAAGAGGCTGAGGATTGTGACCGTATATTCAATGAACAACTTGAACGTGCAGGCTTGACCTATTATGATTTTTATCTTTTGCATAGTGTGGAAGAAGGAAACAATTATGATACATATGTAAAGTATAATTGTTTTGAATGGGCAATGGAAAAGAAAAAGAAAGGGCAGATAAAACATTTTGGATTTTCTTTTCATGGAACACCGGCACTATTAGAAGAAATTCTATCCCAACATCCGGAAGTAGAATTTGTCCAGATTCAATTAAACTATGCAGACTGGAATAATCCTATTGTTTATTCTGGACAGTTGTATTCAATACTTAGAAAATATAATATGCCTATTATTGTAATGGAGCCTGTAAAAGGTGGCACGCTTGCAAAGACTACTCCGGAATTGGAAGCAATGATGAAAAAACAGCAGCCAGACAGAAGTATTGCTTCTTGGGCATTTCGCTTCGTTGGTTCTCTAGACGGTGTTATGACAATATTAAGTGGTATGTCGAACGAAGAACAGATGAGGGATAATATAGATACGTTTAAGAATTTTAAACCATTAAGTGATAAAGACAGGGAAGTTTTAGATGAAGTTACAAAGGCTATGGCTAAATTGCCTAACATTCAATGTACTTCGTGCAGATATTGTTGTGATGGATGTCCTGAAAAAATCAGTATCCCTGATGTAATAAGTGCTCTAAATACTTTGCGAATGTATGGAGAGGATAACAGGCCTCATTTCTTTTATAACAATTTAGTAGAAAAGACAGGCAGGGCAAGTAGTTGTATTGCTTGCGGACAGTGTGAAGAGGTATGTCCACAGCATCTGCCCATTATAGATATAATGAAAGAAGCTTCAAAGAAATTGGACAAATAAAATATAATACTAAGATCATAATTACAAGGGAAGTGCTTTTATTAATAGGCACTTCCTTGTATACATAGGTGTTATAAAAAGTGCAAACAAGGAGGTACTACTTTTCTCGATTTAATTGCTGTATTTTCCAGTTGCATTTCCATACTATACGCAAAAAAGCTAAAGTAATAATACCTATTAATACTGTAAAGAACCAAAATATAGGACTTCCTGTACGTATTGCTGCAGTGACTTCAAGGAAAAAACATATAACTTCTATTACTAGTGTAACTTGAAAAAATTTTTTTATTCTATTGTATTGGTTAATTTTAGATTCTGTATCTGTGTACATTTCAAATGGTCCATCAGAAGCTTTTTTTCTTAGGTAAACCCATCTATACCATTGTGAAATTATTTCAACTCCGCTATCTTCCATAAAGTCAGAAAAATCTTCTTTGTCCCCACTCCAATTATCCAACAAATCAATCTGGTAAATATATTCATTTGGTTCGCAAGGAACGAATGTATATACACCTAAGAAGTAATTTTTTAGTGCCCATCCTTCGTGTGCCATTTTTTGTAGCCAATCTTGTTCTTCATCTTTGTCATAATATAATCTGAATTTTTTCATAATGATTCCTCCATTAATTTTGCATTTTGGATAAGTTCTTTCAATCGCTCTACTTCTTTATAAAAAATTTCTTCACCGTCTTTTGTAAGTATATATTCCTTTTTCTTTCGAGAAGCCTTATCTTCGCTGTATAGTTTTATCCAATTCTTTGACAACATGGAATTGATAGCTCCGTATAATGTACCTGGACCAAGCACCAATCTACCTTTAGTAATCTTGCTAATTTCTTGAATAATTCCATAACCGTGATTAGGTTTTCTTACAACAAGAAGGATGTAAAATAATGCTTCAGTAAGTGGTGGATTACTTTCCAAACATATCACCTCTCAATCTATCGTATGACGATATATTAAATATATCACCATGCGATAGATTTGTCAATAAATAAGTGAAAAATTCATTTTGTACAATATAAGTTAATTTGTTTTGATTAAATATTTTGGGAAGATATTATTTAAGGTTAATAATGCTTATGACATCTTTTTATAATCACTCCTAATTTCGCAATATATATTGAAATAAGATGTATAAAAGTGTATTATAAGGTAAGTACAGAGGTTAACTGTATTTAAATTTTAGTATGGATATATAAAGGGTGCTATGTTTTAAATTGGCAGACTGAATAAGAATAAAGAGGGGACCAGAATGAGAAATAGTAAACTGCAAATGGTTACAATAATACTTATTACATTATTTGTATTTGCAACTGTAGTTACTGTTTATATTACTTACAAAGATATTGACAATAGTATAGCCATTAGACTTGTGCAGGGATATTTGATACTTACCATAGGAATACTTTTGTACATTCCAGTTGTTTTTATTTTTAATTTAAGAAAATATAAATGGTATGAGATAAAGAAAAGGTTAATATGGTTTATTTTTTTGTCTAGTGTGTTTTTTATTGTTAGTTTATTTTTTAATTATTTTATAATGCATTCGAATCAAAGTTGGGTTAAATTCTTAATTATGGCGACTAGTATGGGCTTAGGACTTTCTTTTCATGATGTATTATTAAAGGGCAAATCAAAAGAATATCTTTAGAATATAGTTGAGATTGCTAAAAATACTAATTTTGGACAAATTCTCATACTATGAGAGTTATCTTGACAAAGCTTTAGGTAGAGCTATAGTTTGACAAATGTGCTAAAAAGTATACATAAAGTATTGTTCGAAGGAGTTTGAAAATGAAGCAAAATAGAGAATCTGATTATGAACAGAGATTAAATAAAAAAATTGAAGAGAGATTAAGTAGGATGGAAAGTAAGGATTATGTATTTGCAAAACGCTTTAATAAAAGAGATTATTTTATTGTTTTTGCAGTAGCTATCTTCTGTCTTATATTTTTGATTATTGGTGCATTTCTATAAGGGGGGCTCAAAAAAATACATATTCAATAATTTAGGCACAAATCACATTATGGAAGCTTTTAAGCTTCCAATCATAGGTACATTATTTTGCTATGCAAAAAATGGCATCAAATTTTTGAAACCCCAGTTGAACAGTTATTTGATTTTGCCTAATAAATAAAAATACAAAAGTATAGAGGTGATACGCTAAAGTGAATAATAAAGTGAATAAACAAGTGGAAAAAGAGGCTATTTTCGGAATTGCTCCGGTATTGCAAAAGGATAAGTTATATGGTTTTATTGATGCTTTTTTAGTGCTTTCAGGATACTGTATTGCCACATGGAGTTATACTCAAGGTTCTTATTTGGCGACTTTGGTAGGATTTAGACAGCTTCTAATTGGAGCTTTTTTAGGGGCAATTCTTATGTTGGTTATTTATCAACTTCCGGTCATTTTATCTGTTAGATATGGCATTGATATCTGGATATGGTTGCGTTCTGTATTTGGAAAGAGTGGAGTTAAAGTAATGACAGTTGTTATTATTGTTATAAATTTTCCGTGGTATGCGGTTTGTGCGGAGCTTTTTTCATCATCAATGACAAATTTATTAGCTTTATTTGGGGTTGTGCTGCCGAAATCATTGCATGTATTTTTAGCAATTTTGTGTGTGTTGATTGGAACTTTTATAGCATATAAAGGAATTGGTGCAATCACATGGACAACACGTATTCTGGTTCCACTTCTTTTAGGATTAGGAGTAATTGTGGTTGTTGTAGGTTTTACTTCAGTACCTTTTGATGCAATATGGAATTACAAGCCTAAACTTAACGAAAACTCAAGTATTATTCCATACATTATTTCTATAGAAGCTAATTTTGCGTTTGTTATTACTTTAGTAGGTGGTATGTCTGGAGTTCCAAGGTTAACGAAAAAAGAAACTTCGGGTTTTTGGGCAGGAGTACTTGGCCAAGGGTTGTCAGGTTCATTTTTTGTTGTTGTTGGTGCAGTTATGTCAATTGCAATGCAATATGTTACTGGTAAGATGGTAGATGATCCCACAATTATGCTTGCCACTTTATCAGTTCCATTATTAGCACTTGCTTCATTGTTGTTGGTTGCGTTTGCAAATATTGGGACGCAGGCAGTTGGTTCTTATCTCTATGGTGTTATGTTAAAATCATCTTTTAAGAGAGCGAAATATAGTGTTCTTATAATTATACTTGCGTTGTATGTAAGTGGACTTTGTGTGTGGGGAAAGATTATTGAATATTTTGGTTCATTTCTTACGATAAGTGCATGTGTCTATGCTCCATTAGCGGCTCTTCTGTTTGTAGATTTCTTTTTTGTTCGCAAACAAAAAATAGCTCTTAGGTCGGCATTTGGCATTTTAGGATATAACGCATATGACTACAAATGTGGTGTTAACTGGATTGGATTTATATGTGTAGCAGCTGGCATTTTTATGTCGCTTCTAATATATAATCCTATTACTCAGGAAGTGCACAATATGTTTTTGTTCTACTTTACACCTACAGGATTTTCTTTTTTGGGGACAGGAGTTTTGTATTTTGGTCTTAGTAGGATACCAAAAATTCAAAAGATTCTGCTTCGTGACAGAGAAGAAATCATTGTTTAGTTAGGGTGTTTCAAAAAATACATATTCATCGTTTTTGTTAGAAAGCCCATTATGGAAGCTTTTTAGTTTCTAAGCATAGATGCATTATTATGTCATGCAAAAAATGGCAATGGAATTTTTTGAAACTCCAGAGGATAAGTTTTTTGGTTTTACCTTACATGGGGTAAATAACAAAAAATTGATGCTTTTATAAATTATATTATAGAAAAATTGAGATGATATCAATATGAGAAAAAATAAAAAAATAATAGCAACTCCCTTCGACCGCAATAGAAAACCTCCAAAGCAAAACCTATTTCTTATGCCATTTATATGGCTTATTTGCTGGTGGGTTACAAGAAAAGGGAAGCTTAGAATAAATAAGGTAAGAATGAAAGGATTAAAGCCGCCATATTTGGTACTTGGAACTCATCATGCGTTTATGGATTTTTGCGTTACCCCGTTAGCCCTGTTTCCTCATAGAGCAAACTATGTGTCGGAACTCGAGGGTTTTGAAGCTTATGGTGAATGGTTATATAGACAAATTGGATGTCTTGGAACGCGGAAATTTGTAAATGATCTTGCATTAATTAAGAACATTCGAAGAATAATTAAGAGAAAAGGGATTTTGGTGTTATATCCAGAGGCGCGTTATGCAAACGTAGGGACTAATTCTAAACTACCTGATTCTGTTGGTAAATTGGCTAAAATGTTGAAGGTTCCTGTAGTAGTAATAAATATGCGTGGAAACTATCTTAGATCTCCAATATGGAATTTAACAGTACGAAAGGAAGCTATATTAGATGCTACTATTACACAGGTGTTTACTAAGGAAGAGTTGGAAAAAGCACCGTTATCTGAAGTTAATAAAAAGCTTAATGAGTTTTTAAAATACGATGAATATGAATGGCAATATGCTACAAAACAAGCCATTACCTATGAAAAACGTGCAGAAGGTCTTGAATTGGTATTGTATCAATGTCCTGTTTGTAAGTGTGAATTTAATATGGCAGCAGAAGGGGCAGAACTATTTTGTATGCAGTGTAAAGAGCGCTGGTATATGACAGAGTATGGAAAAATGAAGCGTTTAAATCAAAACAAACAAAATGAAATGTCACACGGTAGTATAGATTTTTCGCATATACCTAATTGGTATGAATGGGAAAGAAATCAGGTTATTAAAGAGATTGAAGAGGGTAAATATTTTTTATATGTAAAAGTTAATATTGAGTCATTACCTAATGCGATTAATTTTATAGACTTAGGAGAAGGGAATTTACGACATGATAAAAAAGGGTTTTATTTGACGTTTAAAGATTATGGGGAGTGTGAAGAGAAAATGTTGCATTTTTCATCGGCTTCAATGACTTCCATACATACTGAATATAACTATCGTAAAAAGGGTCAATGTGTGACATTGTCAACTTTAGATAATACGTACTTTTTGTTTCCTAGAGGTGAAGGATTTAATGCTACAAAAATTCAATTTGCAACAGAATATTTATATGAAGTGGAGAAAAAATGTCTAAAAAAGTAAAATATCAATTCGATTTTTTAGAATCACCCAATTTAGGTGATTCCAAAAAAATAACTGGTCAATGGGTGTTTCAAAAAAGCTGATTTTATTGGGGTGGAACTATATATTGACTAATGAATTTTTTTCGAAACACCTTATAATAAATAATAAAAAGTATTTATTTTATATTAATATATGTTAAAATTAAGTTGCAAAGAGTAAGTTAAACATAGAAGCTAAAAGGAGAAGTGTTTTGTAACATGATTGATTATGAGAAGGAGTTAGAAAAGTTTGATTTTTTTGAAATAGATAAAGAATTTATAGATTTACGAAATGAAACCAATAAAAGTGTACAAGCATTTAATTCTACTGTTAAGAAATTTAGAAAAGAACAGAGTGATGTTGTATTTCAAGTTGAAGAAATTATTGAAGTATTAGATGAAATAAAGAGTGGTTTTAATAAAAGTAAGAATCTTGAAAAGACAATTGTTGATAACGAATCTGAAAAACTTCTGTTTGTTAAAGGTCTCATATCTATTCTTGATCAGTTTGAAGACTTCTATAAATTTATGAATAGTTCTGATAATACCTGGAAGTCTCAATTTGATATGGTGTGGAAAAACATAGAAAATATTCTTATGTCTATGGGTATAAGTAGAATTGAAAATATAAATACTATTTTTAATTCAAAGATAAATTCCGCAAAATCAGTTGTAAACAATGACTTTTTACAAGAAGGAATGATTACAGAAGTTTTGAGATGTGGATATATGTATAAATCAAATATAATAAGAAAAGCTGAAGTAGTCATTAACAAAAATTCTAAAGAAGGTGAGATAAATGAGTAGAATAGTTGGGATAGATCTTGGAACTTCTACATCGGAAGTGGCTGTGATAGTTGAAGGAAAACCTTTTGTAATTGAAAATCATATAGGTGATGTTATAACTCCTTCAGTTGTAGGATTATCTGATGAAGGCAATGTTATTGTAGGCAAAGAGGCGAGAGATCAATTATTGTTAAAACCTAATGATACGGTTATTGAAGTAAAAAGGTTAATGGGTAGTGCTGATAATGTTTTAATGGGAGGAAAAAAGTATTCTCCACAAAAGATTTCTTCATACATATTAAGATACCTTGTTGACTGTGCATCAAAACATCTTGGAGAAGAGGTCAAAAGAGCTGTTATTACTGTTCCTGCATATTTTTCAGATGAGCAGAGAAAAAGCGTTGTAGAAGCTGGAAAGCTTGCAGGTATAACAGTTGAAAGGATAATAAATGAGCCTACAGCAGCAGCTTTAGATTATGGAATAGAACATATGGAGGAATGTAGAAACATTCTTATTTATGATCTGGGTGGCGGGACCCTTGATGTAACAGTTCTAGAGATGTTCGAAGGTGTATTGGAAGTAAAGGCAAGTAGTGGAAATAATAAGTTGGGCGGAAAAGATTTTGATCAAAAAATAATTGAGTATCTTTTAGAGATAATTAATACGAAATATGGTATAGATATTTCAAATGATATACGAGCAATGATGCGCCTTAAAGAAGCGGCAGAAAAGTGTAAAATTGCTCTTAGTTCTAGTGAAGAATATACGGTAACTCTTCCCTTTTTGGCAAATGTAAATAATGAACCTATAGCACTTGAAGAGACAATAACAAAAGAAAGTTTTGAAGGTTTTATAAAGGATATGATAGATTCAACATATATACAGATTAAAACGGCACTCTCCGATTCTGGACTTGATTCTAAAGATATTGATATGGTTTTGCTTGTAGGGGGATCAACTCGGATACCTTATGTGAGAGAGTTTATTGAGAGAAAAGTAGGACAACAGCCTCAGTCTTTAGTAGATCCAGACCTTGCGGTAGTTCAAGGTGCTGCGATACAAGCAGCTATATTAAATGATGAGTTGTCTAGTGAAAAGGATATAATGATAACAGATGTGTGCCCGTATACTTTAGGTATAGCAGTGTTAGATTTTATAGGAGGCATGCCTATTGCGGATGCGTATGATGTTATTATTCCAAGAAATGTTACTATACCTGTTCGCAAGGAAAAAATATATGGTACAGTGGCTGATAATCAAACTTCTGTGGAAGTAAAAGTTTATCAAGGTGATTATAAAATGGCATCTCGAAACAATTTATTAGGTAAATTTAAATTAGACGGGATTCCAGAAGCACCTGCATTTGAACAAAAGGTAAATGTATCGTTTTCATATGATGTCAATGGTATTTTAAATGTTGAGGGTAGAATTGTAAGTACTGGAGAAAAAGCAAATCTAACGGTGGAAACTACTGGTGTTTCAATGGAAGAGGAAGTTGACCTTGATGAGTGGATTAATTCGCCTGTAGCGAAAAAATATCGTGCTGTCATCAAAAAAGCAGAGAGAATGCTTAAAATTGAAGATGATGGTTTTGAATTAGTTGAGCTGGAAGATTTGCTTGTAGAAATCAAAAAGAGTATTATTAGCAATGATAGTGTTGAAGTTATTGACAATTTGAAAGATGAAATATCAGACCTTATAATCCAGTTATCGGAGGAAGAGGATGACTAATAAAATTTCAATGTTGTATTATAATATGGGCTTAGAAATGATAAGATCAGGTAGAGTACAAGATGCTATGTGTATGCTTAAAAAATCTGTAAGCCTAAAAGATACAAATGTTGAAGCGTGGAATTTGTTGGGACTCTGTTATTATAAGGTTTGTAGACTTGAAATGGCACAATACTGTTGGAATCAAAGCTTAAAGATTGACAGTATTGAAAACGATGCTCAAAGGTATATAAAAGAACTTCAACCCATTATAAAAGAAGCTAAGGAAATTGATGCAAAGGTTCGAAAGTTGGTATTAGAAAAAAACTTTAAGCAAGCAGATAAATTGTTTGAAGGTAGTGTACTAAAACAAAATCTTGGTGAGTGCTCAGAGGTTAAAAATTTTGAAGGAATATTAAAAAGACTATCGGGAGATAGAAAAAAAGCTTTAAATCTATGGGAAAGTGCATTACAAACAGAAGACAAAATTAGTAGTGATACCTTTCGGTATATTGCAAGTGAAAGGGAAAAGAAAAGTTTGTTTTCTAAAGTGATTTATACAATTTTTAAGAGGTAGGTAGATATGAAGAATTATTATTCAACTCTTGAATTATCAAAGGATGCTAGTGTAGGTGAGATAAAAAAAGCATATTTTGCCTTTGTAAGAAAATATCCTCCGGACAGATATCCGGAGGAGTTTATGAAGATCAGGGAGGCTTACGAAGTTTTAAGTGATGAAAGCACTAGAGAGCAATATGATAAGGTAAGTAGTATGCCTGAAATTGTAAACAAATTTTTCGAGGAAGGCAAAGAAGCTCTTGAAATGGGAGATTATTCTAGAGCAATTGGATTGCTAGAGCGCGTTACAGAACTATATCCTGGATTTTCTGTGGTTGAGGGGCTTTTAGGTGATGCTTATAAAGCTAATGGAAATTCTGGTAAAGCCATTAAGGTATTTGAGGGGTTAGTGAAAAAGGAACCCCAAAATGCAGGATATGCCGGAAAGCTGGCAATGATTTATCATGACAGAGGTTGGCGTAAAAAGGCTGTAAAACAGTATAAAATTGCCTTGAAACTTGATGAAGATAATATATCTCTTTGGGCTGGATTGGTAGAATGCCTTTCAAAAGGTAATAAATACAAAGAAGCTGAAGCGTTTATTAATAAAGCATTAGAGCGAAGTAAAGATAAAGGTTGGGATAACCTTGGACTATATTATTTGTTGATCCAAATAGATATTGTTTTGGGTAGAGTAGAAGACTTAGATAAACACATTGAAGAAATGAAGGAAAAGGCAAAGGAAAATGATGTTGAAAAAAGCAATGTTGGGTGGTTTTTTGCACACATAGCTGTAGGACTTGAAAGTATGCGTATGAATAAATTGGCAGAAAGGTTTATAAATGCTGCTGTTGAATTAGATCCAGAAAACGAAGAAATCAAAAGAATAAGTAGTGATAATGGAGAATACCAAAGTCTACTAGAACTTAATGACGATGAATCTGTAGATATCATTTTTGATGATTTGTTTGAACTTGAAATATCCCAATGCGATTGTGATGATTGTAAAATGGCCAAGTTCGAGATTGAAATGACAATTATATCTGAAATTGATTTGTATAGAGAAGATCTTATTCATATAAGAAAATATTATCCTGAATTATATAAATTAAAAGGAGATTTTTTTAACAAGGTTTTAGATGAAAAGAAGTATGTAAAATTGGCAGAAGAGTATATAGTGAAAATTAGAAAATACAATAAGCTTTTTCCAGATTATTTTGAGGATGAACTTTTTGAGGAGAATGAACCAGTAGTAAGAGAGGGGAGAAAAATAGGAAGAAATGAACCTTGTCCTTGTGGAAGTGGCAAAAAGTACAAAAAATGTTGTGGCAAATAAGGCAAGTACAAATAAATGACTGATTAATTGGAGTTTCAAAAAACTTGATTTAATAGTTTTTGTAAGTTAACTATTGGAATATTTTTTTGAAACTCCCTAGGTTGTTAAGTTTTTTTGTCGCTTAGAGAAGGGAGTCTAATAATATGATGACAATACTGCTGGTAATTATATATGCATCTTTCATAAGCTTAGGTTTACCTGATTCTGTACTGGGTTCTGCCTGGCCATCAATGTATCTTGACTTAGGAGTGTCGGTATCTTATGCTGGTGCAATTTCAATGATAGTTGCTGGAGGTACCATCATATCTAGTTTCTTTAGTGTAAAAGTAATAAGGAGATTTGGAACAGGAAAAGTGACTGCTGTAAGTGTTTTGATGACAGCAATTGCGTTATTAGGGTTTGGCATATCAAAAAGTTTTATATTTTTGTGTGTGTTTTCAATTCCCTTAGGACTAGGTGCAGGATCAGTTGATGCTGCTTTAAATAATTTTGTGGCGCTTCATTATAAGGCAAGGCATATGAGTTGGCTGCATTGCTTTTGGGGAATTGGTGCGACAATCGGACCATTAATTATGGCATATTATTTGAATAAAAGTGGTTGGGGGCTAGGCTACAAAGCAATAGGTTTTATTCAAGTTTTTTTAGTAATCATACTATTTGCGTCTTTGCCTTTGTGGAAAAAGGTTGAACAAAGGAGAGCAAGTAGCGGTGAGGATGAAAATAGTGATTTGGGATTTAGAGAATTGTTAAAAATAAAAGGAGCAAAATATGCATTTTTAGCATTCTTTTTTTACTGCTCTTTAGAGTCGACCTGTGGATTGTGGGGAAGTAGCTTTATGGTTCTTGACAGAGGGATTTCTCCTCAAGTTGCAGCCGGGTGGATAGCCCTGTTTTATATGGGGATAACTTTTGGGCGTTTTATATCAGGGTTTCTTATGATTAAAATAAGTGGATCTAAAATGATACAAATAGGTCAAGTTATTATAGTTGTTTCAGTTATATTAATGTTGCTTCCTATAAGTGATATATTTTTAGCGGTGGCGTTGTTTTTTATAGGTGTAGGGTGTGCACCGGTATATCCTTGCATGATTCATCAAACACCGGAGAAATTTGGCACTAAACTATCCCAAGCTATGATTGGAGTTCAAATGGCATGTGCATATATAGGGACTACTTTTATGCCTCCACTATTTGGTCTTATAGCAGATAATATTTCAATAGCTTTATATCCCTACTTTCTTATGTTTATGTTTGTTTTTATGATTTTCATGACGGAAGGTTTGAGAAGGACTGGATTTAAAAAAGCTTCAAGTTAGATTGTAGTGCCTAAAAAACAGAAGTTATTTTAAGGGTATTAGGAGTTAAGCGCAGGAGAAGTGCACTTGTGAAATAAAAATCGGCACTAAGGCAGTTTCAAAGTTATTAATTGAACTTACCTAACATCTAACTTGAAGCATATGATAGTAGGAGTACTTTCCCCTAATTATTAAACTTTTCTTTTATTTTAATAGATATTTCTTCGTCTAACTCAGAGAGTTTTTCATTTACTTTTGTATCTATTTTAATTTTGATTTTGCTTTTGCCGTTCTCAATTTCTTCTTCCTTTATTGCATTGAGCATGTCTTGTACTTCTTTTGATTTTTCTTTGATTTTAATTTTTGCAGCATCTGTTTCATTATTTGCATATTGTTCAAGTGTATTCTGAACTTCATTAATGTATTCATCGACATACTGTTCAGTTTCAGCTAAAGCTTCCTGTTTTGCCTGTTCAAGAGCATCGCTTGAAGTTTGAGCAGTTTGAGTGGCAAGAGAATCGGTCTTTTGTTTTATAAGATCGATAATGTCAATGCCTACAGCATTAGCAATAAGAAACTGCGATGCAATTACAAAAGCTACTGTAATAAAAATCACTTTTTTCTTTTGTTTCATCTACATTCTCCTCCTATTGGTGAATTTATGCTACAAATTCAGTAATTAGTACCATTGAACTTTCGTCTGTGCCTTATATTTAAAGGTAAATATATATTCGGTACAAGTTAATTCTCGTATAAAATAGATGAAAAGTTAACCGGTAAATGTAGCCAATTCAAGGCATACTAAGATTATCATTGTAATTATTAGTGATGTATAATAAAATATAATAAATCTAAAAAATGAAATTTTGCTGGAGGTCATATGCTGCTTATAAAAAATGGGAAAGTACTCACTATGACAGGTGTTGAGTACGATAACGGATATGTTCTGATTGATGAGGGGAAAATAGTTGAAGTTGGAAGAGGCAAAAAGAGTATTAGAGGCAAAAAGGATATTGATATTATAGATGCAGAAGGTAAATATGTATTGCCGGGGTTTATTGATGCCCACTGCCATGTAGGAATGTGGGAAGATTCTGTAGGATTTGAAGGCGATGACGGTAATGAAATGACAGACCCTGTTACACCACATTTGCGTGCAATTGATGCGGTTTATCATTTCGATAGATGCTTTAGGGAAGCTTTGGAAAATGGAGTTACCACTGTTGTAACAGGACCTGGTAGTGCAAATGTTATTGGGGGGCAGTTTGTTGCATTAAAGACTTTTGGAAGGCGAATAGAAGAGATGATAATTAAAGATCCTGTGGCGATAAAGGTTGCTTTTGGTGAAAACCCTAAAACGGTATACAATGACAGGAAACAAGCACCCTCAACGCGTATGGCAACAGCGGCACTGCTTAGAGAAAGCCTTATGAGAGCAAAGGAATATAAGGAGCTTTTGGACGAATATAATAATGACAAGGAAAATGTAGATAAGCCCGAGTATGACATAAAAATGGAGGCGTTACTTAAGGTGCTTGATGGACAAATACCTGTTAAGGCACATGCTCATAGAGCTGATGATATAATAACGGCTATAAGGATTGCTAAAGAGTTTGATATAAGACTTACTATTGAGCACTGTACAGAGGGGCACCTTATTAAAGATATTTTGTTGGAGGAAGGAGTGTCTGCTATTGTAGGTCCTATACTTTCAGACCGTTCAAAGATAGAGCTTCGTAATATGAGCATTAAAACTCCGGGAATACTTTCAAAAGCAGGTATAAAGACTGCTATAATGACAGATCACCCTTGTATTCCCGTACAATATCTATCACTGTGTGCGGCATTAGCAGTAAGAGAGGGAATGGATGAGGGTGAGGCTCTTAAAGCAATTACAATTAATGCAGCGCAGCTCACAGAAATTGACAAAAGGGTAGGTAGCCTTGAAAAAGGTAAGGATGCTGATGTTATAATAATGGATGGACATCCTTTGGAACTTAAGACAAGGGTTGTTACAACTATAATAAGCGGACAAGTAGTTTATGAAAGGAAAGAAGATGAAACAAATTAAGACCTGTTCTCCCGATGAAACGATGAAAGTTGGCAGGGCATTAGGAAGTATTTTAAAAAGAGAAGATGTAGTGTGTTTGATTGGCGATTTAGGTACCGGCAAAACTGCTTTTACAAACGGCATAGCATCTGCTTTAGGAATTGAGGAGTATATAACAAGCCCTACTTTTACTATTGTTAATGAGTATAAGGAAAAATTACCTCTTTATCATTTTGATGTATATAGAATAGCAGACTCTGATGAGATGTATGATATAGGATTTGAGGAGTATCTCTATGGGGATGGTGTTGTGGTAATTGAGTGGGCTGAATTGATAGAAGATATTTTGCCTGATGAGATTATTTTAGTGAAAATTACAAAGAATCTTAATCTAGGTGTGGATGTAAGAGAGATAGATATTGAGTTTATTGGTGAAAAGTATAAAAATTATATAGAAAGATTAGAAATTTTTGAGCTTTAGTTATTGGAATAATATGGTTCGTGATGATTAAATGCTCCCGTTATTTGATTTTATTTTTAACAAACAGATACACATATGTATATAAAAGTAAATAAGTATAATGTAATAGACTTTTTATAATTTAAAAATCTGTATAGTATGAGAGGTTTTATATATGAAAGTACTTGCTATTGATACATCGACAGAAGTTGCGGCTGTTGCGTTGATGGAGGATGAAAAACTTTTAGGTGAATATTCTATAAATAATAAAAAGACCCATTCTCAGAAGTTGATGGTTATGATTGATGAAATTATGAAGGACTTAATGCTTAAACCATCGGATATTGATGTGTATGCGGCTTCGACAGGTCCAGGGTCTTTTACAGGGCTTAGGATTGGCGTTACGACGGCAAAGGCCATGGCTTATGCGACTAATAAACCAGTTGTAGGAGTTCCAACATTAGATGCCCTAGCATATAATATTGTTACAAGTAAATTTATTATCTGCCCTATTTTAGATGCTAGAAACAGTCAGGTATATACTTCACTTTATGAAGTAAAAGACAACAGACTTGAGAGGATTACAGAGTATATGGGGATACCTGTTTGTGAACTTGTAGAGATTATTAATAAAAAGAATAGGAAGGTAATATTTACAGGTGATGCAATCAATTTGCATGAAGAATATTTTATGTCAGTACTTGGAGAAAATTGTGATTTTGCACCTCCAGCAAATAGGCTTCAAAGAGGAGCTTCGGTAGCTGAGCTTGCACTTATTATGGCTAAAGAAGGAAAAACTACAAGCAGCTTTGAATTGGTACCCTATTATTTAAGAAAATCTCAAGCTGAAAGACAGCTAGAGAAGAAACTAAGTGCTAAAGGTGAAAAGTGATGGGTATTGGTAATATTCAAGTTTCTAGGTTGACTCTAGATGATGTTGATGATGTGATGGTAGTTGAAAGACTTAGTTTTAAAGTACCCTGGTCAAGGAATGCTTTTATTGAGGAAGCCACAAATAATAAATTTGCAAGATATATTGTAGCTAAGGTAAATGGTAAAGCAGTTGGTTATGCAGGTTTATGGAAAGTTTTTGATGAAGGACATATTACAAATGTGGCTGTGCATCCTGAATATAGGAGAAACGGTGTGGGGTATATGCTGGTAAAAAGCTTGATTGAAATGGCAGAACAAGAGGATATTACTAGAATGACTTTAGAAGTTCGAAAAAGTAATGTTTTGGCACAAAATCTATATATGAAATTTGGCTTTAAGGTTGAAGGCTTTAGAAAAGAGTACTATGCCGACAATAAAGAGGATGCAATAATAATGTGGAAAGAAAACACTATATAAAAATTTTAGCGAAAAATATAGGCCAAAATCCGACATAAATATACAGAATAAAAAAGGATTTTCTGTGCTTTAGTAGAATATAGTGTCTTATAACTATAAAAAGTTTATTATTGTATATTTTTACTCGTTCCTTAGTACTAAAAATGGTGCATAAAGGGGGAAACATTATGCCGCGAACAACCAAATTATCTTATAAAAAGCTTAGAAAAGAATGTGACCCAAAGACTTTTAATTTTAATGATACTTCCGAACTTAAGGCGCTAGAAGATATTATTGGACAAGAAAGAGCAGCAAAAGCCATGCGGTTCGGGTTAAAAATAAAGACCCGTGGATATAACATCTTTATGTGTGGACCAACAGGGACAGGAAAGACTAGTTATGCCCAAATCTATGTAAAGAAATTTGCCAATAGGGCTAAAACGCCGGATGATTGGTGTTATGTATATAATTTTGACAACCCTAATCAACCTACTGCACTTAATTTACCTGCAGGTTTGGGAAAGATATTTCATGACGATATGGAGAACTTTATAAAAGTTTTGCAGATGGAAATATCAAAAGCTTTTGACAGTGAGGATTATGAGAGGGAGAAGACATCGATAGCAAAAGAATATCAGTCGAGAAGAAACGATCTTTTGGAGAAATTAAACGAGGATGCTGAAAAACAAGGTTTCAAGGTAAAAACAACTAATACCGGGATATATTTTCTTCCTATAGTTGAAGGTAAAACCATATCTGAAGAGGAATATGGTGATTTAGATGAGAAGCTTAAACATGAAATAACTGAGAAGTCTAATATTGTACAAATTGAAACTCTAGATATAATTAGAAAAATAAAGGCCATAGAAAAGGAAGCTGAAGAGAAAGTTTCGGAATGGGAAAATAAAATTGCTTTATTTGCTGTTGGCATGCATATAAATGATCTTAAGGAGAAATATCAAGATTATAAGAAGGTTCTTGAGTTTTTGGAAAATGTTCAAGAAGACATACTTAAAAATCTTGATGAATTTAGAGAAGAGGAATATAACGATGAACAACAGATGATGCTACTTCCATTACTTAGGGGTTCAGATGGTTCGCCTACGGATAAGTACAGAGTCAATCTCTTAGTTGATAACAGTAAGCTTAAAGGTGCACCGGTAGTAGTTGACTTTAATCCTACTTTTTTTAATTTATTGGGTAAATTAGAGTATGAAAATGAATTTGGAACAATGACCACTGATTACACTATGATAAAAAGTGGACTTTTCCATCAGGCTAATGGTGGATATCTTATACTTCAAGCAAAGGATGTTTTAAGTAACATACAGGCTTGGGAAGTACTAAAGAGAGTGTTGCGTACAAAACAGATTTTGATTGAAAACATGAAAGAGCAAATGGGATTAGTAGCTGTTTCAACTCTAAAACCAGAACCTATTCCTGTTGATATAAAAGTTATTTTAGTGGGAAGCGAATATCTTTATCAGGCATTATATGAGTTTGATGAGGATTTTAAAAAGCTCTTTAAATTAAAAGTTGATTTTGATGCTGAAATGGATAGAAATAAGGAAAACACAAAGAAATTGGCAAAATTTATAAATTCCTTTTGCGAAAGAGAAGGAACTATTCATTTTGATAAAACAGGTGTTGCCAAAGTAGTTGAATACAGTTCAAGACTTGTAGAGGATCAGACAAAACTGTCAACAAGGTTTAATGACATAGTGGAGATATTGTGTGAGTCTGCTGCATGGGCTGAAATTGAAGGTGGTAGTTTGGTTGACTCTCAGCATGTGAAAAAAGCTATTTCGGAGAAGATACATCGTTCTAACAAGTATGATAAAAAGATTTTGGAGAGTATTCAAGACGGTACAATTATTTTAGATACAGATAGAGAAGTAGTGGGTCAGATAAATGGACTTACAATACTTGATGTGGGCGACTATTCCTTTGGTAAACCATCAAGAATAACGGCCAATACTTTTATGGGTGAAAGTGGTATTGTAAATATTGAAAGAGAAGTAGAAATGAGTGGAACATCTCATTCAAAAGGTGTATTTATACTAAGTGGTTATATCGGGCAGAAATATGCACAGGAAATTCCTTTGACTCTCACAGCAAGTTTGTGTTTTGAGCAGTTATATGGTGGTGTTGACGGTGATAGTGCATCTAGTGCAGAACTTTATGCAGTACTGTCAAGTTTGGCAGATGTACCAATAAAACAGTATATTGCGGTAACAGGTTCTGTAAATCAGAAAGGTGAAATACAACCTATAGGAGGGGCCACAGAAAAGATTGAGGGGTACTTTGAGTTGTGCAAACTCCGTGGGCTTGACGGAAGACATGGAGTTATAATACCTTATCAAAATATAAAAAATCTTGTTTTAAATGATGAGGTGGTAGAAGCCGTAAAGGAGAAAAAATTTAGTATCTATGCAGTTAAAAAAATAGACGAAGGTATTGAAATTTTGACGGGTATGAAAGCCGGTGAGAAGAAAGAAAATGGTGATTATCCGAAAGGAACAATAAATTATCTTGTATATGAGAAGCTTAAGAAATATGCGCAGACAGCTGCATGTTTTTATAAGGATGATAAGAAATTAAATGATTAGGTAAGATCAAATAAAAACTTTGCAACTCCTTTAGAAGTTTGTTTAGGTACAGTTTTTGATTTTGCAACATATTATTCCAAGAACTTAAGCTCCGAGACTAAGAGAATGTAAACTCGTTACGGGTCGAATCAAAACTTGCTTCGCGAAGAAAAGTGATTCGACTAGTCCTTCGCTTCGTTAACATTCTCTAAGCCTCTACGCAATGTTATTTCCATGATATGTTGCAAAAAGGTTAATCACATCCAATTTGCTTTGATAAAATATACAGGGCCTTTTATCTCTATAGAGATAGAAGGTCTTATTATATTTCAAATAAGGTGAAAAATTAAAAGTATAGTATTTAGAAAATGGAAAACAAATTTTTCAAGGGTCAATTGTAAATTTTTTGATATCACTTACTTTAGGATTTTTTGATTAAATAATGGGTATATAATAAATATAGTGTAGATAAGGAAAGGGGAAAGAATGATGGATGGGAAAAGAAATTACTTAAGATGTGATAATATATCAGGTGAAGGGACTTTCTGTGATAATTTAGGCGATAATTCTAAAATGTTTAAAGTATTGAATTTATCTGGTTCTGGAATTTTAATAAAATCAAAAAAGAAGCTTGATATAGATGATGAGGTAGAAATGAAGATAGATTTTGCCGGGTATATAAATGAAAAGCAAATAGAACTTATCGCAAAGGTGGTACGTCAAGATTCTGCTGGAGAAGATTTTTTATATGGAATGAAGTTTGTTGACATTTCCCATGAGGCAAGGGTTGAAATAGACGAAATAATGAAATTAAGTTGTAGCAGAGAGCACTATAGTAGTTTGAAAAATTGCGATCATGATCAATGCACTTTTTTAAAGTAGTAGAATATTACTTGTTTTTGTCGAATTTAAAAAATATTAAAGAAATAATATGTAGTTATTTCCTGGGAAATGTAGAAGTATGATAAAAAAAGTAATCACTTATTTTTTGGTTTTGCTCAAAATAAAAATCTAAGTTAATATTGTATACCGTAGCACAAATCTGTAAGATAAGTATTGATTTTTGCTACGGTATACAGATATTGAATTAGCCTTCATAAGCTGAAATTATTCTATCCATAAGATTATTCCAGTCTTCATCTATAGTGCAGAGTTCGGGATGTTTTAGGTAATACTCAACTGTTTTCTTAATGCCTTTTGCAAACGGTATTTCCGCTTCAAACTCAGGAACGAAGCTTTTTATTTTTGAATTGTCGATGACAATACTATAGGACTTATCTCCTAGCAGAGCACCCTCTAGTTCAGGCTCGATGGAAATAATAAAATCCGAAGGAATGTGTATAATATTTGGCTCAATTCCCGCCGCTTGACCTATTGCTCTGTAGATCTGATCCCAAGTCAGAACTTCATCGGAGGTAATGTGAAATGCATCTCCTATTGATTTTTTATTTCCGAAAAGTCCAACAAAACCTTTTGCAAAATCTTTATTATGTGTCATCGTCCAAAGGGATGTGCCATCACCGTGTACGATGATTTTTTTGCCGTTTTTCATTCTATCAACAAGGGACCATGGGTGCTCCCAACTGTTTAAGGCAGCAGGTATCATGGATAGTCCATAGGTGAAAGAAGGTCTTACAATAGTTACAGGAAAACCGTTTTTACTATACTCTTCGGTCACTATTTTTTCACATTCAATTTTGTCCCTTGAATATTGCCAATAGGGATTTTCCAATGGTGTAGATTCTGTGACAATATAATGTGAAGGTGGTTTTTGATATGCTGATGCTGAACTGATAAAAATATATTGGTCTGTTTTATTTTTAAATATTTCAATATCTGCTTTTAAATGCTCAGGTGTGAATGTTATCCAATTAACTACTACGTCAAAATAGTGATTTTTAAGTGTTTCACAACAAGATTTAGTGTCTCTTATATCTCCGGTTATCAGTTTTGCACCTTTAGGAATAAATTCTTTGCGTGTTCCGCGATTTAATAGATAGAGTTCATGACCCTTTTCAATTACATAACGTGATACACCTTCACTTATAACACCAGTGCCTCCAACAAACAAAACTTTCATATAATCAACCATTCCTTTCTGTAAGTTTTGTACTCTTCCTTATTAACTATATTATAAAACTTTGTGTTTGGCTATATTCATTAGGGTTAATAAAGAAAAATTAAATAAAAACTTTATATTTGTGCTGAAATGGCATTTAAAAAACTTCAAATCAGATTAATGTGAAAATTTTTTTCATGCGTTTAACGTGAAAATTCAGCAAATCCATGTTGACAGAAAGCTTTTCATATGGTATATTATGTTTGAAAAGAATAGAAATGGAGATGCAGTGTCAGCGATAATAATATATGTGAAAATTGTCATAAATACGGTGTATGTCAGATGTAGTTTGTTTTGTCTATGGAAGAACAATCTCATTATTACAATTTTATTCCTCAAGGATTTGATATTCAAGATGTTTTAAAAAACTTCGGAAAGCAATGGGAATTGAACTTTGCATTAGAATCAAATAAATTAGCAAGCAAATGTACGTACAACAAACTTCCAATTAGAAATCTCTCTAAAGTAGATGTATTTATGCGTCTTGCAGATGTTTTTCAGCTCACAAAAAAACTTATTACTCACTGTCAGAAGAAATATTATGGAGAAGATTACTTTAAGCAAAAATCAGCAACTTTTGAGAAACTGATTTACCAAAGAGAGTATCATGTGGAAACTGTTTGATAAAGAATTTACTAAAATATAAAATTAATAATCTGGGATATAAAAAGTCGACTTTCGATATGCCTTATTAAACTATACTATTAAGTTTTCTAAGTAGTGCTACGCAAGTATTAATCTATACATTTAACAAATATTAACAGAATAAATATTCATTTAACTGAATATTTATTCTGTTAAAAATAAAAAATATTCGTTTTGTAATAGACTCTAGTATATAAATATCAGATGCATCTAAAAAGTCTAATTAACAATATCGTGTATATAGCCGCTTATCATTGCAATTAATAAAGCAAAAAAAAGAATTATGAATGGGATAGTTTTCTTGTTTTTCTTTAAGCGGAGCTTATTAATAATTTCAGATAACAGAAAAACCAAAGTAACTATCATACATTGTACAGATAATTCATTACGAATAATATCTATAAATGATATTAGTACATAACACCCCATACTGATAAGTACACTTCTATTTAAAAACTTGTATTTAATTTTATAATTCTCATCGCTATCTTCACTATTGTTAAGCTTAACTCTTTCTGACTTTTCTATCATTTAAAATACATCAACCTTTCCAAGACCATATACTGCTGCTACGCCACCTACAAGTAATATTCCAGCAGCTACAGCATTTACAGTAGCAACTTTAATTCCAATTGAAAGCATTACTCCTGAAAGTTTACCGCACACCGTAGCAAAACCATACACAGCAAGCAAATGCCAATTAGGACAGGCTTTATCAAGAATGTAACCTACACCAGCTACAATTGTAACTAATCCAGCGAGATTTCTTACAAATCTTTTACCACTCCAAGAAGCACCTCCATCAACATAAGTCATCTCATCCTCAGTAACTACCACAAAATTCTTTGGCATTACCATTGTTCCATCATAAGTCATTGTCATATTCATGACCATCCTTTCTAAATAATTTTCTTAAAAATTTTGTTGCCTATTTGTTGCCTATATGTTGTACACCATATAAGCATATATGCAAACACTTTAGGCCTTAAAGCGTTCACACTAAATTAAATAATTATATTTACTAAAACCAATATTTTTTCTTACACAAAGATACAAATTCCACACATAATAGATAGATATTTGCTTTTTTTTACAATACCATATCAGACCCTGATTTTCAATACTAAAATCAAAAAATTATCCCAAATAATATCCATTTGCTTTATTTCTAAATAAAAATTTCCAAAATAATATTATCGTTAAGTGCTGAATCTCCTGCACAAAACAAAAATAGCATCACAAACTTAAGGTTAAAAGAATTTATTCTTTAAAAACAGTCCTCATATTTTGGCATTTCATCACAAGTTTCATAATTAGGAAAAACATTATTAGAATTGTGTCCTTCATAATTACCATCTTTATTTTTGCCCATATTATAATTTCTGTTTTTATTATTTCCAATTAAATAAATAGTTACATATTTGATAAAAATTCGACAAATTCATGTTGACAGAAAAATTTTGCTATGGTATATTATGCTTAAAAAAATGGATAGAATTAGGTATACATATTAATCTATATAGGGGACAAAATGAAGTGAAATATACATTTGTTAAACAGCATGATGCGACAGATTGTGCAGCGGCGTGTCTTGCGATGATTTGTCTGCATTACAAAAAAGAAACTACTATAACAAAACTTAGAGATATAATGAGTACCGATTTGAAGGGGACAAATCTAATTGGATTGAAGAATTGTTGTGATGAATTGGGTTTTACTTCACAGGCAGTTAGAGTTGATAAAGAAGGGTTCTTGAGTAAATTTACTCTTCCATGTATTGCAAATGTTATAACAAAAGAGGGACTCAGTCATTTCATTGTTATATTTAAGATTACAAAAACACATGTTGTAGTTGGTGATCCAGCAAAGGATTTGTTGAGGCTCGAGATAGATGAATTTTACAAGAACTTTACAGGTGCCTTGCTTATATTAAAGCCTAATCAGGATTTTGCGAGTGGTAAAATAAGGGGAGAGAAGATATTTAATAGATTTCTTAAGCTTTTACTGCCGCAGAAGAGACTTTTTATATATTCTATACTTGCGTCAATAATATTGACGGTATTAGGTATAGTGTCTTCGTTATTCAATAAAGTTATAATGGATGAGATATTGCCATACCAGTTAAAAGGCATGTTGGTATCTGTTTTAATAATATTTGTGGTTATAGCAGTTACCCAGGTTATAATTGGTTTTGTAAGGCAGTGGATGATGATATACCTATCGCAAAAGATAGACATACCTTTGTTGTTAGGTTATTTTGAGCATGTCTATAAACTTCCAATGAAGTTCTTTGCATCAAGGAAAACAGGAGATATTATAACAAGGTTTTCCGATGCATTTACCATAAAGGATATATTTACAAATATAGCTTTGACGCTGATTATGGATATTTCTATGGCATTAATAACCGGTGTTATTCTTTTTAAAATGAATGTCACCCTCTTTGTTGTGATTATATTTCTTACAGTTATAAGTATAGGTTTGGTATTTGTATTTAAGCAGCCTTATAAAAAACTTAATGAGGAACAGATGCAACAATCTTCTATATTGAATTCACAGATAATTGAGGGATTGAGGGCTGTTGAGACCATTAAGGGAAATGCAAATGAAGAAATAGAGCTTCAAAACATTGAGAGAGAATATATAAGATCTCTTAGAATAGGCATTAGGGGTGGAATGTTATCAAATGTGCAGGGCTCAATATCTAGTCTTGTTCAGACTGTTGGGAATTTGGCATTAATGTATTTTGGTGTTATGCAGGTTATTAATAACGATATAACGTTAGGAAGCATGATGGCATTTATGACACTGTCAGGATATTTTATGGATCCTGTTGGAAGACTTGTACAGTTGCAATTGCAGATACAAGAGGCAAATATATCTATGAAAAGAATTACAGAAATTTTAGATAGTGAGAGAGAACAGGAAAATGGACATTATCAAGATATAGAGAAAATAGAAGGAGATATTGAAGTTAAGAATATAACTTTTAGATATGGTAATAGAAAACCTGTGCTAAAAGACCTTTCTTTTAAAATACCTAAAGGCAAAAAAGTAGCTTTAGTTGGAAGCAGCGGAAGTGGTAAATCAACTATCGCAAAATTATTGCTTAAATATTATGAACCAGAAAAAGGAGAAATACTGATAGATGGCGTGGATATAAATGAATTTAGCAATAGATCTCTTAGGAATGCTATTTCATATGTACCACAAAGTATTGAGCTTTTTTCTAAAAGTATCTATGACAATATAAGGGTGACAAAGATGAATGCCTCTTTAGATGAAGTAAAGGCGGCGGCTAAAGAAGCTGATGCTCATGAGTTTATAAAGAAGCTTCCTATGCAGTATTATACTTATCTTGAGGAATCAGGTAACGGACTTAGTGGTGGCGAAAAACAAAGAATTGCTCTAGCAAGGGCATTTTTGAAAAAGAGTGAATTTTACATATTGGATGAGTCCACAAGTAACCTTGATTTTGCAACGGAAGGTATAATTTTTGATATGATTTACAATAAGTTTAAGAATAAATCTATGCTGATTGTCGCCCATAGATTAGCAACTATTAAGAACTGTGATGAGATTATTGTTGTTGATAAGGGTGAGATTGCTGAGAAGGGGACTCATGAGGAGTTATTGGAATTGCAGGGTAAGTACTATCAGCTTTGGGAGATGCAGCAGGGGAATATAGTTATTAGAGATGATGAGGAAGAAATGAAAGAAGAAATAGTATGTGTTGATGAGGATGAGATGTGTTATTAAGGGTGTTACATTAATGCTAACATACAATGATAGTGCTTGGTTGTAAACAAGTGCTGGAAAAATTTAATTTTAAGGAGGCAAATAGAAATTAAGTTACTGTACAATAAAATAGAAAGTATGTTAGTAAGCAAAAATTATTAATTTATGCTTTTGGGAGGTTGTAATGAAAAAAGAAAAGATACAAACAAGTTATAATAAGACTTTGAAATTAACAAATGTATTAATACAGGAAGTTGATCTAAAAGAGAGTGAAGGTCTAGATAAAGAAGTTTTGCGAATGGAAAACTATTTAAAAAATAAAGGAGCACAACCTATTGGGCCACTTATTCAATATATGGAAGTTGAAGGTGGTGGGGAGGACATTAAGTTAACTATAAAACTTATGATGCAATCAAATACATTCATACACAATATTGAAGAGCCATATAAAATGGAATCAATAATAAGAGTAAAAAATTGTATGTATGCAAGATACACTGGAGAAGAAAGCAAGCTAAAGTTTGCATATGATAAAATCAACTTAATAGCTTTTGAAGAAGATATTCCATTAAAAGGTGATTGTTATACCATATTTGTAAGTTCAAATGATGACAATATAATTGCAGATGTATTTATGGAGCGTGCGGATAATGAGTAAGCAGGTTAAAAGCTTTGAGGAATTAAAAGACAGCAGGTTGCTTTATGATAAAAAGCTTCCTGAGCTTGGCTATATAATAATAGCAGCTGTTATTGCATTAATAATAGCTGTTGTTATTTGGAGCTTTGTAACACCTAAAATAGATATAATCAAAGCAAATGGTACTGTACAGAGCATCAATAAAAACTATGTGATGGCACCATATAGCGGCAAAATAGTAGACATAAACATAGAAGAAGGAAAATATGTTGAAAAGGGTGAGGTGCTGTTAACTGTAAAGAGTACAGATTTTGATTTGCAGGCTAAGCAATTGGAAGGAAAGAAGGAACTTTATATAGAAAGTATAAAGCAATATAAAAGATTAGTGGAATCTATAAAAGATGATGTAAACTATTTTGTTGAAGGGGAAGAAAAGGACAACCTCTATTATTTCCAATTTGAAAATTATAAAAGTCAGATTGCACAGCAGAAAGTTGATGTAGGAACATATAAATCATATGGTTATACTGATGTGCAAATTGAGAGTGAAATCGAAAAAAATCAAAGTAAAATAACTGAGATTTACTACTCTACTCTAAAATCAGTAGAGGATTCTATACAACAGTACCAGAATGAATTGACCAATATAGAAATTCAGCTTGAAGCAGTTGGAAATGGACAGGAAGAATATCAGGTACAAGCTAATGCTACAGGTAAAATACATATGATGGCAGAATACAAAGAGGGAATGGTGGCACAGGCAGGAAGTGCAATTGCCAATATTGCATCGCAGCAGGATGAGTATAAAATACAAGCTTATGTAGATTCCAATAGCATAGCACGTATTTCTATGGGAGATAAAGTTAATATTGCTGTTTCGGGATTAGCTCAGACCGTATATGGAACAATTTCTGGCAAAGTAGTAAGGATGGATAGTGACATAACTACGGACAATGAAAATGGAAATAGTTTTTTTAAGGTTGATATAGTGCCGGACAATACATATATAATAAGTAAAAAAGGTTATAAGGTCAATCTTTCTAACGGAATGCCTGTAGAGGCACGAATTCAATATGATCAGGTGACTTATTTTGATTATGTAATGGAATCATTAGGTATATTGACAAGATAGGAGTTCTGATATGGTAAAGAAACATATAACATGGTTTATAATAGCTTTAGTAATGTTTTTACAGATTAATAGTTGTATCTACATTTTTGCAGAGCAAAATCCAGATACAAATGTGGATGGTGGTGTGCAAGTAACAGAGGAAGTTAAGGGTATTGAAATTGAAGAGGATATAGAGGTGGATAGCACACAAGAAGGTGTTGAGAAAGAGAATATAAAACAAGATGATGAGGAACAAAGTAAGAAGGAAGGTATTACAAAAGAAGATGAAGAAAAGGAAGAAAGCACAAACAAGGAAAGTGGATTAGAAGAAAGTGAAAAAACAGAAAAAGTAGAAGGTGCTATAGAAGAAGTTGTTGAAGAAGGTAATACCGCAGAAACTAAAGAAGAAATCATTGAAGAGGACAATAAAGAAAAAACAAAAGAAGATACTACAGAGGAAGAAAAAATAGAAGAGGATATAGAAGAAAATGATGAATCAACTTATATAGAAGTTACAGATTTAGATATAGCAGAATACAGAAGCAGCATGGAAGAGGGAGAAAAACAGCTTCTTATGGTTACAGTATTACCACTTGATGCCACAAATCAAAAGATAAAGTATTATTCAAGCGAGGAGTCTGTTGCAAGAATAAATCAAATTGGAAGAATAACTGCTGTAGATTCCGGAACGACTAAAATAACTATTAAAGCAGCTGATGGAGTAAGTCGACAGTTTAAATTAAAAATAAACTCTCCTAAAAGTACAAATATTAGTGTATCAGAATTAGATCTTGGAGATTATCAAGAGGAAATGAGGATTGGAGACAAGCAATTACTTTCTGTAACTGTATTGCCATATGATGCGACCGATAGAACTATAAGATATACATCAAGTGATGAAGAGGTTGCTAGTATCAATGGACTTGGCAGAATTACTGCTGTATCTGTAGGAGAAACTGTGATAACTGCAAGGGTGGGAAGTAAAAAGAGCTATTTTGTTTTGAATGTGTTGCCTAAGAAGGACACTAGTGTCAAGGGAATGGATTTAGGAGATTACATAAAGAGAATGAAGGTTGGAGAGACTCAAATGCTTATGCCAGCAGTTTTGCCACCAGACGCAGTAAACCCCGGTTTTAAGTATCTATCTAAAAATACGGATGTTGCTACAATAAACGGACTTGGAAGAATAAGAGCACACAAAGTTGGAGCTTCCGAAATTATTGTGGAAGCAGATGGAGTTAAGAAACAGTTTACACTAACAGTTTATGAAGAAAAAGAAATAAAAGTGACAAATATGGATTTAGGAGACTATCAAAAGACAATGAAGGTGGGAGATAAACAACTATTGTCGCCTTCTGTTTATCCAATGGAAGCATCGGATAGAAAGATTACATACAAATCCACCAATGAAAAAATTGCAACGGTGAATATTTTTGGAAGAGTTTATGCAAAATCTGTTGGAGATACAAAAATAATTGTTAGCGTAGACGGGATTGAAAAATCTTTTGATTTAAAGGTTGAAGAAAGCAAGAATTACCCTGTTGAAGATATTGATATAGGAAAATATGATGAAAAAATGGAAGTTGGCAAAACTCAAAAACTGCAAGTGACAGTATTGCCTTATAATGCAACTGATGCAAAGGTAGAATATATTTCAGAGGATCATAAAACTCTAACTGTTGATACTGCAGGAGAGGTTAAAGCAATAAAAGAAGGAGAAGCAATAATAAAGATTAGTGCAGGAGATATAACAAAGGAAATTACAATTAGTGTAGTTACTGCTACAGAAAAGATTGAAATAAATAAAACATATGTAGTATTAAAAACAAATGAACAATTCCAATTAGAATGCAGAGTATTACCAAAGGAGGCAAATGGAAAGATTGAATATAAATCAATTGATACTTCCATTGCTAAAGTTGATGGAAATGGTTTAATAACGGCGGTTGATACAGGTGCATCTACGGTAATTGTTACTAATGGATATATGCAGTCAGAAGTAACAGTACTTGTCAATAAGGAACTGATTAAAGAGGTTGAGGAGGCTGTGCCGGCTGCAAATTTTAATCTTGATAGTGATGTGCTTACAGAAGTAATAAAAAAGTCTGACCATATAAAGACGGTTATTGATAAAAATGAATTTAAAAAAGTGACAAAGTTGGCTCTCAAATATTTGCTTGATTCAAAGAAAATACTTATAGTTGATGGAAGTGACTACATAATTACGATAAATGGGATGGATATTGTTAATTTTGAAAATGAGTTGTTAACAAATATTGATTTTATTGAAACTGCAGATGGGACAGAAGTAGTAGTTAATGAAAAAGGCAATCTTCCCGGGAAGATAAGCATTTCCTTTGAAGATGAAAAGATACAAAGAGGAAAATATTTATATCTTTATAATGAAGCAAAGAGAAAATATGAGGTTATAAATAACGCAATTGAATGGGGAACAATTAATGTTGATATTGGTGGGAAGTATTTAATAGCAGAAAAAGAAATATCATTTTTTAAGATTAATCTATTGTTGATTATTATAGGTGTTATTTGCTTTATTGCCATAATTGTTGTATATATTTTTACAAAGAAGAAATATTGGTTTTGGTAAGTTTTTTGTGGATTAGGAAACACCATTTAAATTTGAACGGTTTGGTGAGTTTGTATTAGATTTTAAGTACATCTTAATTGATATAAGAAGATACAGAGATGAAGAACTACTTGAACTAGCAAATTTAATAGCAACAATATTCTTTATAGACAAAACAAAGGATAAAAGTATAGATCTTCTAAACAGATTAAGAGAAGTAGCTGAAAAAATGCATAATCTTTCTAGTGAAGACTTAAATATAATGTGGAATTGGATTAAGAATATTGTTGCAAGAGGTTCAAATGCAAAGTTTGAGAAAGATATTGACGATATTTTTCAAAAGGAAGGAAAGGTGGAAAATATGGTATATGCTATAGAACGTGTTATTGAAAAAGAAAAACTAGAGGCTAAAATGGAAGGTGAAATAGAAGGTGAAATAAAAGGTGAAATAAAAGGTGAAATAAAAGGAATCGCTAAAACGGCAATACGGCTGCTAACAAAAAAGTTTGGGGATTTGCCAGAGGACATAAGGGCTAAGATTATTGAGTTGGATGAAGATGCTTTAAATACAATTATTGATGAAATATTTGACTATGAGAGTTTGGAAGAACTCAATGAACTATTAGTGCAATAAAAGTAAGTTGTTGAGTGATAGTGGATTTATAATATACAAAAAGCGGGCTTTAGAAGTCTGCTTTTTATTTTGTGTTCAGATAGTTAAAGCTAGAGAGTTACGATTAAACTTTGTCATCATGCCTGTAAAAATATGAAAATAGCATTTATATGTAATATATTAACCCAATAAGATATAAATAACGACTTGTTTGTGTTTCTATAATACAACAAGTCTTTTAACAGAATAATTTACTTCGCAGGCAGTTAGAGTTGATAAATAAGGGTACAAAAACATATCTTAATAATAAGTGATTAGTGCGGAAACGCTCTTTACATAATGAATTAGAAAAAGGGTAATCACACCTAAATGCGATTTTAAGAAGGCATATAAAATGGAAATGTGTTATAATGAGGTATTGATAATGCCTACTAATAAAAGAATTTAAATAAGCTCAGAAAGCTAATTGATAGATAAGGAGTGAGAAGTAGTGAGGGAATTTAACATAGCAGGTAATTGTGTACCAGAAATGCATTATATGGTAGATATAAGTAAAAAGTTAGAGCAAATTATAAAGTTGATAGATGGAGGAAAGTATTTTACGATAAATAGGGCTAGGCAATATGGAAAGACTACAACGATGTCACAAATATATAGAAATTTGAACAATAGATATTTAGTAATAGAAACAAGTTTTGAAGGATTAGGCGACAAAGCGTTTGAGAATGAAAATGAGTTTTGTGAATCTTTTATAAAACTAATAACAAAAAGGTTAAAGCATAATAAAGTAGAGAAAAATATTATAGATAAATGGGAAGAAAATAAAAGTGAATTAGAAAAGTTTGAGGAATTATCTGATAAGATTACAGATCTAGTAGAAAGTAGTGATCGAGAGATAGTACTTATGATAGATGAAGTAGATAAAAGTAGTAATAACCAACTATTTCTACACTTTATAGGAATGCTTAGAAATAAATATCTAGACAGAAATAAAGGGTATGATAAAACTTTTAAATCAGTAATACTCGCAGGAGTATATGATGTGAAAAATTTAAAATTAAAAGTAAGGCCAGATCAAGAAAGAAAATATAATAGTCCATGGAATATAGCAGTAGATTTTGATGTGGAAATGAGTTTTGATAAAGAAGAAATATCAACAATGTTAGAAGATTATGAGAAAGAAAATATAACTAGCATGGATATACAAGAAATAAGCGAAGAATTATATAACTATACAAGTGGTTATCCATTTTTAGTAAGTAAACTATGCAAAATAATAGATGAAAAATTGGACGATTTAAAATTAAAAGAAGCTAAATGGAGTAAAGAAGGTGTAAAAGAGGCAGTAAAATTAATTTTAAAAGAACGAAATACACTTTTTGATGATTTAATAAAAAACCTTGAAAACAATGAAGAAATGTATAATTTGATTTATAGGATACTTATAAAAGGAGAAAAAGTAGATTATAGTGTAGATAATCCTATCTTATTTAAAGGAATAATGTTTGGTATATTAAAAGGAGAAGAAAGTAAGATTAGAATACATAATAAGATATTTGAAATAAGGATTTATAACTACATGATATCAAAAAAGCAAACAAGTGGAGAAATACAAAATTATGCAAGTGAAAGTCAATTTATAAAAGAAGATGGTACGTTATATATGCAAAGAATTTTAGAAAAATTTCAAGAATTGATGTATCACGAATATAGAAAAAAAGATGAAAAATTTATAGAACGAGAAGGAAGATTATTATTTTTGGCATTTATAAAACCTATAATAAATGGTATAGGTTTTTATTACGTAGAAGCAGAAACTAGAAATAGCAGACGTATGGATATTGTGGTAACATATAACAATAAAGAATATATTATAGAACTAAAAAAATGGTATAGAGATAAATACGAAAAAAAAGGGCATGAACAACTAGCAGATTATTTAAATTCAAGAAATTTAGAAAAAGGATATATGTTAGTATTTGATTTTAGAGAAGGAAAAAAGTACACAGACAAGTGGATAGAAGTCAAAGGTAAAAAGATATATGAAGCGATTGTGTAATTAGGCAAGATTAAATAAATAACTGAGCAATTGAATTTACATATTCAATTTTGTCCCTTGAATATTGCCAATAGGGATTTTCCAAGGGTGTAGATTCTGTGATAATGTAATTTGAGGGTGTTTTTGATATGCTGATGCTGAACTGATAAAACTCATTTTTCGCTGGATGAAGTAACCAAAACAATTAATAGGATATAATTACCATCAAAACTAATCTTTAAGTGTGTTATCTTAGAAAGGATAATACATTTGGAGGTGAGATACAAGTGTTAATTGAT